>Ga0310345_10002006_pt1 | contig 21240 bp, 15 predicted proteins | sample HC15DNA20500_MG_FD_204667 | JGI IMG/M metagenome (GOLD analysis project Ga0310345, IMG submission 204667) | Marine microbial communities from station ALOHA, North Pacific Subtropical Gyre - HC15-DNA-20-500_MG | ecosystem: Environmental > Aquatic > Marine > Oceanic | place: Pacific Ocean: North...
CTACGTCAACGTCTCGCGCCACGCCCGCCTCAAGAACGCGGTGATCGACGCGGGCGTGATGATCCCCGAAGGCCTCGTCGTGGGCGAGGACCCGGAGGAGGACGCCAAGCATTTCCGCGTCTCGGAGGGCGGCGTCACCCTGATCACCCAGGCGATGCTCGACAAGCGCGCGGCGTCGCTCTGATGCGCGTCCTCTCGGTCGCCTCCGAATGCGCGCCGCTGGTCAAGACCGGCGGTCTCGCCGACGTGGCGGGCGCCCTGCCCGCCGCGCTGCGGGCCGAAGCGGTCGAGATGCGGACCATCCTGCCGGGCTACCCGGCGGTCATGGCCGCGCTCGCCGCGGACGCGGTGCAGGTGATGACCGAGCACGACCTGTTCGGCGGTCCCGCCCGGGTGCTGGCTGGACAGGCCGCCGGGCTCGATCTCTTCGTGATCGACGCGCCGCATCTCTATCGGCGCGAGGGGTCGATCTATCTCGGCCCCGACGGGCAGGACTGGCCCGACAATCCCGAACGCTTTGCCGCGCTGAGCCTCGTGGCGGCGCGGATCGGTACCGAGGGCGTGACGCTGGGGGGCCAGCTCTGGCAGCCGCAGATCCTGCATTGCCATGATTGGCAGGCGGGTTTCGTACCCGACTATCTCGCGCAGGCCGGCGGCGACTGCGCCACGGTGCTGACGATCCACAACATCGCCTTCCAAGGGCTGACCGGTCACCACTTGATCGAGCGGCTTCGCCTGCCCCGGTCGCGTTTTCACGCAGAAGGCTTCGAATATTACGGCAAGCTGTCGGCGCTCAAGGCCGGGCTGATGCGGGCCGACAGGCTGACCACCGTTTCGCCCACCTACGCGGCCGAGCTGATGCGGCCCGAATTCGGCATGGGGCTCGACGGGGTGATGCGGGCGCGCCGGCGCGATCTGTCCGGCATCCTCAACGGCATCGACGAGACCGCCTGGAACCCCGCCAACGATCCGCATGTCCCGGAAGGCTACCGCCACCCGGCGGGCAAGATCCCGAACCGCGATGCTCTGCGCGCCGAAATGGGCTTGCCGGATTCCGCCGGACCGCTTTGCTGCGTGGTATCGCGGCTGACCGAGCAGAAGGGTCTCGACCTGCTGCTCGAAGCCCTGCCAACGCTCTTGGATCGCGGCGGGCAGCTCGCGCTTCTGGGCTCGGGCGACAAGACGCTGGAGCAGGCGTTTCGCGACGCGGCGCGCGAGGATGGCGTGGCGGTGCGGATCGGCTATGACGAGGCGCTGTCGCACCGGCTCATCGCCGGGGCGGACGCGATCCTGGTGCCCTCGCGATTCGAGCCCTGCGGCCTGACCCAGCTCTACAGCCTGCGCTACGGCACGATCCCGGTGGTGGCACTGACCGGCGGTCTCGCCGACACCGTGATCAATGCATCGCCCGCCGCGCTCGACCGGGGCGTCGCGACCGGGATCCAGTTCCACCCCGTCGCGGCCGATCCACTCGCCGTCGCGCTGGACCGGCTCTGCGATCTCTATGCGCAGCCCGACATCTGGGCCCAGATGCAGGCCAACGCGATGCGCCAGCCGGTGGGCTGGGCGAGCTCGGCTAGGGCCTATGCGGCGCTGTACCGGGATGCTATCGCCACCGCATGAGCACCAGAACCCGGATCAGCGCCGGTCGGCCCCACCCGCTCGGCGCCACGCCCGATGCAGGCGGCGTCAACTTCGCCGTCTTCTCCCAGAACGCCACGCGCATGCAGCTTTGCCTGTTCGAGCGCTACGGCCGAGAAACCGCGCGGATCGACATGCCGGAGCGCGAGGGGCATGTCTGGCACTGCTACATCCACGGGCTCAAGCCCGGTCAGCACTACGGATTTCGGGCGCACGGCCCCTACCGACCCGACGACGGGCATCGCTTTAACCCCAACAAGCTGCTGCTCGACCCCTATGCGCGCCAGATCAGCGGCCACGCGATCTGGCATGACGCGCTGCATGGCTACGACACCCGCTCGAAGCTGCAGGATTTAAGCTACGACACCCGCGACAGCGCCCCCTACATGCCGCGCGCCGTGGTCGCCGACACCTCGAAGCTGCTGCCCGCGAGACATCCCGACCGCCCGATGGCCGATACGGTGATCTACGAGGCACATGTCGCGGGTCTCACCGCCGATCGCCCCGACATCGCCTGCCGAGGCCGGTTCCAGGGGCTCGCCTCCGACAAGATCATCGATCATCTCGGCCGGCTCGGCGTGACCGCGATCGAGCTGCTGCCGGTCCACGCCTTCATCAACGACCGCTTTCTGGTGGAAAAGGGACTGTCGAACTACTGGGGCTACCAGTCGATCGGCTTCTTCGCACCGGAGCCGCGCTATCTCGCGAGCCACGACATCGCCGAGTTCCGCGCCATGGTCGACCGGTTCCATGCGGCCGGGATCGAGGTGCTGCTCGACGTGGTCTACAACCACACCGGCGAGGGCAACCAGCTCGGGCCCACCCTATGCTTCCGCGGCCTCGACAACGCCAGCTATTACCGGCTCGCCGAGAACCGGCGCTACAATATCGACGACACCGGCACCGGAAACACCCTCAACATCGAACACCCGATGGTGCTGCGCATGGTGATGGACAGCTTGCGCTACTGGGTGGAGGTGATGGGGGTCGACGGCTTCCGCTTCGACCTATGCACCACGCTGGGCCGCAGGGCCCATGGTTTCGACCGCAACGCCCCGTTCTTCCAAGTGCTTCGACAGGATCCCGTGCTGGGACGCGTCAAGCTGATCGCGGAGCCATGGGACATCGGTCCCGGCGGCTATCAGCTGGGCGCCTACCCCGCGCCCTTTGCCGAGTGGAACGACAAGTTCCGCGACGAGGTGCGCGACTTCTGGCGCGGCACGCCCTCGATGATCGGAAAGCTCGCGGCCCGGATCTCCGGCTCGGCGCAGCAGTTCGACCACGACAACCGCCCCGCGACCTCCTCGATCAACTTCCTGACCGCGCATGACGGCTTCACGCTTATGGATGTCGTGTCCTACAACGAGAAGCACAACGAGGCCAATGGCGAGGACAACCGCGACGGCCACTCCGCCAATCACAGCGACAACATGGGTGTCGAAGGACCGACGGACGACAGCAGCATCAACGCCGCCCGCGCCCGCAGACGGCGCAACATGCTGGCGACGCTGATGATCAGCCAGGGCACGCCGATGATCCTCGCCGGCGACGAGCTGGGCAATTCGCAGCAGGGCAACAACAACGCCTATTGCCAGAACAACGAGATCGGCTGGGTCAACTGGGACGCCAACGACCCCGAGTTCCTGGGCTTCGTGCGCAAGCTCGTGGCGTTCCGGCGGCTGCACCCGATCCTGCGGCAGAAGCGGTTCCTGCATGCGCGCAGCCGCAAGATCGACAACCGCACCGACCTGTTCTGGCGCCGCGCCGATGGTCGCCCGCTGACCGAGGCCGACTGGGAGGATCCCGAACGGCGGCTTCTGGCCTTCGAGCTTCGCACCGCGTCGGGCACGCCCGATTACGCGGCGCTCGAATACGCGCTCTTCGCCGTCATCAACAATGGCGGGCCCTGCTCCGTCACCCTGCCCGCCCCGCCCGAGGGCCATGTCTGGGTGCGTCATATCGACAGCGCCCGCCCGCAGGCCGACCCCAGACCGCATGGCGGCCGGACCCGGATCCGGGGCCGGTCGGTTGTGGTCATGGTGCTGGAGCCGTCGCAAGAAGCCCCGAACGAACCCGCAAGCCGAGGAGATTGAACCAGTGGAACAGATCACGGTGAACACGAAGCCCATTCAGGGCCAGAAGCCCGGCACCAGCGGGCTGCGCAAGAAAACCCGCACCTTCATGGAGCCGCATTTCCTCGAGAACTACGTGCAGTCGATCTTCGATGGCATCGGCGGCATCGAGGGCAAGACCCTCGTGCTCGGCGGCGACGGGCGCTACTTCAACGACCGCGCCAGCCAGGTGATCCTTCGCATGGCCGCCGCCAATGGCGCGGCCAAGGTGATCGTCGGGCAGGACGCGATCCTTTCCACCCCCGCCGCCTCGAACCTGATCCGCAAGCGCGGCACCGATGGCGGGCTGATCCTCTCGGCAAGCCACAACCCCGGCGGCCCGGACGAGGATTTCGGCCTGAAATACAATACCCCCAATGGCGGCCCGGCGCCCGAGAACATCACTGACAAGATCCACGCCGCGACGCAGGGGCTGACCCGCTACCGCATCACCGAAGCGCAGGACATCGATCTCACCTCGCCGGGCGTCACCACGCTCGGACAGATGGAGATCGAGGTGGTCGATCCGGTGGCGGACTACGCCATGCTGATGGAAGACATTTTCGACTTCGACGCGATCCGCGAGCTGCTGGCAGGCGGCTTCCGCATCCGCTTCGACGCGATGCACGCCGTAACCGGCCCCTACGCGGTCGAGATCCTCGAGAACCGGCTCGGCGCGGCCTCGGGGTCGGTCGTCAACGCCACCCCCTCGCCCGATTTCGGCGGCGGCCACCCGGACCCGAACCCGATCTGGGCCAAGGATCTGGTGGACGCGATGATGTCGGACGATGCCCCCGATTTCGGCGCGGCCTCGGATGGCGACGGCGACCGCAACATGATCATGGGGCGCGGCGTTTACGTCACCCCCTCCGACAGCCTCGCGCTGCTCGCGGCCCATGCGCATCTCGCCCCCGCCTACAAGGGCGGCCTCAAGGGCGTCGCGCGATCCATGCCGACCTCCGCCGCGGTCGATCGCGTCGCCGAGAAGAAGGGGATCGCCTGCTACGAGACGCCTACCGGTTGGAAGTTCTTCGGCAACCTGCTCGATGCCGGACGTGTGACGCTCTGCGGCGAGGAAAGCGCAGGCACCGGTTCGGACCATGTGCGCGAGAAAGACGGACTCTGGGCGGTGCTGCTGTGGCTCAACATCCTCGCCGAAACCAGGAAGAGCGTGAAGGACCTGCTGTCGGAGCATTACGCCGAGTACGGGCGTAACTACTACTCGCGCCATGATTACGAGGATGTGGAGGCCGAGAAGGCCAACGCGCTGATGGACGGTCTCCGCGCGAGGCTGGGCGACCTTCAGGGGAAGAGCTTCGGCGGCCTGACGGTGAAGACCGCCGACGAGTTCTCCTATGACGACCCGGTCGACGGCTCGCGCGCCACGGCGCAGGGGCTGCGCGTCGGCTTCGAGGATGGCGGTCGCGTCGTGTTCCGCCTCTCGGGCACCGGCACGGTGGGCGCGACGCTGCGCGTCTATCTCGAATCGCTCGAGACCGATCCCGCGAAGTGCGACCGCGACCCGCAGGAGGCGCTGGCGCCCATCATCGCCGCCGCCGACGAGATCGCCGGTATCAAATCCCATACCGGGCGCGACGCGCCCAACGTCATTACCTAATCATGCGCCGCGAGGCCCCGGCGCACCTGCAACGGGGCCTCGCAGCCAGCCCTCAAAGCCAGCCCTTGGCCTTGAACCAGATCCAGGTCCCCGCTGCCGAGGCCACCATCGCGCCGAGCGCGATGAAATAGGCGTTCTGGTTGTCCAGTTCCGGCATATGGGCAAAGTTCATCCCGTAGATCGAGGCGATCAGAGTCGGCGGCAGGAACAGCGCCGCGACGACCGACAGTGTGCGCACCACCGCGTTCTCGTCGAGATTGATCATGCCCAGCGTCGCGTCGGTCGCCAGCGCCACGCGACTGTTGAGGAAATCGAGATGCACCTCGAGCGCGTTGATGTCGCGCATCTGCGCCTTGGCCAGCGTTGCGATCTGCGGGTCTCGGTGCTTCATCGTGCCGTTCCAGACGATGAAGGTCGAAAGCATCCGCTCCATGGTGAACAGAGCGAGCCGCACCTTGGCCGTCAGTTCCCCTTGCTGGCCGATGTCGCGCAGCGCCAGCCGCAGCCCCTCCACGTCGTTCATCTCCTCGCCAAATACCTCACCCGCCACCCGGTCGAGCACCCGCCCCGTCGCTTCCAGCAGGTCGGCCTGACGGGCGATGATCTCCTCGACGAGACCGAGAAAGACACGCACGGGGGTGCTGCTCCCGGAACTCGACCGCTCGGCGCGGCTGCCGAAGGTCTCGAAGGGGCGCGGCGAGTGGTGGCGCACCGTGACGAGCCGCTCCGGCGTCAGCATGAAGGTGACGGGCGCCGAGAACTGCCGCCCCTCGGCGTCGCGGCCGGGCAGCATCACCGTCATCACCTGGCAGTCGCCTTCCCGGTGCAACCGGTTGGAGATCTCGATCTCCTCCATGTCCTCGAGCGTGGGCACGCTCAAACCGAAGGCCTCGACCCTTTCGACCTCGGCCGCGTCGGGGGCGAAGAGATCGATCCAGAGCGCGTCACCGATATCCTTGGACGATCCGAGCGGGGCGAGGCCCTTGCCCTCTGGATGATAGGCGGCGAGCATCGGCGGTCTCCTCTTTCCTGCGTCGAAAGAAGCAGATAGCGCGCTGTCGCCCCCGTCCAGATCAGTCCTCGAACGCCGTGAAGGCCGGGTCGGTCTCGACCCGGAGCGCGCGCAGCGGCCCCGCCATGACGATAAGCGAATAGAGTTCGACCCCGGGCGGCACGCCGCGCGGATGGTGACCGCGCGGCACCAGCGTCACGTCGCCGTCGCGGATCGTCAGCGTTACGTCGAGCCCGTTGCCGTCGAAAATGCGCTGCACCGCGAACCCGCCCTCTGGCGCGAGCCGATGATAGGATATTTCTTCCAGCCGCGTGATGCGGGGGAAATCATCCTCGTCATGCCGGTGACCGGGCCATGAGGCCCAGGCCCCGCCTGGCGTGACCACCTCGCGCACCATAAGCGTGTCGGCCCCCTCCTGCGCCTCCATCGCGATCTCGGTGACGCGGCGCGCGAGGATGCCCTCGCCCCGGCTCACCGGGTGCAGCCCCTTGGGTCCGAGGCAGCGCGCCGCGTGGCCCGGCCGCGCGGGCGCGGAACAGACGGCGATGATGCAGTCGCTCGTGGCGCGCGCGCTCCAGTCGCTTTCCGCCGGCACGTAAAGCGCATGCGGCAGCCCCTTGAACGGGCTCGTCCGGTCGCCCATCTCGCCGAACCGCTCCTCGCCCGCCGACATCTCGGCCCGGCCCTCGATCAGCACAAGGATCGCTTCGCGGTCCTTGGTAGCGCGTGACAGCCCTTCGCCCTGCCTCAGCCGATGCACGGCGAGACCGGCATGGTCCCAGCCCGCGCTTTCAGGTGTGATGTCGTGCAGGGTTCCCGTGGCGGCCAAGGGCCGGCGCAGCAGATCCGTCATGGCTCAGCCCTCCCCGGCATCCTTTCGCGCCGGATCGAAGACGACGAAGAACTGGTAGGCACACCACATCCCCGCCGCGCCGAACAGCAGCGCCCATCCCGGCGCGCCATGCGCCAGTTCGACCAGCGCCCAGCCAAGCGCCAGCCCGACCACGAGCAATCGCCGCCACAACGGGATGAAGAACGGGCTCTGGACATCGAACAGCTTGCCCATGGGGTCTCCTCGCGGCTTTGCCTCGAGCCCATCATGACGCGGCCGGGGGCAGCCCTGCAAGGGCTGCGGCGGAGGTGCCGAACGAAGTGGCCTCTCTTGTTCCGTCGACCGCGAGTTTCCTAGCGGAGGCCGGTCCTTGCGATGATCCCGGCCAACTCGGTCATCGCAGCGGCACGCGCCGCGGCAAGGCCGCTGGCGCCGCTGCCTTGCGCGATCGGCACCGCGATCTCGAAAGTCTCGGCGCGGTCGCGGCCCAACGCATCGCGCGTCGCTACGAAATACTGCCCCGCCACGCGGAAGCGGCCCTGCGCATCGGCGAGGAACTCCTCGACCCGCACCTCGACACGGGCCTCGGCGAAATCGTCGAAGGGCCAGGGTTCGGAGGCCACCCGCGCCCCGGTCGACAACCGAAGCGCGCGGGCAAGCTCAAGCGTCGCCGCACGTACCGGATCATCGGCCCAGAGCAGGTCATCGGCCGGGGTGATCACCCCTTCGGGCGTCTCGACATAGATCTCCTCGAGCGCCGCGTAGGTCGGCAGAGTGATCTCGCGCAGCTCGACCGAACCGAAGGCGATGGCGACCTTCTCGGTCGGCACGACCTGCGGCACCGCGTAGCGCAGCTCCGGCCCCCCGCAAGCAGCGAGACCGGTCATAAGGGCCATGGCGGGAAGGATGCGGTTCATCATGGCCTAGCGTCCTGTCAGAAGCGAGTTGGGGCGGCGTTCGATGGCGCGGGCAAGAGAGCCCACGGCCTCGGCGGCCTTGGAGACATCACGCAGTGCCGCGCGCAGATCGCGCAACGCCGGCTCGGTGCCGCTGCCGATCGTGCCGATGGTGCCGTTCGAGGTCACCAGCAGCGCCTCGGCGCGGCTGACCAGCGATGGCAGCGTCCGGGCGGCCTCGGCCAGCCGGTCGGCGGCATTCGCGGCCGAGGCAAAGGTGGCGTTGGCGTTCTCGACCACACCGCCTTCGCTCACCTGCGCGAGGATCACCCGCAGCTCGGACAGTGCACCGTTCAACTCGCCCGGCAGCGCCCGCGCCGTGTCCTGCTTGAGGATGCGGTCGGCGCTGTTAAGCAGGCTGTTGGCCTCCGCGACCAGCACCTCGAGCGGCAGGTCGGCGGCCTTGCCGGCCACCGCGTTCAGGCTGTCGATCAGCTGCGGCGCGCCTGCGAGCGAGCGGTCGAGGCTGTCGGCGGCGCGCGCGGCGCTATCGATCGCAGCGACGAGGCTTTCGCCGCCACCACCCGCATTGACCTCGGCCAGGAGCGTCCGCGCTTCGGCCACGCCCAATTCCAGCTCGCCCGCGAGCGTGCCGATCTGGCCGGGCAGCGCGCGCGCCGCATCGGTGCCGATCAGGGCACGCGCGTCCTGTGCGAGCCCCGACACGCGGTCAAGCAGAGCTTCCACCGGCAGGTCCTGCGCCATCGCCGCGACGGCATCGATCCGCTCCACGAGCTGCGGGACACCTTCGAGAGAGGCGTCGAGCGAAGCCGCCGCCGCACCCGCCGCATCCACGGTCTCCAGAAGCCGCGCCACGCCTTGCTCCTCGTTGAGGCTGGCGATCAGGCTGCGCGCCTCGGCGGTGCCACCCTCCAGCTCGGCCAGAAGCGCGTTGACGCGGCCCGGCAGGGCGCGCGTCTCGTCGGTATCGATCAGACCGCGCGCCGCACCGGCCAGCCCCGACACCTCGGTCAGAAGCGTGTCGAGCGGCAGCTCGTTCGCGGTGGCGACGAGCGTGTCGATCCGGCTCACCAGCTGCGGCACGCCCGCGAGCGAACGGTCGAGCGTGGTGACGGCGGCATTCGCGGCATCGACCGTCTCGAGCAGTCGCGTCACTGCCTGCTGCTCGTTCAGCCCGGCGATCAGGGTCCGGGCCTCAGCGGTGCCGCCCTCCAGCTCGGCCAGCAGCGCGTTCACGCGGCCCGGCAACGCTTGGGTCTCCTCGGAGCTGACCAGCGCGCGCGCCTCCTCGGCAAGCCCCGACACCTCGGTCAGCAGCGTTTCGAGCGGCAGCTCGGCCGCGGTCTCCGCGACCCGGTTGAGGTTGCCGATCAGCTCCGGCACGCCGTCGAGCGCGATGTCGAGATCGGCGGTCACGGCGGCGGCGCCGTCCACCGCCTCGAGCACCCGGCGCACCGCCTCGGCCTCGCGAACATCATCGAGGATCAGCCGTACGTCGTTCACCGCCAGTTCGATCTCGTTCATCACGGTGCCGATCTGCTCTGGCACCGCCTGCACCTCTTCGGAGCCGACGAGACCGCGGATGTCGCCCAAGAGCGCGCGCACGTCGCCCGGCGTCTGCTGCAGATCCTCGGAGCCGATCAAACGGGCCGAATTCTCGAGAAAACTGGTAGCCGAGGCGAGCAGCTCCTCGATCGGCAGGTTGTTGATCCGGTCCAGCGTCCCTTGGGCGGTCGCCTGCACGTCGGAGATCTCGCTATCGGTCACCGGGACCGAGGGATAGGGCAGTGCATCGACATTGAGAGATGCAGGCTCGGCGCCCGGCACGTCGATCAGCTGCACCTTGAGGCCGCCGGTGAGGATCGAGCCGGTCACGAGCCGCGCGCGCAGCCCGTCGTCGACCTCGCCGACGAAATATTCGAGCGCCTGCTCGACGCCGCCCTCATCCGCCATGCCAAGCCGCGAAGGCAGGATGTTGAGCACGGTTTGCAGCCGCACGCCGCGATCGCCGAAGCGTTCCTCATCGACCAGACCGTTGAGCCCGGAGACCGAGCCGATCCGCACGCCATCGAGTTCGACCGGCGCACCGACGGCAAGGCCGGAAACGTTACCGTCGAACACGGCGACGAGGTTGAGCGATGGGCCGTCGGGGGTGTTGAACACCGAGTTCCGCGCCGTTTCCTCGGCATCGTAGACCTCGAAGATCTGGCCGTCCTCGGCCAGCGTCGCGCCGGACACGAAGGTATCGAAGGCAAGGCCACCCGCGAGCAGCGCCGCGACGCTGTCGAAGTCGATCTCGGCGCCGCCGGTGCCGATCTTGACCGAGAAGCCGGAGGTGTCCCAGAACCGCGTGGTTTCGGTGACGAGGTTGTCATAGGGCGCGTAGATCACCGCCGGAGCCTCGACGTAGAAGCCGTCGGTCGAGACGCCCGCCGCGCCGATCCGGCCCGCCTCTACGCCCTTGTAGAGGATCGGGCTGTTGCCCGACAGCACGCCCTCAGTCGCGCGCAGCGTGATCTCGATGCCCTGCTGGTCGGGTCCCAGCAGCGGTGCCCGCGCCAGCCCCTCGAAACGGGTCTCGGCGGTCCCGGGGCGCCCGTCCCACTGGCCGCGAATATAGACGCCCGACAGCACCGTATCGAGACCGGTCACGCCTTCGGTGCTGACCTCGGGGCGGACGATCCAGAAGTCGGATCCGGAATCGATATAGGGCGCGACGTCCTTGTCCACCCGGATCGCGATGCGAACCCGGTCCAGCCCTGCGGTGAAACCCACCTCCTCGACGAGACCGACCGCGACGTCACGAAACCGCAGCTCGGTCTCGTTTGCCAAAACACCGCCCGCATCCTCGAACAGCACCTCGATCAGGGGGCCCTGATCGCTCCAGCTTTTCCAGCCGATGCCCAGCGCCACCGCGAGCGCCCCCACCGGCACCAGCCAGACGATGGAGACACGGCTGCGCAGGGAACGCTTTTCGCCTTCCACCGGGACTTCGGGCAGATCAGCGCTCACGCGCGGTCGCCCGTGTCGTTGTCGTCATCCGCGCGATCCCAGATCAGGCGCGGGTCGAAGGATTGGGCGGAGAGCATTGTGAAGATCACCGAGAGTGCGAAGGCGAGCGCCGCCGGGCCCGGCTTGATCGAGGCGGCGAGATTCAACTGCACCAGCGCCGTCAGGATCGCAACCACGAAGACGTCGATCATCGACCAGCGCCCGATATACTCCACGATTTCATAGAGCCTGTGGCGCGCATGCGGCGTCGCGGCCGAACCGCGGCGCACCGAAATGGCGAGCCAGGCGATGGCGGCGAACTTGCCGATCGGGATCGCCACGGATGCCACGAGGATGATCAGCGCAACGAATGGCGCGCCATGTAGTGCCAGCTCTATCGCCCCGCCGACGATGGTGTCCTCGGAGACGGTGAACAGCACCTGCGTGCGCAGCATCGGGTAGAGGTTGGCCGGGAAATAGCACATCAGACCCGCGACCCACCACGCCCAGACCCGGCTCAGGCTGTGGGTGTCGCGCGACACCAAGGGCTTGCCGCAGCGGCCGCAATGCTCCGTGCCCATCGGCCAGACGCGGGTGCAGCGGGTGCAGGCGACGAACCCTGCCTCGCGCGCGGTGACCGCGGCGCTCATGCCGGGACCTTCCGCTGCCGGGCGGTATAGCCATGCTCCAGCGCCTCCCAGACCGACCAGCGGCACATCCAGCGATCATGGATCACGGTTAGAAACACCAGCGCCGCGAACATCCAGAAGGCCGGACCGAAGCTCAGATTCGCAAGATCCGCCACCTTGACCAGCGCCACGGCGCAGCCCAGCGCGAAGATCTCGGCCATCGACCAGGGTCTGAGTGCCTCGGCCAGGGCGAAGAGCCGCAGCGCCCCCGGGGGCGCGGGGCGGTCGAAGACCAGCGGGCCCAGCACGTAGATGGTGAGGATCGCGCGGGCCAGCGGCACCAGCACGATGAGCGCGGTCACCGCAAGAGACAGCACCAGAAGCGGTCCGCCCGTGAAACTCAGCGCCGCATCGAGGAGCGTCGCCTCGTTGACGAAGCCCTGCCGGCTGATCTTGAGAAAAGGAAACCAGACCGCGCCCAGCACCAGCACCAGCGAGGCGGCGGAAAGCGCGATGATGATCATGCCCGCGCGCTTGCGGGGCGCGATCAGCACGGTATGGCAGCGCGCGCAGACCGCGCGCTCGCCATGCGCGGGCATCTTCGCGCGATAGAGCGCGTCGCATTGCGGACAGGCGATCAGTTCGGCCGGGTCGGCGCGCGCGATATCGATGCGGGGCATGGGATCCGTCCGTCAGCCATCATTCGCGCGGATGATAGGAGCCTGCGAAGGGAATGACCACGGGCGGCGGCGCACGCTGCCGTGACGCGGGAGCGCCCCGGCATTGTTGCCACCGGTCATCCACATGCGGCGCAGGGCAGGCCATCCGCGGCATGGCGAAGAGGGGCACGCCCCCAGCCCAGATGCGCCTGCTCCGGCCTAGGCCTTGCCGTTCCCGCCCGGCGTCGGTGTCACCACCGTCACCGCCTCACCCGGCTTCAGCCGGGTCTGCGCGCAGGCGGGCAGCGTCTCGGTGCTGCCGTCCAGCCGTCGGATCTCGGTGCGCCCGACCTCGCCCGCGCCGCCGCCATTCAGCCCCTCCGGCGGGCGGTGACGATGCGAGGACAGGATCGACAGGTCCATCTCCTCGAGAAAGCGCAGCGTCCGGCGGGTGCCGTCGCCGCCCGGGAACGCGCCCGCACCACCCGATCCCGGCCGCAGCGCGAAACTCTCCAGCAGCACCGGAAAGCGGGTCTCCAGCACCTCGGGATCGGTTAGCCGGGAATTGGTCATGTGGGTATGCACCCCTGACGTCCCGGCGAAACCGCGCCCGTCATTCATCCGCCCCGCCGGGCTGCCCGAGCAGATGGTCTCGTAATACTGGTGCCGTGTATTGCCGAAGGTGAGGTTGTTCATCGTCCCCTGCGCATTGGCTAGGGCGCCCAACGCCTGGAACAAGGCGTTTGTCACGTGCTGCGAGGTCTCGACATTGCCCGCCACCACGGCGCGTGGATAGGCGGGCCGCAGCATCGAGCCCTCGGGGATCATGATATCGATGGGGCGCAGGCAGCCCGCGTTCATCGGGATCGGCTGCTCGCACATCACCCGGAACACGTAGAGCACGGCGGCGCGCGCCACCGGTTCGGGCGCGTTGAAGTTGTTGTCGCGCGCCTCCGAGGTGCCGGTGAAATCGACCGTCGCGCGCCGCGCCTCGCGGTCGACGGTGATCCGCACCCGGATGACCTGTCCGGTATCGGTCTCGTAATCGCATTCGCAGTCCGAGAGCTGGCCCAGCAGCCGCGCCACCTCCTCGGCAGCATTGTCCTGCACATGCCCCATATAGGCGCGCACCACGTCGAGACCGAACTCGGCCACCATGCGCCGCAGCTCCGCCGCTCCGCGCGCATTGGCCGCGACCTGCGCCTTGAGATCGGCGATGTTCTGTTCGGGATTGCGGCAGGGCCAGGGATGGTCGGTCAGCAGGTGGCGCAACGCCTCCTCGCGGAACTGACCGCGATCCACGAGGTGGAAGTTGTCGATCAGCACCCCCTCCTCGTCCACCGTGGTCGCCAACGGCGTCATCGAGCCGGGTGCGGTGCCGCCGACATCGGCGTGGTGGCCTCGGCTGGCGGTCCAGAACAGGATCTCGCGGCCCGCCTCGTCGAAGACCGGCGAGACCACCGTGATGTCCGGCAGATGCGTTCCGCCATTATAGGGCGCGTTCAGGGCAAAGACGTCGCCTGGGCGGATCACCTCGTTCTGCCGGATCACCGCCTCGACCGAGCGGTCCATGGAGCCCAGATGCACCGGCATGTGCGGCGCATTGGCGACCAGCGCGCCATCCTGGTCGAACACCGCGCAGGAGAAGTCGAGCCGCTCCTTGATGTTCACCGACTGCGCGGTGTTCTGAAGCGCCACGCCCATCTGCTCGGCAATGTTCATGAAGAGGTTGTTGAACACTTCTAGCAGGATCGGGTCGGCCTCGGTCCCGGCGGCGAGCTGGCGCGGCGCGGCCTCGTGGCGCGCAAGCAGGATGTCGTCGCGCCCCGTGAGCCGTGCGGTCCAGCCCGGCTCGACCACGATGGTCTGGTTCGGCTCGATGATAAGCGCCGGCCCGCGCATCTCGTGGCCGGGCGCGATCCCCTCGCGCCGATGCACCATGGCCTCGTGCCATTCCCCACCGGAAAAGAAGCGCGCCGTCTCCGCCGGGCGCGCCTCGCCCCGATCGGGCACGGCACCACCGGTCTCGGCCAGCGCATGTGGCGGCTCCGTGCCTTCCACCTCGACCGCCTCGACCACCAGCCCTCGCTCGGGGCTGAGAAAGCCGAACTGCGCCTCGTGCGCGGCCTCGAAGGCGGCGCGCGCTCGCGCCATGTCGCACTCGAAAGGGATTTGCAGCGCGGTATCCGTGCCCTCGTAGCGCAGATGCAGACGCGTGACGTAGCTCTCATCCGACACGCCCTGCCCGGCCAGGTCGTCGCGCACCTGCGCCGTCAGATCCGCGATCACCGCGTCCAGCGCGGCGCGGCTGTCCTCGGCGAGCGGTCGCACCAAACCCTGCTGGCGGCTGGCCGAGACGGTGGCGAGGCCGATGCCATAGGCCGAGAGCAGCCCCGAAAGCGGGTGCACCAGCACCGCCTCCATGCCCAGCGCGTCGGCGACGAGACAGGCATGCTGCCCGCCCGCACCACCGAAGGAATTGAGCAGGTAGCGGGTCACGTCATGGCCGCGCTGGACGCTGATCTTCTTGATCGCGTTGGCCATGTTCTCGACCGCGATCCGCACGAAGCCTTCCGCCGCCTCTTCCGGGCTCCGATCGCCCGCCACTTTTGCGAAAGCAGCGCGCACGCCGTCGCGGTCGAGCTTCTGGTCCTGACCGGGGCCGAAGATCGCCGGAAACAGGTCCGGGTCGAGCTTGCCCAGCATGACGTTGGCGTCGGTCACGGTGAGCGGCCCGCCGCGCCGGTAGCAGAGCGGCCCGGGATCGGCACCGGCGCTGTCCGGGCCGACGCGAAACCGGCCGGGGTCGGCGTGCAGCACCGAACCGCCCCCCGCCGCCACGGTATGGATGCGCATCATCGGCGCGCGGATGCGCACCCCGGCTACCTCGGTGTCGAAAGCGCGCTCGTACTCGCCGGCGCAATGAGCCACGTCGGTGGAGGTGCCACCCATGTCGAAGCCGATCACCTTGTCCCAACCGGCGGCACGGCCCGTTTCGACCATGCCGACGACACCGCCCGCGGGGCCGGACAGGATCGCGTCCTTGCCCTGGAACGCCTCGGCCGCGGTCATGCCGCCGGAGGACATCATGAATTGCAGCGTCGGCCCCGCCTCGCCCGGCGGCGTCGCACCGAGGGCCCCGGCCACCCGCGCCACGTAGCGCCGCAGGATCGGCGATAGATAGGCATCGACCACCGTGGTATCGCCACGCCCCACGAGCTTCAGCAGCGGCGAGACCTCGTGGCTGACCGAGACCTGCCCGAACCCCATGCCCCGCACCATTTCCGCGAGCCGTGCCTCGTGCTCGGGCGCGTTCCACGAATGCATCAGCACGATAGCGACAGCGTCGATGCCATCGGCACGGAGCCGCTTCAACTCGGGGCGCAGGGCCTCGGCGTCCAAGGCTGTCTCGATGGCGCCATCCGCCCGCACCCGTTCCTCCACCTCGATCACGCGGTCGTAGAGCTGTTCGGGGAGCAGGATCTCCTTGGCGAAGATGTCGGGCCGTGCCTGATAGGCGATCCTGAGCGCGTCGCGGAAGCCGCGCGTGATCAGCAGGGCGGTCCGGTCACCCTTGCGTTCGAGCAGCGCGTTGGTGGCGACGGTGGTGCCCATCTTGACGGTGCCGATGCGCGCGGGCTCGACGGTGCCGCCCAACAGCCTGCGAATGCCCTCGATCGCGGCATCCTCGTAGGCCTGAGCGTTTTCGGACAGAAGTTTCAGCGGATGCAGCGTGCCATTCGGGGCCCGGCCGACCACGTCGGTAAAGGTGCCGCCACGATCTACCCAGAAATCCCAAACACGCATGCTCCACCCCCTTGTGCTGTCCGCCAAGGGGTGCGCAATCCACCGGAAGCGGTCAAGCCGCCTGACCATCTCGCGCATTAGCTCAGGCTATGGGCAAATGCTCGCGATTGTGGCACTCTCCAGCCGGAGGAGACGATGCGGCGAACTGCAGGGAGGGCGGCATGACGCGCAACTGGGGTCTGATTATATTCGACTGCGACGGCGTGCTGATCGACAGCGAACTGCTCAGCGCCGAAGTTCTGATCGAGCTTCTCGCCGCAGACGGGGTGGAGATCGATTTCGATCATGTGCGTCGCAACTTCCTCGGCCGAAGCTTTCCGACCGTGGCGCGGCATATCCGCGAAGAGCTGGGCCATCCCCTCGCCCCGGATTTCGAAAGCCTCTACCGGGCGCGGCTCCTGAAGCGCTTCGAAGACGAGTTGAAGCCGATGCCGGGCATCGCCGAGGCCGTCGCGATGCTGACCGCGCGTGGCGTGCCGCTTTGCGTCGCCACCTCGTCCTCGCCACCGCGCGTTGCACGATCACTGGCCATCGCCGGCCTGGCTCAGGCATTGCCGCATGTCTTCACCGCGAGCCAGGTGGCGCGGGGCAAGCCCGCTCCCGACCTGTTTCTTCTCGCGGCCGAGACCATGGGCGCAAAACCGGCCCGCTGCCTCGTGATCGAGGACAGCCTTCCGGGGCTCGAGGCGGCCGCGGCGGCGGGCATGACCGCCGTGCGTTTTCTGGGCGGCAGCCACCTTGCCACCGCCACGCTGCGCCACGATCCCGCCCTGCCCCTCCTGCACCACTGGACCGATCTGCCCGCGCTTCTCGAAAGCCTGCCCGCGCCGGAGGTGGTATGAGCCAGTCGCGCTTCACCCCCGAGACGACCCGCCTCGACGATGCGGCCCGCGCGGGCTGGCTCTACTATGTCGCGGGCAACACCCAGGACGAGATCGCCAAGAAGCTCGGCGTCTCGCGCCAATCGGCGCAAAGGCTGGTATCGCTCGCCGTGTCGGAGAAGCTCGTGAAGGTCCGGCTCGATCATCCGATCGCGCGCTGCATGGATCTTTCGGGCGCGTTGTCGGAACGCTTCGGCCTGCGGGTGATCGAGGTGGTGCCGTCCGACCCGTCGGTCCCCGAGCTTCTCACCGGCATCGCCATCGCCGCCGCGGCCGTGCTGGAAAAGACGCTCAAGAGCCCCGAGGAGAAGATCATCGCGCTGGGCACCGGCCGGGCGCTGCGGGCTTGCGTCGAACAGCTGCCGCGCATGGATTGCCCACAGCACCGCATCGTCTCGCGGTTGGGCAACATGATGTCGGACGGCTCGGCCACCCCCTACAACGCAGTGATCCGCATGGCCGAGCGCGTCGGGGCACGGCATTACCCCTACCCGCTCCCCGTGGTCGCGCGCGACGAGGAGGAACTGCGGGTCATGCATGGCCAGGAGGCGGTGCGGCACACGATGGAGCTGTGCACCCGTGCCGACCTGACCCTTGTCGGGGTCGGCCAGATCGGACTGAACGCGCCGCTGCGGGTCGACGGCTTCATGACCGCTGAGGAGATGGAGGCGCTCATGGCCGAGGGAGCGGCGGGCGAGATCACGAGCTGGGTCTACGACGCCGACGGCCGGGTCATGGATTGCGCCTTCAATCGCCGCGTGGCCTCGGCACCGCTGCCGGTGCCCGGCAGCGGTCCGGTGGTCGGTCTCGCGGTCGGCAACGACAAGGCGGGGGCAATCCGTGCCGCCCTGCGCGGCCGGTTGATCAACGGGCTGATCACCGACGAGGCGACGGCCGAGCGGCTGCTGAAGCAGTAGCCGCCCGGCCGTCGGGGTGCCTCAGCCCCGCGCGTAGCGCTCGAGCGTGGCGGCGACGCCGTCGTTCCACAGGGAGGCCAACTGGCGCGCGAAGGCGTCGGCGAAGGCAGGCTGCCGCCCCAGATCGCCGAACACCGTCTCGTTCGAGAGGAAGGCCGAAGGGTCGTCCTTCGCGGCGAGCGCGCGGGTCTTCAGCTCTTCGGCATTGTCGTCATTCGGCGCGATCGCCTCGCCCGCATCATTGGTGCCGGCGCAATAGCGGCACCACAGGGCCACCTCGAGCGCGAGCCCATCGACGTCCCGACCCGCCGCAAGCGCGTCGCGGATCACCGGCAGCACGAATTTCGGCTGGCGGTTCCAGCCGTCGAAACACAGCCGCGGGATCGTGTCGCCGATCTCGGGGTTGGAGAAGCGCTCCTCGACCTTGCGGCGATAGGCTTCGAAGTCGACGCCCTCGATCGGCTCCAGCGTTGGGATGATCTCGCGCGTCTCCAGCGCCTCGAGCCAGGCGCGGATGCGGGGATCGGCCATGGCGTCATGGACGAAGTGATGCCCCAGAAGCGCCGAGGGATAGGCGATGGCCGCGTGGCCGCCATTGAGGATGCGCAGCTTCATCAGCTCGTAGGGCGCGACGTCGGCGACGAATTCCGCGCCGACCTTCTCCAACGCCGGACGGCCCTGCGGGAAGTTGTCCTCAAGCACCCATTGCCGGAACGGCTCGCACACCACGGGAGCGGCGTCGGTGATGCCGAAACGGTCCTTTACCAAGGCCCGCTCGCGATCCGAGGTGGCGGGCGTGATGCAGTCCACCATGGTGTTGGGGAATGCGACGTTCTCCGCGACCCAGTCGGCAAAGGCAGGGTCGGCAAGCTTGGCCAGCCCCACCACCGTCTGCTTCGCGACATGCCCGTTCTCGGGCAGGTTGTCGCAGGACATCACGGTGAAGGGCGCCTCTCCCGCATCGCGGCGGCGACGCAGCGCGGCGAGGATCATGCCGAAGGCGGTTCTGGGCTGGTCGGGTTGCTCGGCGTCGTGGCGGATGTCCGGGTTCGAGGCGTCGAGGCCGCCGGTACGCGCATCGACGAACCACCCACCTTCGGTCACCGTGAGCGAGACGATGCGGATCGCCGGGTCCGACATCCGGGCCACGAGCTTCTGCGCGTCGATCTCGGTGAACTCGATCATCGCGCCGGTGACGCGGGCCGAAAGCCCGGCCGGGTCGAGCTCGACCACCGTGGTGAGGAAGTCCTGCTTTTCCAGCGCCTCGCGCATCTTCGCGTCACCGGGCCGCACGCCGGCGCCGCTGATGGCCCAGTCGTGATCGGCACCGGTGCCGAACAGCCGGTCGAGATAGACCGCCATATGCGCGCGATGAAAATTGCCGACGCCGATATGCACGATGCCGGCGGAGAGTTTCGCGCGATCGTAATCGGGCCCGGCGACGCCTTCGGGAAGGCGGTCGAGAGCCGCAGCGTTGAGATCAATGGCCATCATCAGCCTCCTGTAGAATTGTAACGTGCCGTCAGCTCATCCATTGGCCGCCATCGACGTTGTAGGTCTGCGACACGATGTAATCGGCCTCGTTCGAGGCCAGGAACACGGCCATGCCGGTCAGGTCGTCGGGCGTGGCGAAGCGGCCGGCGGGCACGCCGGCGGCGACCTCGGCCTTCTTCTGGCCGGGCTGCTTGCCTTCGAGTTTCGCGAACATGCTGTCGACATGCTCCCAATGCGCACCGTCGACGACGCCGGGCGCGATGGCGTTGACGTTGATGCCGTGCTTGATGAGGTTCAGCCCGGCCGACTGGGTCATCGAGATGACCGCGGCCTTGGTCGAGCAATAGACCAGCACCAGCGGTTCGCCGCGGCGTCCGGCCTGGCTTGCCATGTTGATGATCTTGCCACCATGGCCTTGGGCGATCATCTGCCGTGCGGCGGCCTGCATGGTGAACAGCGTGCCCGCGACGTTGACGGCGTAGAGCCGGTCGAAGCTCTCGCGGGTGATGTCGACGGTCTCGGCCGCGTCGAACAGCGCGGCGTTGTTGACGAGGATGTCGATCCTGCCCGCGCGCCCCACCACCGTGGTGATGGCGGCGTCGATGCTGTCCTGTCTCGCCACGTCGATTTGCACCGGATAGGCGCCCGCGCCGATCTCGGTCGCGGCGGCTTGCGCCGCGTCGAGATTGATGTCGGCGATGGCCACCGTCGCGCCTTCGCGCACGTAGCGCTCGGCAAAGGCGCGACCGATGCCGCGTGCGGCACCGGTTATCAGCGCGGATTTTCCCGCCAATCGGCTCATGCGATGCGCAGCCCCTGCGCGTCGAAGCGGTGAATCTTGTCGGCCTGCGGGGTCAGGAACACGGTGTCGCCGTGGCGCAGCCCGACCTCGCCGCTGGCGCGGATCGTGAGCGTCTCGGCCAGACCGGTGTCATGCACGTGGAAGAAGGTGTCCGAGCCCAGGTGCTCGGCGACGCCGATCCGGCCCTTCCAGGTGCCCTCGCTGGCCGAGACGTCGATATGCTCGGGCCGCACGCCGATCGTCTCGGCGCTGTGCTTCTTGGCCTCGGCGCCATCGATCAGGTTCATCTTGGGCGAGCCGATGAAGCCCGCGACGAAGGTGTTGCGCGGGTTGCGGTAGAGCTCGAGCGGGCTGCCGACCTGCTCGATGTTGCCGGCGCGCAGTACCACGATCTTGTCGGCCATGGTCATTGCCTCGACCTGGTCGTGGGTGACGTAGATCATCGTGGTGTCGAGCTTCTTGTGCAGCTCGGAGATCTCCATCCGCATGCCGACGCGCAGCGCCGCGTCGAGGTTCGACAGCGGCTCGTCGAACAGGAAGGCCGCCGGTTCGCGGACGATGGCGCGGCCGATCGCGACCCGCTGACGCTGGCCGCCCGAGAGCTGGCCGGGGCGCCGGTCGAGATAGTCGGTGAGGTTGAGCGCGCGCGCCGCGTTGTCGATGCGCCGCTTCTGCTCGTCCTCGGGCATGCCCGCCATCTTCATCGGGAAAGCGATGTTCTTGCGCACCGACATGTGCGGGTAGAGCGCGTAGCTCTGGAACACCATGGCCAGGCCGCGCTTGGCGGGCGGCAGGTCGGTGGCGGGCTTGCCGTCGATACGGATCTCGCCGCCCGAGACGTCCTCGAGCCCGGCGATCAGCCGCAGCAGCGTGGACTTGCCGCAGCCCGAGGGGCCGACGAAGACCACGAACTCCCCGTCATCGATGGT
>Ga0310345_10002007_pt1 | contig 21224 bp, 10 predicted proteins | sample HC15DNA20500_MG_FD_204667 | JGI IMG/M metagenome (GOLD analysis project Ga0310345, IMG submission 204667) | Marine microbial communities from station ALOHA, North Pacific Subtropical Gyre - HC15-DNA-20-500_MG | ecosystem: Environmental > Aquatic > Marine > Oceanic | place: Pacific Ocean: North...
GGATCTCTTCCGAACTCCGAAGTTAACCGTCGCAGGGCCCGGTCAGTACTGAACTGGGGGACCGTTCGGGAACACCCTTGGGTGCCGCTAGCTTTTTTCTTTTTTTGTTAAAGCTTCTTAGCCTTTTTTCGCGAGCAGGTTTTTTCTGAAGAGTGCAGTCGCGAACGGTCATATCGCGTCGAGTGCGCCGGGTATTTTCGGAGCTCCGAAATTAATCGTCGCAGGGCCCGTGGCAATACTTTTGATTAATGTTTCGTTATTCCCACATGAACAGTGTCTAGCTCTCTTAGCTCAGTGGTTAGAGCGTGCGGCTGTTAACCGCAAGGTCACTGGTTCAATCCCAGTAGGGAGCGTGTTAATTTTTCCATTTTTTTTGTATTTTTCAGGGACCAAATTCATGACAAAAACTCCGCGACCGGGAATTGAACCCGGGTCATCCGCGTGACAGGCGGATATACTAACCACTATACTATCACGGATTCCTGTATTCTTTGTCGTGGAGTGACTGTGACGTTGCGCCTGTGTGCGATGTCAATTAGGAAAGGCATTTAATTGCGCGAAAAGTAGCTTCAGGGCGGATTTGAACCGCCATCGCTGGATTCAAAGTCCAGAGTGCTAACCGTTACACCACTGAAGCTTCGCTGGAATTCGAAAGGAAATGTCCGAAACGCTTAAGCATGTTATTGATACCGTGACATACCGTGACATGGAGTTTTGGAATTGAAAACGTGACATTTTGGAATTGAAAACGTGACATTTTGGAATTGAAAACGTGACATTTTGGAATTGAAAACGTGACATTTTGGAATTGATACCGCGACGTGGAGTTTTTTCCCTAAAAACCGCCTTTGATTATAGACCGAGACGAAGCGTCAGTTTGCCCGAGTGGTTAAGGGGGTGGACTTAAGATCCACTGCAGGCTACTGCGCGTGGGTTCGAACCCCACAGCTGACACATGCGTTTAGTTCTTCATCTATATTTTATGATTTTTGATTGAAGTTCAGACCTTGGGATGCATATGTAAACAGTTTCCGCCGTAGTCTAGCTGGTTAGGATACTTGGCTCTCACCCAAGAGACCCGGGTTCGAGTCCCGGCGGCGGAATTTATTTGAGAGCTCTTTTTTGTATTTAAATGCATTGTGTCTGGCGTTCGCATTGACGCTCGTCTTACGCGCGAGAGGTCCCCATGGCATTTCAATCCTGTGACGAAGTATATTATGACTGGATTTGCCTCAAGTCTTTTCGATTTTCGGATTGACGAAAACTACATCTTCAGTTGCGATTAATAAATCAAACGTGGAATACAAGGAAGGTTTATTCCGCCGCGAAGACACTTTGGCCGAGTGGTTAAGGCGCCGGCCTGCTAAGCCGGTGGGCTCTGCCCGCGTGGGTTCGAACCCCACAGGTGTCGGTTCTTGACTTTCCTTTTATCTGATTTTTGCGATGCGAACCTACTTGCCTTAGTTCAGCATTTTTGCGATGCGAACCTACTTACGAACCCGAACATAGCTCAGTTGGTAGAGCGTTCGACTGTAGAAACAGCAGGTATCGAATGGTCCCTGGTTCAATTCCGGGTGTTCGGATTTTTTTTACCTTTTTTCCGCATTATGCACACTCTTACACATTGGATGTTCATCGGTAGGATTTTTACAATTATTTCCGCGCAGCTAATAAATCAGCGAGCTTGCTCACGTAAACACGTCTTAAGTTGTAGTAGTAAAAGCTTATGCCGAGACCCGGGATCGAACCGGGGACCTCCAGATCTTCAGTCTGACGCTCTCCCAACTGAGCTATCGCGGCTTCAGAGAGATTGATTTTAGCACAAAAATGTCAAAAATGTTTAACTAATTAAAATGAAAATTGAAAAGAAACGACACCGACAGGGTTCGAACCTGTGAGGGCAGAGCCCATTGGAGTTCAAGTCCAACTCCTTAACCACTCGGACACAGTGCCAACTGTCCACGTAAGACAAAACGCAGGCGGAGCCCCACCACCTAATTAAACGATGGAGAGTTGTTAGCAGTTGTTTTTTTTGTTTGCGTATCTATCTGGTTTACTATAAAACCCAGGTGAATCGTAACGAGCAGCCACTATAGCTTAGTGGTAGAGCGTCAGCCTTGTAAGCTGAAGGTCCTGGGTTCAATCCCCAGTGGTGGCTCTATTGTTGGTGAAACCTTTTTTTTTCCTTGCGATTTCTGTGATTTCCATTGAGTCCGTTGCGTTTATCGTGATACAGAATACATATTTGCTGTGGGTGTATAGCTCAGCGGTAGAGCGGCTGACTGCAGATCAGCAGGTCCCTGGTTCGAACCCGGGTGCGCCCTTTTTTTCTGCAGTTTGACCGAAACTTATGGGGTTGAATGACCACAACAAATAAGTTTTTATCTAAGAAAAAATAATCATCGCCGCAATTGTTGACTTGTCTAATTCGTCTAGCGGTTAGGACGCCACGTTGTGGCCGTGGTAACCCCGGTTCGATTCCGGGATTGGACATTTTATTTGAATAACACATTGGAAAAATGTTGCGCAGTACCTCGCAATAATCCTAATTCAGTTGAGACTTCTAATTTGTAAACAGACGTAGTTGACAGTTTGGCCGAGCGGTCTAAGGCGCCAGACTCAAGTTCTGGTGGAGCAATCCGCGTGGGTTCGAACCCCACAGCTGTCAAGTGATTTTCATTTTTTTCGCTGCAAAATACTACAATTTGAAAGCTGACGAAAAAATAAGTCGCACTATCTGGCTTTATCAAGTATAACGACCGCGGAAAAAGGTCCTGGGCGGATTTGAACCGCCATCGCTGGATTCAGAGTCCAGAGTGCTAACCGTTACACCACAAGACCAACGCGACTGAATAGTTCCTTCATAAAGAATTTGATTCGAGGTTAAGCACTTTTTTCAGTGGTAAATCTTTCGCGGGAATGCAAAATGTTTCTGAGATTTCATTTGTTTTTTAACTGTCTCCGAATTGGAGGAAACATCCTGTTCACTGTCCGACGTAGTCTAGTTGGTTAGGATACCTGGTTTTCACCCAGGCGACCCGGGTTCGAGTCCCGGCGTCGGAAGTTTTTCCTCGGGCCGGTAAAGGGTCGAAATTTTCGAAATATATTTTATTTGGCGGTCTTTATAGACCGCGAAGGGGCTATGGCGCAACGGTAGCGCGTCTGACTCCAGATCAGACGGTTGGGCGTTCGAATCGCTCTGGCCTCAATTTTTTCACTTTTCGGCATAAATATTCCTTTGAAGAGAGAAACCACCAACCAATAATAGATGCAATAGAAGTGCCCACCGTGGGGCTCGAACCCACGACCACAAGATTAAGAGTCTTGCGCTCTACCGACTGAGCTAGACGGGCTGCTATCTAAACAAAATGACAGTTTTTTGTCGAAAAAACAATAGCATTTTTTGTCAATGAAAGGAAACCCCAGGTCTGTGGAATTATAGTTTCTTGAGGTGAAGTTGCCGCAAAAAATTTTCGGGTTCCCAGCTTACGTAATTAAGTGGGGATCTAGCTCAAATGGTAGAGCGCTCGCTTAGCATGCGAGAGGCACTGGGATCGATGCCCAGGTTCTCCAGATTTTCTCTTTTGACTGTCATAAAAGTATTTCTGTTTCAAGTTCTTTATTTTTAACGTTAATTCCTTGAACGGTATCAATGCTGACAGCATGGCCGAGCGGTCTAAGGCGCCAGCTTAAGGCGCTGGTCCGAAAGGGCGTGGGTTCGAACCCCACTGCTGTCATTTAATTTCTTAAATTCAATTTGTAATTAGTCTCGTGTCAAAACTAAGATTTTTGGATTAAATATCAATTGCGTCATTGGTCTAGTGGTTAGGATATCTGCCTTCCATGCAGATGGCCCGGGTTCGATTCCCGGATGACGCATTTTTTTAGGCTTCACGACCATTTGCCGCATAAGGAACGCAGAATGAGAAAAAGGATTGCAAGTCGCCGAGAAATACAAACGAAATAGAAATAACAAATTAAGTTCAAAATTTAGCGGAGAGTGGTTTCGATCCACCGACCTTTGAGTTATGAGCCCAACACGCTAACCACTGCGCCACTCCGCTCGTATAAAAGTATATAAACGTTAAAATGTCTATGTTGTGCCGTTCCACTGAATTAAAGTGGAGTTGGAAGAGAAAATACCACAATCGAAGACAAGCAACTTTAGCGAGCATAATGTTGACATAGAAGCCCGTCTAGCTCAGTCGGTAGAGCGCAAGACTCTTAATCTTGTGGTCGTGGGTTCGAGCCCCACGGTGGGCACATCTATTGCATCTATTAGTGGTTGGTGGTTTCTCTCTTTAAAGTAAAAACAAAGAATATCAGCTGCCAATGTAGCTTAGCGGTAGAGCACCCGCTTAGTAAGCGGGAGGTCGTCGGTTCGAACCCGGCCATTGGCTACGTTTTTTATGTGAAATTAGGTGAGGGAATTAAAGTTATAATTAATGAGAGCGCTTTGTGCATTCTTGAAGAGGAAGGGTCCGCTTAAGTTTATGTAATTGGAGTTGGTGAAGTTAACTTCCGTCAATCTTTTCGAGAAGCCCTCGTGGCGTAATGGATAACGCGTTGGACTTCTAATCCAAAGATTGCAGGTTCGAGTCCTGCCGGGGGTGCTTTTGTATTGTTTTGATTTGTCTAAAGGAAAAAATATTGGTCATTGGCTTTGTCCAAAAAACCCCGCAGGCTGGTCTCGCACGCTAAAAGAGGATTGACCATTAAATAAAGTCCAACGAAAGCAGGCGTCAATTTCTATGACATACAGCCAATGTAGCTTAGTGGTAGAGCGTCTGCTTCGTAAGCAGAAGGTCGCGGGTTCGATCCCCGTCGTTGGCTTACACTTCTAAAGTAATATCCATTTAATTTTATGAGGTTGGGAACTAAATTTACAAAATGACACTGTGTCCGAGTGGTTAAGGAGATGGACTAGAAATCCATTGGGCTCTGCCCGCAGGGGTTCGAATCCCCTTGGTGTCGTTTTATTTGTGAGAAAAGGTTTTTTAATTGGGACGCGGAAGTATGTCTTAAGACAGGGATGTGTTTCGTCGAGCTCTCTTAGCTCAGTGGTTAGAGCGTGCGGCTGTTAACCGCAAGGTCACTGGTTCAATCCCAGTAGGGAGCGCTGAATGAGTTTTATTTTAAAAGGATGTGCAGTCGTCAGCCTCGGGTCAAAAAGTTGCGCTATATTACTTTATTCAGAAATCATGAAATCATGTCCATTGTTTTCTTTTTCCTTTTTGTGTTTCTTTAGTTGACGTCGTGCCATGCAGACTAGGAGTTTTGGAATTGAATGCGTGACATCTCTTAGGATTTCGATGGCTAAAAATTCTAGAATCGGTGCCCGCAGTAGTATCTTAGCTTTCGTTATCTTGCGCTTGCGTGTTTTTTTTGTTCCTGTTTTTGTTGCTGTAGTTGATGCCGTGCCAGGCAGACTAGGGATTTTGGATTTGAGTTCGTGACATCTCTTAGGATTTCGATGGCTAAAAATTCTAGAATCGGTGCCCGCAGTAGTATCCTAGCTTTCGTTAGGATTTGGATGGCTAAAAGAATCGCTACCCACGCTAGTATCTCAGGTTTCCTTAGGATTTCGATGGTTAGAAGAATCGCTACCCGCGCTGGCATCTTATCTGACCTGCCGTCGAAACCAGAAGATTTGCAAATTACATAACTAAGGAAGAAGAAAAATGAAGTTGCGTAACATTTTGCAAGTTCTTCAAGGTTCTGCTCAGGATAGGGCAAAAAAGGGACCACTATTAGCGGAGCTCTTCGGAGCATCCGTTAAAATTGGAACGATACAGAGAAGATTAGCATGGCCCCTGCGCAAGGATGACACGCACAAATCGAGAAGTGTAAACAATTTTTTTTGTTAAATTTGAGTGATTGTTGATATAGAACGCATGCTTCTGTACCTCGTTAACTAACTCGAAATGCCCGTCTAGCTCAGTCGGTAGAGCGCCAGCCTTTTAAGCTGGTGGTCGTGGGTTCGAGCCCCACGGTGGGCGTTTTAACTAAAGGTTGAAATGATAGTTCCCTGCTAAGAGAGTTATTAACAAAAGTCAGGCGAATTTTGAAAATTACATACCCCTGACGGGACTCGAACCCGCAATCTCCGCCTCCGGAGGGCGATGCCTTATCCATTGGGCCACAGGAGCTTTGCGGCACAAAATTCATCTTTGTAGTACTTATGAGTTGAGTCCAAATTGTAGACAACGCTCTTGAAGCAAGAAAATGCATCAGCCGGGAATCGAACCCGGGTCACATCGATGGCAACGATGTATTCTACCACTAGACCACTGATGCCTGATGACCTGCAACTGCCACAATAAGGCGATTGAGTTGTGATTTTTCGGCATTTTGAATGTCACTGCGGAAAGAAGGAAAAATTCCACAACTGCAAAAGGCGAGAATCACAACCAATAGAAAGACATTGCCGCAACCCAGGTAGCTGTTTGAATGAATTGCTCTTATAGCTCAGTTGGTCAGAGCGTACGGCTAATAACCGTAAGGTCCGCGGTTCAAGCCCGCGTGGGAGCATTTCTTTTTTTTGTGCATCTGTTGGGCGCACAGGTAACAAAGCGCGTCTGGGATGGTGGAAAGAAATAATAACATTTTGAAGTTGGTTTGTCGTGAGGGGCTTTGGCGCAGTTGGTAGCGCGTAGGTCTCATAATCCTAAGGTCGTGAGTTCAATCCTCACAGGCCCCATTTTTTGCGTGTTCTGATGTTTTATCTTTCAAGAAATATGAATCCCGTTTCCCAGATTTATCAGTATTCGGCCCAAACACAAATAATGCGAACAAATTCGAAAAGTGATTGACACAAGCACCAGGCTCCGTTGGTCTAGTGGTTATGACGCTCGCCTCACACGCGAGAGGTCCCCAGTTCAATCCTGGGACGGAGTATTTATTACTTTATGGGTCTCCCAACGAAAAATGAAAGAAGCCAACGACGGGGATCGAACCCGCGACCTTCTGCTTACGAAGCAGACGCTCTACCGCTAAGCTACATTGGCTATTTGCTTGGAGCTTTATAGGATGATGCTCAGCCAAAAGGCACGCCCAGTCGAAAAAATTATGCGCCGACGGGGAAGGAAAATAAGACTCCGCGACCGGGAATTGAACCCGGGTCATCCGCGTGACAGGCGGATATACTAACCACTATACTATCACGGAAAGCTGTTATTTTACATAAAATTAATGTACTTTTTGACGTCGAAAATTGAATCTAATTTACCCCTCTCGAATGATCCCAGCAATGTTAATGTGGAACACCGAATGGCTATATATATATTTTTGTCAAAGATTGCGTAGGCACGAATGAGCTGACATGTCCCATTAGCTCAGTGGTCAGAGCGTTGGTCTTATGTGCCGAAAGTCGCGGGTTCGAGCCCCGCATGGGACACTTCACTTTTTTTTCCTGCAAGAAAGGCTCTCATCTCAAATACAGAAAGAGCCAAAATTGCAACGTTAGTACTATTTGATAACAACCGAACCTTTAATGCTGAAGGTTTGGCGACGTTCGGTTTGGATGCGATATTCACTCGGGCTTAGAATTTTCGTTTGCATGGACAAATCGAAAAACGTGCATCAGCCGGGAATCGAACCCGGGTCACATCGATGGCAACGATGTATTCTACCACTAGACCACTGATGCTCTTGTATTTAATCAATGAATCGGGCCGGCGTCAACGCAGGTTAGGTCGATAGCTGAAAACATATGGTAACGCGGATTTCTGGTGGGGCTCATAATTTGTTTGGTTGTCACTAGACCAGAATTAACCAAAGGCTGTTTGGTCTAGTGGTATGATTCCCGCTTCGGGTGCGGGAGGTCCCGGGTTCGATCCCCGGAACAGCCCTTCTTTTCGAGTATAGTTAAATTAGATTTTCTTTTGTTTTCTAGCGTGTCTGGAATAAAGTTTATACTCTGAAATTAGTTTTATTGCACACCTGGGCTTGTGGTGTAGTGGTATCACGTCTGCTTTGCATGCAGAAGGCCTCGGGTTCAAACCCCGACAAGTCCACTCTTATTTGTATGAGCAATTGGCAATCCATCTTCTGGACTTTAGTTACATCGAAGTTCTTGCGAGGATTAACCGCAGGCCTGGAGTCGCGCTTGCTTGCTCACAGCCGCGATAGCTCAGTTGGGAGAGCGTCAGACTGAAGATCTGGAGGTCCCCGGTTCGATCCCGGGTCTCGGCATTTTCTTTTGAAGCATGAAAATGGAATACGTTAATCATGTGGTACTAATGTAAACACGAAGAATCTACTTAATAAATTTAATTAGTGGATAACTAGATTTTTCGAAACGGCCGCGTGGCCCAATGGATAAGGCGTCGGTCTTCGGAACCGAAGATTGTAGGTTCGAGTCCTACCGTGGTCATTTTAAATGAGCGGTTCGTACAACATGAGGGGGTTTGTTATCAGGGTTCAGCATCTATTTTTATATTATTACAGTGATTAGTATCAGCGTTTTACGTCGAGTTTGGGCAAAAAGTTTGACAAGTGCCCACCGTGGGGCTCGAACCCACGACCACAAGATTAAGAGTCTTGCGCTCTACCGACTGAGCTAGACGGGCTTACTGGTATATATGGTTTTAGAAGATTTGCTTGTACGCCTATGCAAATTGCTAGCTGCAGCAGTTGGTAAAAAAAAAATACTGCTGTTTTCAAAAAACATTTGACAGCTGTGGGGTTCGAACCCACGCGGATTGCTCCACCAGAACTTGAGTCTGGCGCCTTAGACCGCTCGGCCAAACTGTCACATGCCTTAATCTGACGCAAATATTTTTGTTGCTACGCATGGGTTGACGTTTGTTTTGTGCTTGGGTATTCTAACGGTTGGGAGTGAGAAAAAAAGCGAATGTATAAGCTGAGCGCCAATGTAGCTTAGCGGTAGAGCACCCGCTTAGTAAGCGGGAGGTCGTCGGTTCGAACCCGGCCATTGGCTTCTTTTCGTGCAGAAAGCATGAACATACGTTCTATGACAGTGGGTTTTTTTCGGAATGCAACAGAACTTTCCGAGTAGCCAATGTAGCTTAGTGGTAGAGCGTCTGCTTCGTAAGCAGAAGGTCGCGGGTTCGATCCCCGTCGTTGGCTTCTTTTCTAGTGAGACTGACACGACGGTTTTTATGCACATAGAAAAGATACTTCGATATTTCTTTATTAAGAATATATTCCACAGCTTCCGACGTAGTCTAGTTGGTTAGGATACCTGGTTTTCACCCAGGCGACCCGGGTTCGAGTCCCGGCGTCGGAATTATTACGCTATATTTTCTGATACGCAGGTGAATTGGAAAAAGTCTCCGCGACCGGGAATTGAACCCGGGTCATCCGCGTGACAGGCGGATATACTAACCACTATACTATCACGGAATTCGAATAACTAGTCTCCAGTTTAAAAAAATTGTAAAGAAAATGTTATCGAAACTAATTATCTGCAAAAAAAAACAGGAGACCGGCGTCATGTCAGAATATTTACGTCTGTGAGTGTCAACGGGGATCTAGCTCAAATGGTAGAGCGCTCGCTTAGCATGCGAGAGGCACTGGGATCGATGCCCAGGTTCTCCATTTTTAGGAGGGAATTTTGTATTGTTATTTTTTTATTTTTTTTTACGTAGTGCGCTCAACTTGAATGTATAAACTTCCATAGAAAAGAAACTCGATAGCTCTTGAGTGTCTAGATTGCATTCGCATAGGCTGTTTGGTCTAGAGGTATGATTCTCCGTTTGGGTCGGAGAGGTCCCGGGTTCGAACCCCGGAACAGCCCTTTTTGCAACATATTTTAATCCGTGGAGAAGAAAAAGCAGTTCTGCGATCAGATGATTTTTTATTCGATAATAGGTTTTGTTTGTGGTTGCCAGCAGGGCTCATGGTGTAGTGGTATCACGTCTGCTTCGCATGCAGAAGGCCCTGGGTTCAAATCCCAGTGGGTCCATTATTTCGTCGAAAAAGAAGTTTTTCTACCGAGAATATTTAAGCGGGCAAAAGTGCGCACGCCGGGAATCGAACCCGGGGCACAAGCATGGGAAGCTTGTATGTTACCACTACACTACGAGCGCTTCTGGATCGAAAAACAGGTCGTTAGGTACATTTTAAATACTACTATAAATTTCTTGACGCGAGGGTAAAAAAGATACAGCATCCCAGGATTGAACTGGGGACCTTCCGCGTGTTAGGCGGACGTCATAACCACTAGACCAATGCTGCGCTCGACATATTCTTTTCAGCCGGTTGCTGGTCCTGGATACGAATATAAGCAACAAAAGGCTGAGCGTAAGCAGCTGGGAGGGAAAAATCCGAACACCCGGAATCGAACCAGGGACCATTCGATACCTGCGAGATCTACAGTCGAACGCTCTACCAACTGAGCTATGTTCGGTTTTCCAAACTAAATTTATTTTACTAATTCTGCGCAATAATCTAAGTTGACATCAATATACGGCTATAGATTCATTTTGCGCAGTTATGAAGCATTGATAGACGACTAGACACTGTGTCCGAGTGGTTAAGGAGATGGACTAGAAATCCATTGGGCTCTGCCCGCAGGGGTTCGAATCCCCTTGGTGTCGGTTTCTTTATTGGTAAACAAACCGCAAATATATATTTGTTGTGACGAGAATAAAGTAGAAAATTGCCTTTCCCAAAAAGGCAGCTTGGCCGAGCGGTCTAAGGCGCCAGCTTCAGGCGCTGGTCCGAAAGGGCGCGAGTTCGAATCTCGCAGCTGTCAGTTTTGCTTAATATTCTTAATTTATTTTGCATTGATAGACAAGCCAAACAAAATCAAAAATTTATATATAGCAATGAGGTCCTGTGGCCCAATGGATAAGGCATCGGTCTACGGAACCGGAGATTGTAGGTTCGAGTCCTACCAGGATCAGTTTTATATGAGCATGCTTTATTCGGAGGGAATGCTTCAGCAGACGCATTTTGCGGAAATGCTGTCCGCTGTCCATTCTTCGGAGTTTCAGCTGGGAAAATTCAGCAAAAACAGCTCCAAGGCGGATTTGAACCGCCATCGCTGGATTCAAAGTCCAGAGTGCTAACCGTTACACCATTGGAGCTTCTGACGTGTACTTAGAAAAAAAATCCTGCAGATGAAAAAAAAAAGATGAATGTTTTTCTATCTTACAATTTAAAGATTAATAATAATGGATGGGAATTGAAATATATTAACCTAGCAGACTTCCGTGATAGTATAGTGGTTAGTATATCCGCCTGTCACGCGGATGACCCGGGTTCAATTCCCGGTCGCGGAGTTTTTGCAGAGCTGCGGAGGAATCAGCAAAAAGTTGAAAAACACGCTCCCTACTGGGATTGAACCAGTGACCTTGCGGTTAACAGCCGCACGCTCTAACCACTGAGCTAAGAGAGCAACCTATCCAAGTTTTAGGAATGGTTACTTCAAACTGGGCACGATCGGTTGTAAGAGGGAGGGCGTCTTATTTTCTTCGCTTTTTACCAAGCGGGATTTGAAGAAGGGGTGGCATAGAAAGAATGTCGCTAGGCTGGTGTTCTCTTTTCCCAAAAAAGCGTTTCCAGTTAGAATCGTACAATCCGGAACGAAAAAAAGCGTGGACAAAAAAGAAAGATCTTTTTTGGAACATCTTAAGCAATCTTCAGCACTTCGGTTCAGAGTCAGTTTGCCCGAGTGGTTAAGGGGGTGGACTTAAGATCCACTGCAGGTGACTGCGCGTGGGTTCGAACCCCACAGCTGACAGTTCTTTATTGTTTTCGGGGATGCTGCGAATTCCAATATCGACAACTGTCAGCCATACACATAGAATGATAAAAATACAGCATTCCGCCGTAGTCTAGCTGGTTAGGATACTTGGCTCTCACCCAAGAGACCCGGGTTCGAGTCCCGGCGGCGGAAAAGTTTTTCTCCCAAAGGAGTCTTTGATTCGGTCTGAAATAAAATTATTTTGGAGTAACAATGTTTTGTTATCTTATTTTAGCTAGAAAGACACTTTGGCCGAGTGGTTAAGGCGCCGGCCTGCTAAGCCGGTGGGCTCTGCCCGCGTGGGTTCGAACCCCACAGGTGTCGTTTTCCACTTTATTTATTAAGATTTCAAATTGCCGTAAAGTACTACAGCAGAACGGAAAAACAAATGTCAAAAGGCAGTGTGTCCGAGTGGTTAAGGAGTCGGACTCGAAATCCGATGGGCTCTGCCCGCGAGGGTTCGAATCCCTTCGCTGTCGTTTCTCTTTATTTCCTTTTTCACGTCATGTGTAATTGAAGATGAGAACTGCTAGATTAGTGGAAATATTTATGCCTTGCTACTCGTTATCGCTGAAGTCTTCCTAACAGACCGAACATAGCTCAGTTGGTAGAGCGTTCGACTGTAGAAACAGCAGGTATCGAATGGTCCCTGGTTCGATTCCGGGTGTTCGGAGTTTTTCCCTAGCTTGGTTTCTCGATGAATGGGTTCTAGATAGCGCAAGTATGGTTTTCTCATCACAGACTGATTAATCGGCAGCATTGGTCTAGTGGTTATGACGTCCGCCTAACACGCGGAAGGTCCCCAGTTCAATCCTGGGATGCTGTAGCGTATTAATTTTGTTGCGCCGCTCTCTTGATTTTATTGACACGTGCTTGGCCCCTTGGGTATTGTCATTCGGTAAATGGACAATTTAGATGGACAGCATGGCCGAGTGGTCTAAGGCGCCAGCTTAAGGCGCTGGTCCGAAAGGGCGTGGGTTCGAACCCCACTGCTGTTATATCCTTCTTGACACTTCTTCTCTGTGCAAGAAAAAACTCTGATTTTCCCTATTCGCATTGTGATAAGAACTTCAGTCACCGGGGCTTTGGCGCAGTTGGTAGCGCGTAGGTCTCATAATCCTAAGGTCGTGAGTTCAATCCTCACAGGCCCCATCTTTTTGCAAAAAGGCAGAAAGGTCGCGTTCAAAAATTACCAAAAAGAAGAAATCTATAAACACAAGCGATAAACGAGTTCACAATTTTTTTGCGAAATGCATTATTTTCAAAGAGCGTACCTTTCTATCGCGCAAAGTTACGCAGCGGGAAAAGATAAAATTGTGAACAAGATGCCGAGACCCGGGATCGAACCGGGGACCTCCAGATCTTCAGTCTGACGCTCTCCCAACTGAGCTATCGCGGCCTACGTTAGACTGTTTATACCGCATTATTAATTTTCGTTGAGGAGCAAATTACGAAATGCTCAAATAATAATTTTCGCAGGAATACTAAGCCACCACTGGGGATTGAACCCAGGACCTTCAGCTTACAAGGCTGACGCTCTACCACTAAGCTATAGTGGCACGTGGGGAGAGATCGGGCATCCACGCCCAGCAAAATACTTTTCTACAGTGTGCAACGAATTTTTCCAAAAGTATATATAGACGACGGAAAATGTTTAGCTTCATAATTGTAGCGGTCTTGTGGTGTAACGGTTAGCACTCTGGACTCTGAATCCAGCGATGGCGGTTCAAATCCGCCCAGGACCTATTAAACCGCGTGCCTTTTGTTTTTTAATATTTGTTAATTTAGATCAAATGTTCTACGATGTGGTAATCAAAATGACAGCTGTGGGGTTCGAACCCACGCGGATTGCTCCACCAGAACTTGAGTCTGGCGCCTTAGACCGCTCGGCCAAACTGTCGCTTGCTAAAATACTTTAAAGACCTCACCACTATGAAGTTTCTAAATATAATACGCAATTTCACATTATTTTGGTATAAAATGTCCAATCCCGGAATCGAACCGGGGTTACCACGGCCACAACGTGGCGTCCTAACCGCTAGACGAATTAGACACTTAATTAATAAACCCCATTGTCTTCCAGGTAGGGCTGAAGTTGATTGATAAATAAAAAAGGGCGCACCCGGGTTCGAACCAGGGACCTGCTGATCTGCAGTCAGCCGCTCTACCGCTGAGCTATACACCCGCTGTAAGAGCGTAGTCATCCATATGCGATATTGTTGATGCGCAAAAAAACTTTTGGTGTTTCCCTAGTTCTTATGAAAATGATGAAAAACCTATCTTTTGCTTGTCTGGCTCTTATAGCTCAGTTGGTCAGAGCGTACGGCTAATAACCGTAAGGTCCGCGGTTCAAGCCCGCGTGGGAGCATATTACTCTTGCGCTGTTTGAGCGAGTATCAGCAAAACTCAAAACGACATGCTATAAGACATCCCGAAGTCTCACCCGTCAAGGCAGCATGGCCGAGTGGTCTAAGGCGCCAGCTTTAGGCGCTGGTCCGAAAGGGCGTGGGTTCGAACCCCACTGCTGTCACTTTTAAATTGTAACCAAATTTTATTAATCAAAATTCCCATGATGAAACGAATTCCAAGACGACATCGGGCTTGTGGTGTAGTGGTATCACGTCTGCTTTGCATGCAGAAGGCCTCGGGTTCAAACCCCGACAAGTCCATTTTCTTTTAAGGAGATATTATTCACATTTGTCGTGGCATTTAAAAATCTCCTTTCACCAAGTTGCGTCATTGGTCTAGTGGTTAGGATATCTGCCTTCCATGCAGATGGCCCGGGTTCGATTCCCGGATGACGCATTACTTCTTTATGACAAGCGTTTTGTCTTTTTGGATGAATCGCGTCAGTTCCGCTGGCGCGCGTATGAAGAAACCTTTCGTTGTGCTCCGTTGGTCTAGTGGTTATGACGCTCGCCTTACACGCGAGAGGTCCCCAGTTCAATCCTGGGACGGAGTATTATTTGTCTTTTTTTCTTGGGTAAAAATAGGTTCTTTGGGGCATGAAACCTTTCAGTAAGGCCGCGTGGCCCAATGGATAAGGCGTCGGTCTTCGGAACCGAAGATTGTAGGTTCGAGTCCTACCGTGGTCAAATTTTAGTTTTTCTGTTAGCATTAACACAGCGCTTCTTCACCAGCGTCCCTTCCTGAAAGAATCTGTGGCCCTGTGGCCCAATGGATAAGGCATCGGTCTACGGAACCGGAGATTGTAGGTTCGAGTCCTACCAGGGTCAACGTTTTTTTGTTTACGACTGATTTTCCATCTTTTCTATTCTGGTAAAGGAAGCAACGTAGTGCGTATGTTGTTTTGAGTGGTGTTTGTCGCTTTACGCTAGAAATTTATGCTATTCCAAAAAAAATACCACGTGTGTGGTTCTTTTGTTCACAGCTGCCCGTCTAGCTCAGTCGGTAGAGCGCCAGCCTTTTAAGCTGGTGGTCGTGGGTTCGAGCCCCACGGTGGGCGCTTTTTGAATTGCACAAACGAATATTTCCTCTCCAGGAGTTCTGGAGGCATGCAAAATTCTTGCTCTGTCATTATCATTTATCAGTTCAAAAGGGGCTATGGCGCAACGGTAGCGCGTCTGACTCCAGATCAGACGGTTGGGCGTTCGAATCGCTCTGGCCTCACTTTATTTAAGCGCGTAAAATAGGAGTCTGTAATGGCACTTATGATGTAAGTCATTGAGCATTCTTTCTTTTGGGTAAAAGCCATGAATAAGACGTATGAGGAGTCTGCTAGAATGAGTCAGAAGTCATTTAATTCGGCTTTCCAAGAACACCCCCGGCAGGACTCGAACCTGCAATCTTTGGATTAGAAGTCCAACGCGTTATCCATTACGCCACGAGGGCTCTCTCCACATTTTTGCAAGAAGTGCGAACATTCTCAGCAAAAAAAGTTCGGCTAGTGAAACTCTTAAATGACGAAAAGTGAATGACGCAGTAAAGAAAAAAAAGCCAATGGCCGGGTTCGAACCGACGACCTCCCGCTTACTAAGCGGGTGCTCTACCGCTAAGCTACATTGGCAATCCGTACACAAATTTGCGAATAGCTGATCAAGGTCAAATTATTGGATCGCCAATGCTAAAGGCTTGCGCTTTAAGGTAGACGGGACAAACGGGAGTTATTGTTCGCATTTATTGTCGGTGCCGAAATACCCCTCAATAAAAGAAACGGGCTGTTCCGGGAATTGAACCCGGGACCTCTCCCACCCTAAGGGAGAATCATACCACTAGACCAAACAGCCGCTTGATATGAAGCAACACAAAAAAACAGCGGCGATTTTATGATGCATTCGCAGGAAGATAAATTTTTTTCAAAATGTTTTTAGCGGAGAGTGGTTTCGATCCACCGACCTTTGAGTTATGAGCCCAACACGCTAACCACTGCGCCACTCCGCTCCACTGAAATTAAAACGCCACGCCGAGCAAAAGAAAATGTAGACCAAGAACAAGAATAGCGAATTTTGGTTTGAATTCCAAGAATCAAATGTGTAAAAATGACTAACAGCAGTGGGGTTCGAACCCACGCCCTTTCGGACCAGCGCCTTAAGCTGGCGCCTTAGACCGCTCGGCCATGCTGTCAACTTGACAATTAAATGCTCTTCCAAGTCTTCAGAATTCATGCCGGGAAGCCAAAGCCGAAAGTGGTAGCCGGGCGTAGAAATGTTATTGGAGGCAACCCAACTCATGTTTTTTGCAGCACGCAGCTCCGTTGGTCTAGTGGTTATGACGCTCGCCTTACACGCGAGAGGTCCCCAGTTCAAGCCTGGGACGGAGTATAATTATTTAGGTTGACTATTTTTGTAATTAGCATTTAAATTTGCAATTAGCGATTTGTGAAATATTTCTCGTGGGAATCAAGATAATCGCGCTGCTCTCTTAGCTCAGTGGTTAGAGCGTGCGGCTGTTAACCGCAAGGTCACTGGTTCAATCCCAGTAGGGAGCGTTTTTACTGTCATGAATCGCAATCGAACACTACGTTCTGCACATTTATTCTTGCCATTGCGTGTTTCGACGTCTGATTACATGCCCGTCTAGCTCAGTCGGTAGAGCGCCAGCCTTTTAAGCTGGTGGTCGTGGGTTCGAGCCCCACGGTGGGCGTTTTTTATTTTGACTACACCAAAACCAAACCAACGACAAAAACTTGTGACGATTGCATAAACAATTCGAAATATAGAAAGTTTACGCTTCCCGATTTGAATAATCAGGTATCGGGTGTATAGCTCAGCGGTAGAGCGGCTGACTGCAGATCAGCAGGTCCCTGGTTCGAACCCGGGTGCGCCCTCTTTTTGCTATATTTTTTACCCCCAAACGTTGGGGCATTAAAATTTGCACTCTTTATTCACAAAGCTGACCGAAAAAACAGTGCATCAGCCGGGAATCGAACCCGGGTCACATCGATGGCAACGATGTATTCTACCACTAGACCACTGATGCTTTACAACCTACTTTTGCAATACTTTTTTATTTTACAGTGATTTATGCAGAAAAAATCGATAAATAAAGTGAAATGACGTCATGCAATTATGTCATTAGTTACTCTAGAACAAAATTGTCACGTGGGGATCTAGCTCAAATGGTAGAGCGCTCGCTTAGCATGCGAGAGGCACTGGGATCGATGCCCAGGTTCTCCAAGTTTTATTTTTTATTTTTGTTTCCCTCGTGATCTAATGAAAAAGTAATTCCGAAATTCGAGATGGAATTTATCATTAAGTAGATAGTTGCTCTTATAGCTCAGTTGGTCAGAGCGTACGGCTAATAACCGTAAGGTCCGCGGTTCAAGCCCGCGTGGGAGCAATCTGTATTATTCTAAATTATTACATCTAAAATATCACTTGTTCGTTGTTCGCGGTTTAGCCCACGCGTGCCTTAAATTACGGCATGAAGGGGCTTTGGCGCAGTTGGTAGCGCGTAGGTCTCATAATCCTAAGGTCGTGAGTTCAATCCTCACAGGCCCCATTTTGTTTTGAATTTTTATGTTGAGAAAATTGTGTCCACTTTGAGCTGAATCTAAAAAAGAAGGTAGTTTCGACACCTGTGGGGTTCGAACCCACGCGGGCAGAGCCCACCGGCTTAGCAGGCCGGCGCCTTAACCACTCGGCCAAAGTGTCTTTGACCATCGAAAAGTAGCGAGGCATTGAGCCAAAATGTTAAGAGCAATTTAAATTATTTTGTATAGCGAAATCTACCTTTTCAACCACCATACGTTCGGAATGGGTTTTCAATAATACAAGACTCCGCCGTAGTCTAGCTGGTTAGGATACTTGGCTCTCACCCAAGAGACCCGGGTTCGAGTCCCGGCGGCGGAATATTACATTTGAAAATATATTTTTATTTGAGCATTGTGTTAAACACAGGTGTCTTCAAATAGTGCGCTCTGTTGGTCTAGTGGTTATGACGCTCGCCTCACACGCGAGAGGTCCCCAGTTCAATCCTGGGACAGAGTATTATTTCTTCGCATTCTTCTGGGATTAAGAAAGTTATTGGATTCATAACGAAATTTCCATTCGCGCGTGGAATAGTAAAGTTTGTGATCCGACGTAGTCTAGTTGGTTAGGATACCTGGTTTTCACCCAGGCGACCCGGGTTCGAGTCCCGGCGTCGGAAGAAACTTTTTAGATGATCGTTAATTGAGGCAATGCCCCCAAATATACATGAAAGCAGCAAAACTCCGCGACCGGGAATTGAACCCGGGTCATCCGCGTGACAGGCGGATATACTAACCACTATACTATCACGGAACACTGATACATTGTATTTTTCCCCACAAAGACTTCGTGGTTTTATAAATGTAAAATGTTACATGGTCATGTAGTTGAGGTTTTGCGTAACCTCGAATTTGAAATTTACAATCATGTGCTCTTATAGCTCAGTTGGTCAGAGCGTACGGCTAATAACCGTAAGGTCCGCGGTTCAAGCCCGCGTGGGAGCATCTTATTGCCTTCGATTTGGGAGGTCCGCCACTTTAAATTTTTGGAAAAAAATGAATGTTGGTCGGAACGTCTGTCGGGAAATTCTGTTTCTTGGGCGTGTGCCATCTTGCGATGTGTTGTGCCCCACGCTAAATTGCGGAGTGGCTGTTTGGTCTAGAGGTATGATTCTCCGTTTGGGTCGGAGAGGTCCCGGGTTCGAACCCCGGAACAGCCCTTTTTTGCTCTCGCACAGAATTTTTTTCGCACGGGTAGATGAGACGCAAAAGTAAAGTCTAGAGCAGATTGTTTAATTTCTCAGCCTAGACATGTCCCATTAGCTCAGAGGTCAGAGCGTTGGTCTTATGTGCCGAAAGTCGCGGGTTCGAGCCCCGCATGGGACATTTCCCTTTTGACGGTTTTAATGCCATTGTTTTACCACTCTCAATCGCTCACGCTTAAAAATTTACAATGGTGGCGATGGGAGAGGTACTGCTCACAGCTGGGCTCATGGTGTAGTGGTATCACGTCTGCTTCGCATGCAGAAGGCCCTGGGTTCAAATCCCAGTGGGTCCATATTGTCCAAGCACAGAACATATCTTGCTTTTTGTGCAGGCCCAAAAAAATATAAGAACTATACAGCATCCCAGGATTGAACTGGGGACCTTCCGCGTGTTAGGCGGACGTCATAACCACTAGACCAATGCTGCGTAATGGTACAAGTAGCGCCATCGTAATAATTTTCGACGGAGGTCGCCACGTAGGCGAACAGACTAAAGAATGCCTAGTTTTGAACAACCGGACTTGTCATTCGAAACAAAGAATTCATATTCCCGTGAGCATCAGTGGTCTAGTGGTAGAATACATCGTTGCCATCGATGTGACCCGGGTTCGATTCCCGGCTGATGCATGATTATTTCATTGGATCTTTTCATCTTGCTTGCGCCATTGGGCCAGAGTGCATAAAACCATCAATAACTTGGTATGAATTGCGAATAAAATAGTCCTGATGGGACTCGAACCCACAATCTTCTCCTTAGGAGGGAGACGCCTTATCCATTAGGCCACAGAACCTTTAACTGTTATCCGAAATTTCCGCACCTCATTGTTTTGAGCCCTGATATGTAACAGCAGCGACGGAAAAAAGCGACACCAAGGGGATTCGAACCCCTGCGGGCAGAGCCCAATGGATTTCTAGTCCATCTCCTTAACCACTCGGACACAGTGTCTTCTGTACGATGTCAGAAAATATGAATTGACACAACTTTTAATCTTCAGTGAAACGGTTTTCCGCAAATAGGGAAAGAATTTTGCAAGTTGAACGCAAAATTCATTTCTCCCTTAGACATAGCAGGCCGCGATAGCTCAGTTGGGAGAGCGTCAGACTGAAGATCTGGAGGTCCCCGGTTCGATCCCGGGTCTCGGCATATTGACATAAATATTTTTGGTGATGCAGCGCCAACCCAAATTTGTGGAATTGAAAAAACAAATTAAATAAAAACTCCGCAATAGCGTCACATTAAAACGATCGTTGGTGGCTGTTTGGTCTAGTGGTATGATTCTCCCTTAGGGTGGGAGAGGTCCCGGGTTCAATTCCCGGAACAGCCCTCTATTTTTTGCCTAATTTCGAGTAAATTGGAGACGTTATATCTGTGTGTTTGAATCAGATACGTTTTATCATCATTGTATCAGTTGCCCGTCTAGCTCAGTCGGTAGAGCGCAAGACTCTTAATCTTGTGGTCGTGGGTTCGAGCCCCACGGTGGGCAATTTCTTATTGGAGGGATTTTTCGCGTATTTTTGAGAAACTGTCTTTTACTCAATCGTTTCAGTTGCGCCTGGGAACAGAAACCAACTCAGAGGCAGCTTGGCCGAGCGGTCTAAGGCGCCAGCTTCAGGCGCTGGTCCGAAAGGGCGCGAGTTCGAATCTCGCAGCTGTCAGTTTTGTAAAAAATGTTCGAAGGAGTTATTACGCAGGCAAAAATCTTGGAAAAGATTGATTATATTTTTCTGGTATTTTCTGCCTTTCGATGATGGGCGTGTGTTGTGAGGTCAGCTCTCCTTACCTGAATTTATTTAATTGAATAGGGCCATCATAGATATATCAAGAGGTCCTGTGGCCCAATGGATAAGGCATCGGTCTACGGAACCGGAGATTGTAGGTTCGAGTCCTACCAGGATCATTTTTGTTCTTCTGAAACTGTGACATCGCTTGATGTCGATTTCATTGGATCTCAATCTTAATTTCGGTTTCTTGCGGCATTTAGATAGCGTTAGCCGCAGCGGCTGTTTGGTCTAGTGGTATGATTCCCGCTTCGGGTGCGGGAGGTCCCGGGTTCGATCCCCGGAACAGCCCATCTTTTTTTCACCAAATATGATATTTTTTTCGGTTGAGTCTTCATTACCATTGGCATTGGATGCCACTAGCTTTTTTTGTTGTTGCTAAAGTCGGTTAGCTTTTTGTTGCAATCGAATTTTTTTTGGGAAGTACTGTTGCTAGCGGCCATACCGCGCCGAATACACCGGATCTCTTCCGAACTCCGAAGTTAACCGTCGCAGGGCCCGGTCAGTACTGAACTGGGGGACCGTTCGGGAACACCCT
>Ga0310345_10002008_pt1 | contig 21221 bp, 25 predicted proteins | sample HC15DNA20500_MG_FD_204667 | JGI IMG/M metagenome (GOLD analysis project Ga0310345, IMG submission 204667) | Marine microbial communities from station ALOHA, North Pacific Subtropical Gyre - HC15-DNA-20-500_MG | ecosystem: Environmental > Aquatic > Marine > Oceanic | place: Pacific Ocean: North...
TTCTGAAGTATCAGCATTATCAACAATATAAGACTCTATAGTTCCATACCTACAGTTACCACTACCATCATCTGCACCATCAAAATATATACGAGAATGAGCCGCTCCTTCTATCCCTCCTTGGGTTTTTATCGTGAGGGATGCCCCATGACCTGTATTCTCTATATTAAGACCTGAAAACTGGGGGCTATCTTCTGTCCCTACACCCAAAGCTGAAGCTGCTAATGCTGCTGTAGTTTGACCCGTACCCCCATTTGCTATTCCTAACGTACCAGTAACAGTAGATAAGTTATTAACTTCAGCGGTTAAATATCCTGGGGAACTGTGATTACCCCAATCATAAGCGGTATTCCAATTTTTTCTGTCAATAGTAACAATATTGTCGTAGTCGGCAAAGAATTCATTATCAACAGTAGAATACGCCCTAGCTGGAGGCGTGAAATCCTCAGTCCATCTGGCTACACCCTTAGAGATTCTAATCTCATCTAAATAACCATTTATACATGTAGGAGCAGAGACACCTCGTCTACCTATATATATATCTGATGCTGTTGTGTGAAGTGTTGTACTATCGTTGACTGTAGCTTCTTCTACACCATTAACAAAAAGTTTTATATCGTCTGAACTATCCCTTGTGACTGCTACATGATACCAGTTCGCCACTGAAAATGTACTAGTTCCAATCAAGTCAACATGAAGCCCAACACCAACACCAGTAGAAACATAAAAGTGAGCTTTTAATGCAGTATCGGAACCATCTATTTGAAGAGTAAATTGCCCGTCATAATTAGTTGATAAAAAAGCATGTGAAGAGAATATTGGATTAAAATTATTATTTGAAGAATTTAAATAAACCCAAGATTCAATTGTGAACTCTCCATCCATTTGCCAATCTGAATGAGATGATAATGACAAATTATCATCAGTACCGTCAAAATATATAGAAGTGCCACCAAATTTCTGTTTTGTATCTTGATGAGAGGCATCACTGCCAACAGTAATAGTGTGACCAGTAGAACCCGAATCTATAAAAGTAGCACTGTTGTCAGTAGTATCAGAGTGAATCAACAACTTAGTGTAAGAATCTACTTCCCCTCTAATAGAACCTTTAACTTCCAATAACCCTTGAGGTGCAGTGGTTCCTATACCTACATTACCGTCTGATAATATTTTTACTCTAGTAGTACCACCAGGCTGAAGATTAATAGGAATAGTGCCAGAAGTTTCTATTTGCATTCCGGAAGTAGTGCCAATCAATCGACCTCTCATTGCATCAGCCTGAGATAAATCTAAAATCCCACCAGAAGTTGCATCATTTATCTCTAATACTGTATATCCAGAAATAGAAGTTGGTGAAATGGTTCCGATTCCTACGTTACCATTTGAATCTATTGCAAAATGTGGAGAATCTAAACCTGCACCAGCTTTTATCCCAAAATATGGTATTGTTTGATTTACACCTAAGCTGAAATTATTTGTTCCCGCAGATGTAACAAATTCAAGCCAATTCCAAGAACTTGAACCACTACCCTTTAATCTTACAGATGGATTTCCACCATATACTTCTAACCCCTGATATGTATTTTCTGGATTATCTGTTCCAATGCCCACATTACCACTATATTCACTTAAAATAACGTTGCCAGAAGCATATGCTTCTATAACGGGTAACCCTGAAGTATCATTGGCAGAAAACAACACGTCAGACAAGTCATCAGAGACACTGAGCAACTCTCCAGCAGTACCGTGAACTTCGAACTTGTCCGTTGGCGAATCAGTCCCGATGCCCACGTTACCCGTGCTGTAATAAATATCGCTACTACTAGTTGTCCACTGTGATTGATTTGGTATTGAGGCCCAACTTCCATCTTTTCTTAAAAATTCATTAGCATGTGTGCCATGTCCTGCTAAAACGAGACCCGCAACATATGAGTTGCCAGCCCCCATAACACTATATGTAGTATTGTTCGGTGAGGCCCAACTTCCATCTTTTCTTAAAAAAGTGCTATTGTGTGTACCACTTCCAGCAGCAACTAAGCCAGTAGCATAAGAATTCCCAGAACCCATTGTGGTACCCACCCCACCATCAGCTTTAAGAAACTGAGATGAAGTGCCACTGGTTTTTATAAACGAAGTGGCTTCAACAGCCTGACCAGTAATAAACTTATCACCACTACTGAAATAAGTTATGGACTTTAATGCTGTTGTTCCCGGAATGACAATACCAGAATCAGTAGCTTTAGCATCTGTAGTATTACTGACAGAATGATGTATGGCTCTTGTTGTAGCAGATGTAGCTGTCGTTGGTATCGAAAAACTATTTGTGCCTATATAAGTAGTAACATAAACATCTGTAGGCACTCCAGAAGCTCCATTAGCATCAGCATCAATATAAACAGATTGACCATTGGTAATAGAATGACCATTAGAAGTTATAGTTGCTATCGTCCCATTAGTTACAACACCCGCTTCAATCATTCCCCCGGGTACACCTAGTGCTAAGGTCTCATCTTCAACTATTGTAGAAGTAGTATTTAATTGAGTCGTTACGCCCTGGACATCTAGATTGCCACTTACTGTCAAATCACCAGATAAATCTAAGCTGGCAAAAGACACATCATCTGTAGCTGTAATACCTTGCCCCCAACTCAAATTCCCATTAGATCCGTCTGTGATTAGGGCTTGACCCGCAAGCCCCTGAGTTCCGGGCAAAGTTATAGTTATATTAGATGCTACTGATGCTGGGGCTTGAAGCGCCACATAATTAGTTCCATTTGTAGTTGCTTCTTCAAACCTAACATCATACTGATTTTTTATTAGCAGATTTCCGCCTGCTACAGTAAGAACACTGATATCACTATCAAATTCAACTCGTTCTGAAACTGCATCAATGCCTACAAAACCTTTATTGGGAACTGTTAATGCAAAAGCAGCTTCGACAACCTCACGGCCATCAAAATAAACAGGCATAATATTTCCTCTTATGGCTTATTTCTTAAAAGCTTAAGCCAATCTGGATACTATTCTAACATATGCAGTTCTAGAAGTTGCATTATCATTAACGACTTTAATTTCGATCTGATCGCCAGATTTGCAAAGAACAGGTGTGTTAGGCAAATACAAAAAACTGCTAGTTACTAAAGTTGTCAGATTATTCTCACTAATAACAGTATCATATTCATTAGACACAGATTCTTCTGCTAAAAGTTTAATTGTAACAACAATATTTCCCGCCCCAGAAGGGGGATTAGAATCAAGAGTAGCCGAAATATTTTCTATATAAAAGGGTTTGTCTGTGGAAGGGTATGTGAGGGTGACATTACTACCAGAGCTTATAGAACCAGTAGCAGTAGATGTCTCAACAGAAGCCATCAGGCTATAGGGGAGTATCTATTTTCGTAGTCTTTGAGAAGGAGTTTCTCTGTGACTAATAAATCAACATCAGATCTTATTGATTGCCAGGCGACATTCATTTCTGATCCAATAGCTCCAATCTTTATCGGAGCACTATTTTTAACAATTGCCAAAATTTCTAGTTGTGTAGGGGATAAATTGGCCCCCGACTCATTAGAATCAGGGGCCAAAACTTCGGAATCTTCGTCATCTTCAGAATCATTTGATCCTGCATCTTCAAACCAATCAGAAAAAGTTTCAATAAGTCTTTGACCTTCTGCATCAGAGACTTCTTTAACTTCTCCTATTCTAGAAAAAGACACAGTAGGACCAGTATAACTGGCCCTATCTGCGGAAATGAATCTAATGTTCATAGAGATTGTTCTCCAGGCTAGCCAATATTATAAACCATACCTGCAACTTTTTTAGCTGCTACAAATCTACTGCCAAAAGCTGTTCGGAAAGTCAAAACAAATCTACGACGATCTGTTTCTATTTCTTCACGACTCTTAATAGTTACATCTCGTTTTTGTCCAACAACAAAGGCATTAGTATGATAAATAACGGCTGACCCCAAAGTATTTCCACTACCAGCAAGAACTCCAGTTGCACTAGCTGCTCGAATTAATTCTGTTCTGATAATTGGAATACCCAAAACACTAGCTAATTGTCCTTTATCTATTGTCATTTGCGCTTCTCCGATTTTGTCACGGGTTAGCACTTCAGAAATAGTTAAAAGATCTAGATAAGTTTTCAGGGGGCAAAGTAAACGCATATTGGGCGGATCATAAAACACTTCATTCGTAGTTCCATCTTTGAAACCACCCAACATTGTTTTAATATCAGCAATAGTAATTGCATTACCGCCGCCATCAACAGAATTGTCAGCAAAATTGCCACCTATCGCTGTTTTTCTTAGACCCAAGAAGTTCTTTCGAGGATCATTAGCGTCAGTGACACCGCCAGCGGCATCCATGTGAGTTCCGCTTTCATTATCGCCATTAATAACACCATCATCGATACCTTTAGCTGCGGCTACTTGCATCTCAGGAATAGTGATATCTTGAACAACATTAACAATACTATCTTCAACAGCTTCTTCCTCGATTTCAACACGAACAGCCATTTTGACAGGCGTCAATGTGATGTTTCGAGAACCTGGAGTAGCAGCGCCAATCCAGTTCGCAGAAGTTAGATTGTCTGAAGTTTGAGTTCCATAAGCGGCCACAGAAATTCCACTGCCAGCACCCGGAATCTTCATTGAATCAGTGCCTTGCGGAATCGTAACACTTGGGAAAGTGCTAGTAACTTCATAGTTCTGTTCCATTCTGTTAATGAAATCAGCACTAAACACTGTCGGTATCCATTCAAGACCAGATCCGGCAGTAGTATTATCTAACGCTTTGGCCAATTCGGTGTTTTTACGAAAATATGTATCGTAATAATTCAATTCTTGCGGATGACGTTTCAGAAAATGAGATAATACAATACAAGTATCATTATGTTTCTGCAATTCAGAAACAACTTCTTCACGACCTCTAAACTTATCAGCAGGTGTATCGACCATTTTCTTAATAAGTTCTAAGTTCGTACCATTCTCAGTTTCAGCACGAGCATCATCAGTGGATTGATATTCGTGTCCAGACTGATAATCATCACGAACAGACTTCCGCATATTTGCTTCTAACTTGCCAAAGTCTTCCATCTGTTCTTTATGCTTTGTATCATACTCTTCTTTAAACTTATCCATCCGTTCTGCTAGATCAGATGTCAAAGCTTCTTGAATATCAGCATCTCGTCTTTTCTTATTGATTGTCTCTAAATTATTGCGCCATTTAGTAGCAATCTCAGTAATCTCACGTTTTGCATTTATATGAGCAGTCTTCTCAGCCATTGTTAAGCCACCTCGCTTAATAGATTCTCAATTTCGGAATTAAAAGTGTCAAAGTCTTCACCAGAAATATCACCCGCTTCATATTTTTCATTCATTTCAGCAGATAATTCTGTCAAAGTTTCTAACATTTCAGGAGTAACTATCGATTCATCCTCTTGTTCAGATTCAACAACCGATATCTGCGGACCTTCATCCGTATCGCCTTCCGACTCAACGACGGATTCTTCTTCTTTCGAAGTCATTTGATCTTTAATTTCATTGACTGTTTCTAATAAAGTACCAAAACTTTCAGCATTACTAGAAAGATTTTCAGTCATGTTTTCTACAAGAGATGTCAACTCAGACACTCTTGATTGCAACTCTTCCATTTCGATTGATGATTCACTATCAGATGCAATTACAGCATCACTAGAATCAATATCGGAATCTTCTTTCACATCTGACATTTCCAAATCCATATGCCCCGATTCATTTTTTACTAATTTATAATAAGCTTTCGGAACAGCGCCATCATCAACAAGTGAAACTATTCTAACTTTTAAGTTTCTAATTCTCGCCTTACGTCGCCGAGGATTGCCCTCTTCATCTTCATCTTCTAATTCAACAACATTATCTTTAATCATTGAACAGGAATCCTTTCACCCTCGCCTTCGATTGAATAAGCTCGAATTTTTCCATCTTTTATAAGTTGCCAGACATCATCATTTCCGACAAAGACATCTAAAATCCAAGTTCCTTTTTTGATAATTTCACCGTCGCCATAAAAGTCAACATCATTCTTCAAGACAACAGACTCAATAGGAACAACACCATCCGTAAAATCATCATAATTTGACGAATGCAAAATATTGATTTGTTGAAAATCTTTCATAAACCCATGAGCGGCTTTTACAATTTCATCAGCTTCTATTAAGTCATTTTGCAAATCAACAGAATTGGGAATAAGAACAGGACCGCTAATAATTCTTTCATCTTCACTCACGCTCTTAATAACAGCGGTTAATTCTGTCGTATGTTTATTTGATTCATCGCTTTTTCTCATACGTCTTCTCTTCCGCCTTTCGTCTATTTTCCCTTTTGCCTCATTAACAACACGTTTCATTCCACTAACGCCCGATGCATTAATAGTTCCCCACTTAATATTTGCAATTGCACCGTTTAATCCTACGCTATTGTAATGTCGAGTCGCAAAACGTTCTCTTTTCTTTATCCACGTCAAAACACCTAATGTTCGCTTCCCATCCCGATATCGTCCCCATACACGAAACGAATCATCTCCCGTAAAGGATGTAGGTGGATTGCCCCCAGTACCAGCACGTTTCCACAATTCTGGATAATTCTTTTTTAAATCAATTGCATAAGCATAACTAAATTGCTTAAATTGACTATTTAAAAGAGACACCTTTTTATTACGACCTTTTTTGGGAAAATCTGTCATTGCCTTCTTACGGGATGAAGCCTTCTTTTTGGGTTTCTTTCTGGGCTTATTATAATGGTGAGGCATAACTTATATAAAACTATGATAAATTATAATGGTACCATTTGTCAAATGGAATGAATTTTTCTATTCAATGACTTTTCTTCTATGTTATTGAAAGATTCTTCAATTGAAGCCCGTTCTTCATTACTAGAAAATCTTGCAACAGAAGGCATGTGTCCCAATCCGGGAGTATCCCCACCTTCAACATCACCCTGCAATCCCATTTTGTTTCTAACTTCATTGGGTGTCATAATTCCAGATTGTATGAATCTGAAATATCCTAACGACTCTTCCATGAAATCTTCTCTTAGACCCGCAATACCACGAGTATCAAATTCAAAATTCAACTTCGAATCAGATTCATTAGTCAAAAGAACTTTTGTTAAAGTTTGTTCTACGTTTCTAAGACGAGGCATCATTGTATCTTGCCAAAACATTTTATATGCTGATTCTGTATTAGTAGATCCCTTAGCTAAGGCAACTAAATGATAACATCCCATATTCATTAAAGCTTTATCTCTAACAAGATCACTACTTTGAACAAAATCAGAATCAGTAGGAGAAGGGATTTTGATATCTAAAGGTTGCAATCCTCCGCCCAATAGAAGAAGCTGATGGGCTTTGTCTGCACCTTTATATTGTCTTTCAATTAAAATCTTAAATCTTTCGAAAGCGGCATCAGATAACTCTAAGTCTGTACTAAACACCATCGATGGAACAACTGAATTCTTAAAAAAGCTTTTTCCAAACGTCGATAGATATAATTCCATAATCAACGAATCTTGCCCGGCTGTAATAGTGGGTAAACCCGTATATGTGGAAAAGGGATTAAAATGTGTGAAATGAACAACATTATCCATTGAAACATCAATTGTCTTATCATTGACATTTCGTTTATAACTCAGTCTTTCAGATTTATCTAAGCTAATGACTTCGACTAGATCCGGTCTTTCAACATGAATTTTAATAGGAATGGAACCGAATAGTTTTTCATCAACAGGCCTAACTGGTTTTTCAAGAAACCAATAAGAATTGCCTGCAAGTTCTAAAAAAGCAAATGTTCTAACGAGTAATTCAAATCTTGTTAATATACGATTGGGATCATCTAATAACTCTTGAAGTGGATGATCATCAATGTATTCTCTATCGCCACTAGCAGTCGATCTATAAATTTTCAGAGGGACCATGGCTGCATTAGTCGCTATAGTATTAACACCACAAAAAACCCATAAAACATTTCTATATGCATTTAAAAGATTCGCTTGAGACTCCCTATCAGGACTTTCATTTTGTCCGGAATGAATCTTATATAATAGATCATCATCAAAAACATGATTAGATGTTTTCAAAGATTTAGCCAGTTTTAAAAATGTTGTTGCTATTGCATTTCGTATAGCCATAATACCAATCCTACAATAATGCTTATTTTATTGTCAACATTAACTTCGATTCATTAAAGTATAGTAATTCATCATGTCATCAAAAACAAGCATAAAATCTTTGTTATCAAACGGAATCTCGTCCATATTTAATTCGGATAAAGGATTAAGATTATCTTTAATATAATTCATTATGACATCATCCCCTTTTTGGGGACTGAATTCAGTATTTAAAGTTATCGAGTTATCAAATGTATAATCTTTAAATCCAAACAGAGCCCTTTGATTTCTATCAATTCTATCAAACATCTCAAACTCGTCATCATCATCTTCAAAATTAACAACATGAAATTTAAGAGCTGCCCCATATGACTTTTTAGCCGCCTCAGCAGCAAACATCCATGACATCAACATATCATTGCTGGGATAATCGGGATACATTTTCACTTCCATCAAAAAACGATCCCAATCAGATGAAGGTAAAGAACTACCATCTATTACGCCTTGACTACGACTTGGATAATTAAATCTCCATTTGTCATTGATAATTTCTATTGATATTCTTTCTAAAGAACTATGTTTGGCAACACCTGTAGTAAAAGGCTTAATAGGTAAAGATTCACGAGTATTTGCATTCAATGCATCGACAATATCATCTTGAAGAGCATTATTTTCAACATAAATTAATTCCGGCTGATAAATATCGTAGTAATCTTTAATTTTTTGAACTTTTTCAGTAACTCTCCAAGCCCCAACAGCAACATCTATCACATAATGTCTTTCTTCATCAACAGCTATTACTGTAATGGCTGTGCCTTGTCTTTTCTTAGTAGACAGGTCAACTCCCATGAATTTTCGACATTTATTTCTTATATATTCAATATCATAGTCTCGTTTACCTAAGGATTCAAAATTCTCATCAAAAGGTCTTTCTTCTGTACTTGAAGTTCTACATCTTCGATTTCGATTATAACTTATCAGATCATTAGTTCTTTCATCATCTAATTTTTGTCGAGTATGACGATCAGGCCAATCAACCCATCTATATCCATCAACAATATCTTCTTCATCAAATGAATACTTAATGCAATTCCACCCCTTCTTTTGTTCCAAATAATGCATCAAATCATTGCTTCTCCAAGCTGTACCGACACACACAATCTGTCCGCCTTCAATGACGCATTTTTCTAAGGTGTTTGTATACCACTCGATAACTTTTTCAATTTCGCCCTGAGTTGCTGTATTATGTTGTCCCAAAACATCATCTAGTAAAACAAGATCAAATCGTGATCCCAAAATAGATTTTGATCCCACTCCATAGCTAACGATTGAAGAATCTTTAGAAACTAAAGGTCTATCAATAAGAATACTATCAACAGTCCATTTCTTGGGTTTTTTTACATTTATTTCATCCATCATGGGTCTCAATTTTGGAAAACACTTTTTTAAATCTGGATCAGACATTGTGTACTGTTTGATTGTCGAAAGTATTCTTTTCGATTGATGAGATGCGGACGAAATAATTGCTATTCTTAAATTTGAATCGACACCCAGACTCCACAAACAATAAGCTACAGAAAAAAGAGTAGACTTTCCTGTTTCACGAGGTGAAAACACAATCAGTCTCTCATTATCTTGAAGCATCTTGCACCATTCTCTGTGAAATCCCTGCAATTCTATATTATGGCCTACCCCAGTACTTGTATTAATTCTTTTTTCATCTTTGATAACTAATTCGCAAAACGATTCAAAAGAAAATTGGGCCGTACTCGATAAATACTCTTTATACAAATAGTCTAATAAAGCGAGTTTTTCTTTCTTGCTGGTATTTAAAGAAAGAACTTTTCTAACCATTTGTTTGGGCAAATTAGAATATTTATTATTCTTCGTCATTTTCTAATTCTTGTATTAATTCTATTTCTGAAACATCGTCTAAAATAACACCATCTGATGATTCGACATTTCGATTATCTTGAAAAAGATTAAAAAATATTTGTTGTGTTTTCTCGCTAACGCCTTCTATTTTATCCTGTTCTCTAACATCCACACTATCGCCAGTTAATTTAATATAAGAATCAATTAAATCTTTTGTAGCACGAGCTTGTTCAATAACTGTCATTTCAGAATCGTCTACATGGCGACTAATTAAATCCATAGCTTTTTCAGCTACAGCAGAACCCAATTTCGCTTTTTGTTCAGCAACTGTTGTATCCAAAACCTCAACTGTTTTCATTCTAACCTTCTGATAATGTTCCCTTTTTATAGCATCCCAATTTTCAGCTTTTATCCATTTTCTAACAATGCTAACAGGTATCCCGCAAGAAACAGATGCCGCAACAGCATCTTCTGAGTTAATATAAGCCATGAGAGCATATTCCTTTTGCATCTCAATCGCCATGGGTTTATTATATACTCCACGTTGTAAATCTAATATTTCCCGTTCAGCTTTTTTACTCTCTCGTCGAAGCTGATTATATTCTTTTAAGGTTTCTTTCTTATTCATGACAAAATACTGCCTGACATGCGACTCAAATCTAGAACACTCAAAATATAGATACAAAAAATACTGTTCAAGACAATGTGACCCCGACATAGGAACAAGAAAATATAAGAGACCATGTATTGTATGTGGACAAGATTTTATTACTAAAACAAGAAATAATAGATCTGAAACTTGCAGTTCTGAATGCAATCAAACACATAGAGAAAATATAGAAGTAATTGATTTTTGTATCACTTGTGGAGAAAAAATATCACACAACAAAAAAGGACACTACGGAGTCAAAAGATTTTGTGGGCATAAATGCAAAGATAAGTACGTAAAATACATGACAGATGAAGACAAAAAAGTACAAAAAGCTATTAGAAGTCAATTGCTGGCAATGACATACAAACAACAAATAAAAGATTTAAAAGCTTTCGTCAAAACATTTAGTCAGTAATATGAATATTTGCTTCCTCTTGCTTAGAATCTAGAATTTTATTGACTTCACGACGAAATTTATGAATTTCAAAAGCTATTTGACCGTAGGCTTTCATAATAGATTCGCTTTGTTCAGGTATCAACTTGGGGGCAACCACCTCAGTTCTATCAAATCCTTCGGGGGTTACAACAATGCGTATTTCAGCTTTTTCCATCTAATCTTCCCCATCTTTTTTTAAGGCTTCATGTAAGTTAGTTCCCAGTCTTCTCATCCAGCCTCTCAAAAATCTATTTTGATTAGTTCGCTCTGCATCAAAACTACATCCCCTAAGAACCAAATTCGAATACCAAACTGATAATTCAGCAAAATAATCAAAAATAGTTAAGTTAGCATCCTCCAACGCCGCACGAGTACCTCGACCCGGAACACCATCCACATCAATCCAAGAAAATGCACCCTCTTCATCATCTTTAGTGGGATTCAGTTTAGTGTTGCAAGCCATTTGCATAACTCTAGAAGCACCACCACGACCTAGATTTACAGCAGCATCAATATATAATGGACGAATTGATTCGGGTACATTCTCTAAACCCAAGTTATTCCAATAATCAAGATAAAATTCGCCCGCGTCTTCTACTGACATTGTTTCGATTTCGTCAGTAGTAACAGAACGTTCTTTGAATTCTGAATAACTTTTTTGTGTTATTCCAAAATTGGTGGCTCCGCCTTTGTCATCTGGGTCATTTACAAATCCGCCTTCATGTTCTAAAGTTTGCGCCAACCATGATTCAAAATCCATCTAATTTCTCCCTTAAAAAATCAAAAACTTTTTCTTTTTCTTTATTTCCGGTCTTCCACTTTTAGTCCATCTATCTCTAGCCATTTTCAACTCACGTTCTGTGAATAAGAAATTGACTTCACCCAATAGTTTGTTTGTGTCTTTATCACCTGATAACAGGTAATAACTCGACAATTGACCAAATGTATGGCTGTTATTTTCATACCTCATAATACTTTCTCCCACTCGAATAAGTCAAGTTGATCGTTATTTCTTGAAAATTTATACCCCTTCTCTGGAACAATAAAAGAATTGATTTCTTTATTAATATAATCCCCATATCTTAAAAACTCGGCTGCAAACTGAAAATTTACTTGTTCAAAAGTTCTGCTTTTTGTTCGACAATACGGTGATTTGTGAAGTGCTACATTTAAAGAAGATACACTAGAATCAGAAGAAGAAACCCCTACTGAATGATTCATTTGAAGTTGTTGTAAATTGCCAATACCAAAGCTATGAATTCCATATTCTTTGGGAACTAACTTTCTAATAAATTCCACAAACTCAAACTTACTCTGTAATATTGTTTCTCTGTTCCCCATATTACTATCATTACCTATACTAATCCCGCCCAATCCAAACATATAACGTTCAGAATTCAATTCGAAAGCATTTAATTCTCTATCATATAAACTCACACAATATTCATACTCCATCAAATCACAGCCCTGGATAGGCAACACTTTAATCGCATTCGTTTCATAATCTAATAGTTTCCCTGCATTTTCTATTGTCTTTTCTATTGCCTGTATAGATGTCATGTTTGCAAGTTTTAACAACTCACTTGTTCTTCCGCCAGAACTGCTAATGGGAAAATCAATAGCTGCAATATAGTCTGGATCAATTTCATCAGCTAGATCAAACAAATATTGATTGTTATCTAACCATTCAATCTCCCCTTTCATTCCCGCAGAAAAAAACCCAGAATCTAGAAATAGTCTTCTAGATAAATTCAAGAACTCTTTTACATGTTTAAATCTAGATACTCGATAAGCAGAAACTAAAACATCAATCTGATCGGGAACAAATTGCAAAAACTTAGATGAATCAGGCATACACTGAAAATACTTAAACACAAATAATACCTTTCATTAGCCTTTGAAATTTCATTTCCTCTCTTAAAATAAAAAAACTAGTAGTAGCATTAAGCTACTACTAGCCGCAGTATATCATGATATCCCTAAAAGTTTCAAATATTATTTAAATCATCAAACACTTCTATACATTATCTCATCTCGCCTGATTGTTATGATTATTATTCTTACCATTGCCCATAGCATATGAAGTTGCTTCTTGAACTAATTGTGCGTCATCACTAGAATTATTAAACCAAAAATCCGTCAATTTGGCCTGAGTCGTCGCTGTCGCCGTAAGAAGTATTAATAAAAGATCCTGAACACTGTCAGCAATTTCTGCCTTCGTGGCAGACATAACCAATAAGCCCGCAACACTACCCACCATTACAAACAACAGTCCCGCCGAAAGGAAAAATTTCCTCTCCTGACGATATAAAATCAATTTCAAGAGTTGCAAATTGACTTCATGGGCAAGCTCTTTATTACTAGGAGTATCTTCCCCTGAATCTGTTATAAGATTATTTGTTTCCTCATTCATAGCGATATATTATTTGCTATAAAATTTCCTTGTTAATATTAACAACCTCAGAAGATTGTTTTTTCCCAATATAACGCCCCGCCCCACGACTAACATTCTTCGAATTAGTTCGAATCCTTCTCTTTTTCTTCTCTTTTTCCCTTTTCTCTCTTTCTAATGCCTCCAACCTAACAGTCATTGCCGCTACTATTCTAGCTATCATTATTATAAACCCCTATTAATTCTACAAAACATCACCATGTCGTCCTGGCGCTTTCGAACTAGAACGACTTCTTATAGTTCGACCAGTTTGCCTTTCCGTAAATCTTTCCAACATCGCTAAAACCTGTTCCATCATCCACGCTTCAGATGGTAACTTATCTATTTTTTCGTCCCACGTCATATCTGTAATCGGATTTAGTTTATATTTCTTTTCTATCTCTTTTCTGGCTTCCGAAATAACTTGAAATAATTTCTTCGACAATCCAATATCCTCTGAATCTAATTGAATATGTTCCACTAAATTTCTTAAACTTGACGCTTGATCTTCTTTCAATTTGTAACAGCGTCTATTTCAGATTGAATCTCAGATAATCTAAACGGTTTACCCAGAAATCCATTCATTCCAGATTTGAGACAATCTTCTTTTACATCCCCAACAAGACTTGCCGTCAATGCCACAATTCTAATATTCTTATTAAATTCTCTAATTAATCTAGTTGTTTCAAAACCATCTATTTCCGGCATCTGCAAATCCATAAATATTATATCATATCCATTATTCTTTTCTTTTTCTATTGCGATTTGTCCATTTTCTGCCAGTTCTACTTTAACTTCTAGTTTTTCTAAATATCGTTTAGCAACTTGTCTGTTAATTTCATCATCATCTACAACTAAAGCCGTCAAAAACTCTTTTCTTTCATAAGGCAACAATTCTAAATCGAACTCAAAAGTACTTCCTATACCAAACTTACTATTAATTCTTATTTCTCCACCCATTCCCTCAACAAATTTTTTGCAAATTGACAAGCCCAAACCCGTTCCACCATTTTTTCGATTGTTTTTGTCATCTATTTGAGAGAACTCTTCAAAAATGTAATCTTTTTTCGAATCAATAATGCCTATCCCAGTATCGATAACTTGAAAAAGAACATTATTACTAGAATTATCGAAAATAAGATTCAGATTAACTGTTCCTTTTTCAGTGAACTTTATAGCATTGCTAATTAAATTAATCAAAACCTGATTAATTTTCTGTTCATCGCCTATTCTCTGTTGATTAATGCTATCAAAATTATCATTTAGAGGATTGAAAACTAAAAACAATCCTTTAGCTGTTGCTAAAGGATTCATTCTATTAATCGTTTCATGACACAAATCAATCAGTTTGAAAGGCTGATTTTGATATTCAATCTCAAAAGAATCGTTCTTAGAGCAATCTAATAATTCGTTAACTATAGATAACAATCTATCTGATGATAATATAGCCCTGTCAATATCCTCGTTTGTTTCTATATCCAATTTGTTTCTGTTAATCAATCCCAAACTACCCACAATTCCGTTTATGGGTGTTCTAATCTCATGCGACATTCTAGACAAGAAATCTGTTTTAGCTTGATTGGCATCTTCTGCTACTACTTGTGCATCTTCTGCTACTACTTGTGCTTTCTCTGCTTCAATCAGATTATTCAGAGCCTCTTTCAATTCAACTTTAACAGAATCCAATTGATTAGAGACAGATTTACCCACATTGTCGGCGACCATATCAATCATCTTCTGTCGCCCTGCCTGTAGATACTTCTTGTTCTCAGCAGAAATAGCCCGCTGCACAGACAGCAAGGATCGACGGTTGAAATACCCAATACCAGAAATCAGTATCGCCACCAAAATCACCTCATCAATTAGTAACTGCCACCAAGTTATTATCATATTTCAACCCATCATAAATTGATCTAACTGTTCTGGGTGACATTTATAGTTACCTTGCGCTCTGCCAATCCATGCTGCTTGATGACACCACATTTTCAACGTCGATTCTTGAATTTTATTCTTATAACTATAAGAAATATTACCTTTTATCAACTCAGAATCATCGTTTGAAACGAATTCTTTCCAATGATAAGAAAAATCATCTTCTTTTATTTCTTCATTTCTATCTCTAGTCATCAACAAAAATACTTGAAACTTAACAAGATCAAAAATCACTTCATATTCCGTGTTAAAGTTTTTAGAAAACTCTAAGAACAAAACAAATTTACGAATATCATTAGATAAGTCAACAGATTTTAACACACATCTCAACCATGTCGCCTCTTCAATGGGCCAAAATATATCTGAAAGTGTTTCATCATGATGATTCCACCCTCCTCCAGAGTATCCTGTCTCAATATAATCTTTAACAGTCAAATACTCTGTGTTAAAAATAGTGTCGCCATTTTTGCAAAACTCTATGAATATCTCATAAAAATCAATATATTCTAACTTATATTTCTGATAATAGAATTTAGATATGTATTCAAGGATTCCCAAACTGTGAAACGCTTGTATCGCCCATCCATAAACAAACATCTGTTTCAAGTCTTCAGTGCTGCAAGTATTAGTACTAACTACTATATCTTCATATTCTTGAATATCACCTCTTGTCTCTACAGACGAATGCCACAAATAAATGGGAGATCGAATTGTTTTTATCTCGTATTTAGCCTTATATTTAGTCTCATTCATGGGCGCATTGACAAAAACACCACAATTATAAATAAAAACAACGGGTCGAGGAAACAAACCCATCATTTGATTAAGACTATTTTTATAACTATCAATAGTCTCGCCTGGCATTCCCATTATTATTTCAGTATAATTTTCGAGACCCTGTCTTCTGAACTGTTTAACAAGCTGACTATATTTATTAAATTTGATATTTTTTCTTTTAATGGCAATTAGTGTTGTGTCATCAAGAGACTGAACAGCAAGAGTTACTGCTCGTAACAAATCTGCATCTATTAACTCTTTTGCTAAAGGTATAATCTTATCGGATGATACTTTTGCCCATGCGGGTCTAATTCTGCCTGGATAGCCCTTTTCTAGCTTCTCTTCTTTCAATTTTCTAGTTAATTCAAAATCACGTTCAGCAAATATACCGAAGTTAGCATCGCAACAATCTATATATGATATTTTGTTATCTGCAAACCACTCAATCTCCTCGAAAAGTTTGTTTATATCCCATTTTCTCACTTTCGTTTTTGTCGCACTGCCCCAATCACAAAAAGTACATTCGAAAGGGCAGCCCCTATTTGTTTCCCACGCAACTATGTAGTCTACGTCATCAACATCTTCGACTAAATCCCAAATCAAATTTGTCAGATAAGGTGAAGGTATACTGTCTAAATCATCAATTCTAGTTTGGGGCATTGTTCTTAACCCCCTCATCTCTAAACCGTTTATACTTGAATAATCATTGTAAGACAGATAGTTCTTATGCGACATATAGACTTCAAAAATCTGTTTTAAGGTCTTTTCCCCTTCTTGATGAACAAGAATATCAACATGAGGATAATCAGCAAAGAAATCACCTTCATAGTTAAGAGGAACCTCAGGCCCACCATATATAACCGTGCAATCAGGATATTTGTCTTTCACTCTCTCAGCTAAAACATTTGTTATTTCCCAGTTCCAGACATAACAAGAACAAACTAACAAATCAGGATCTTCAACACGTTCAATATATTCATCTAGCTTATCTCTAAATATAAATGTTTTTTGATAATCAAACTTATCTTTGAGATTAGAAAACGAATTTATATATGAAAACAAAGATGCAATGCTATAGGGTACATGAATAGACGATGCATACTTATAATTAAATTGTGAACTGTAGACTTTAATCATCGTCATCCTCAGATTTCACACGTTGCATTCAGCCGTTACCATCACTGCCTCTTTGATCGTATAAGGCAACAACCGCAGATGAGAGTATACCCAGCATAACTAGTAATAATCTCTCAAAAAAAGCGAGTTCTTTTTCGATGCCCACAGTTCCCTTGGGTGACCACCAAGAAACCACACTCATCATCACCATACAGCCCACTAATATTAATACTCCAATGAAAACTAGCCTGACTACACTTATCTGACCCTGTGTCTTCATCAAAAACGTATTGTTTTTCTCACTAGAAGCTAAATTTTTAGCTAAATCAGTGACTTGTTCTTCAAGAATTAATATAACTTCGTGATCTGTCTTTCCTTGATAAACGGGATTAGCCGAGTGATTCGAATCGTTAATATTGTTTTCTTCCATTTCATCATCATCATCTGTCACTATCGTAACGAAATGAAAGAAAAATGTCAACCGAAATTTAATTCCTTAACATTATCTAAATTCATGTTTTTAACACCATTGTCATATGCAACTGCTGCCCTATAATCTGTCTCAAATGTGCCTAGATGATGTTTTTTCCCCTTATGTATAAAAGATGCTTGCCACTTATTTTTTCGTCCCGCTCTATACGCCTGAGTATGCAAATTAACGCCTATAAACTTTGATTTGGGATAAGATCCATTACTCGATACAGATTTCGATATAGATTTAGACAAAGGTTTCGACGCAGATTTAGAAACCGTATCTTTATAATCGTAAACCCCAACTAAAATTCGAGTCTTATTATCGTCAAAATCATAACACAAATACTCATCATCTCTACGTATCCACAAAAGATTTAAATCCCTAATAACACTTTCTTTTTCCATTAAATTCCTCTCTTATTTCCCCAAATATCAATATGCAATCGTGTTGAATATCTGTATCCCCACTCTTTACACAAATCAATCACCCATTCCTGTTTATTCTGTAACTCTTCTTGATTTTTAGCTTGGGGCATTAAATATATTTTATCGCCCTTAACACCTAAGAATCGTTGAAGATATAAAACTTCTGTAAAATCTTGTGGATACTCAATAACAAACTTTAACTGAAAATCAGTTTCATTAATCATTTTTTTCAGTACATTCAATTGAAGTCTGTTTTTTTCTTGTAGATGTCTTTCCTTTGTTGAAATGGGAATTGAATTACTTAATTTGGGACTTATCGAAAGCAAATCAATCTCTAACGAACAAAAAATAATTCCCGCTGTTTCTATTGTTATATGATATTTTTTTTCTTTAAGAATTTGACACAATTTTATTAATTGTTGTTTCTGTAAATAGGGTTCTCCCCCTGTAATTACAATGTATTTCGTTTTGTATTGATCAATTTTATCTATCAAATTCGATAAATCGATATAGTTTTCTTCCGCTTCCCATGATGTATAAGGGGTATCACACCACAAACATCTCAAGGGACAGCCACTAAATCTAACAAATGTACTGGGAACCCCAATAAGCTGCCCTTCACCTTGAATAGAATAAAATATTTCGCTTAAATTAACCTTCATAAAAAAAGGGCCTGAACGGGAAAAGCTATTAACCCGTTTAGACCCTCGCTTTCTGTATTTTAGTTGATTACTTTATACAAGACTCCGACTACAAAATCTATTTTTAAAGTTAATCATGTGTCGTTTAACACGACAAGTTCAATTATAGCACGTATTTGCAGTCATTTTCAATCCTATAATTGACTTTTTTATGTTATTCTGATATAATAGAATTGTTGTTATCGCAACAGACGAATTGCCTGCTCAATACACAAAGCGACTTAGTGTCCCCCACCTTTGATACTAAGTCGTTTTTTTTGTCTAAAATCTTTTTTTCGAGTTGGGAATTGTAATCAAGATCATTCGACTACCTTTCTCCATGTTCTCTAACTCAACATCATCAAATCTAAGCTTCTCTTGTCCCGATTCGGGGATTAACTTGTATTGTGAGTAGTCATCCTGAATCAATCTCAATTCATCTTTCGCTTGAATTGTATTATCACTACGCATATTGACAATTGGCATTTCCTTATCCCTTTTCTTGTCAAAACGACCCACCTGAATTCCCAATATCCCTTGATCACTATTAAAGTAAATAGCCGAATTCTCCCATTTCTTTAACTTTAAATCCCCTCGCAATCTCGTATTGAAACTTATAACGCCATATTCATCAATCATTACAACTTTTGCTGTGCCATCTTTCGACTTAATCGCATCAAATCCCATCTCTTTTAATTTGTGATTCATTGTTGTCATTCCCCCATACTGACGAATTACGTCGTCTATTATCTGCTGAATTTTTCGATGATTGATTATATTTTGAAATTGTTTCGATGTCAACATCACAAAAATCCCCCTCACAACACGTTATACAAACCTGATGACATCTACTACACTGATAATGCCCGTGAACAAAGACGAGACTCAAGTTCGCACCACAAAAATCGCATCTCTTTTTCATAGACTTTTTTCTCTTCTTATGCTATCATATATAGCATCAAACTTAACTTCCGCGCTGAATGATGTTCTTCTCCAACCTGTCTGGAAGAATGTCATTCAGCTTTTTTCGTCATTCCTTATAATATAGATGAGTATCATGAATAAATGCCCCTATACTATCCTTCTGCTTACGAGTATAATTCATATCATGATAGCCACTCCTCTCTTGAAGTTCCCTGACCTGCCCCAAAGTTGTTATTCCATTCCGCTGAAATTTCTCTAATAATCTCTTATCAAATCCACATTTTTCAATAGAAACCCCACGATTATGCTGAATAGCAGCTAAAAAATCTTCCATCGTGGGGAAATCCTTTGTTCTACCCGCCGCTAATAATTCAGAATATTCCCCCTTAAAATCCTTCTGGGGTTTCCCGGGCTCACTTTCCCACTCACATGTCATTATAGATTTCAGTGAAGTCATCCTTGACTTCAGCTTTGAATTCATCTTTGTTTTTCCTTTATTTTATTACTTTTCGCCGAACATATCGATTGTACATACATCCTTAATTTATATCCTATTATCTGTAAGCTTATATAAGCTTACATTGCACAATCGATATCCTTAGCCAATTGATGATAATATTCTGTAATCTCTTGATGCAGCCCTGAAGAAAAAACTTCCAATATTCTGTCTAGCGTTTTTCCCTCCTCTATCCACCCGCTAACCCATCTTTTTCTGTCCGATTGCACCCGCTCAATCGTATCCAAAGTCGCATCATGACGATTTGTTACCGTCGAACCACGTAGCCTGTACGTCGATTTGGGTTTGTACCCCCTCCCTCTGCTTCCCCCATTTAGACTATCCGCTTCCGCTAATGAATCAATCTTGATTAACCAGCCCTTCGTGTTTTCTTTCTTCCTTAATGTTAAGGGCGCCTCCGCAACCCCTTCCACCGTTCTCCTCACCCATGTGTAAATCGTATACCTGCTTCTATTTACCCACTCCGCTGCCTCCCGCACCGTCATCCATTCCTCTTCATTCATCATACTCAAAATACTCCCTTATCTCTTCCTTAACCCCATAACTCTCTGCAAACATATTTCTATATTTTGATATTTCCTGCTCCATATTGGGAATATCAAACCATTCACCCGACTTTAATCTATACGATTTAAATACTTTGTGATAATCCGCCTCCAACTCCTTAGGCCGCCCCGTCCAATCCTGACCCAAAACTAGCAACCCCACTGGCACATTGTTCTGTAACTGCCTTAACCTCTTGTCGAAATTATACGTGTACCCAATCTTTAAATAATTTGTGCCCTCCATGTTTATGAAATAAACACACCCCTCCTCCTCATTCATTATTCGTCAT
>Ga0310345_10002009_pt1 | contig 21217 bp, 21 predicted proteins | sample HC15DNA20500_MG_FD_204667 | JGI IMG/M metagenome (GOLD analysis project Ga0310345, IMG submission 204667) | Marine microbial communities from station ALOHA, North Pacific Subtropical Gyre - HC15-DNA-20-500_MG | ecosystem: Environmental > Aquatic > Marine > Oceanic | place: Pacific Ocean: North...
AGGTACCTGCGAATACAACATATGATCCTCCGCCAAACATCTTACCCCAAACAAATAATGCTTCGCCTGGTACGGCGGCAAGTATAATCCCCCAGAACATTCCAGGTTCTGTTACCCATTCTGGTTTGAGTAACGATATCATACTTGGTAACCAGACTGCCGCCCGCAGTACAGCAAAAAACAGAAATAACCATACTAACTGCATTCCGGGAATATTTGCAATTAATATACCTGCTATTGCTAGTACAATCATACCTAATCTTGCATAGGTAATAATATCTTTATCATTTGTACCTTGTTTAAATTGATTAAACAAATCATGTCCTGTCATATTAGCAACTGATGCAAATTGTGAATCAAGTATAGCAACCAGCCCTGCGAACACCATAAAGACGAATATAATCGTCGCTACTGGTGGTAAAAATGTTCCTATAGTAATTGCATTAGTAACACCTACCATAGATTTAGGAATTTCTAGTCCTGCACCTGCGGCAACAAAGCCCAATAATCCCATCATAATAGGTACAACAATAAAAACAAAACTAGCAATAACATAAGACGGAATAATACTGTCCTTCTTAATGCTAAATGCTCGTTGGTAAAAACTATTATCGCCCCATGGACCGCCTATGTGGCCTAGGAATGCCGCGGCTCCAAAGCCTGTGAATATACCCCAAGCAAATGGTGTTCCTAATATAGATGCTCCAAGTCCTGTACGACCTCCTAAGCCTGCAACTACTGTACTCCAGCCACCTGCTTCTGAAATTGCCCAAGGTACTAATATAATAACACCTGTCCAAACTACAATAATTTTAATTACTTCTGTAATCACAGTTGCTTTAAGCCCTGTCCGGAATGAATATAAAATTGCAACACCTGCCATTAAGAATGTTGCTAAAGTATAATCTATTCCGGTAAGGATGTTAACAGTTTTTGATCCTGCTAACAAATTAATAGCAAATGCACATGTAGCAAGAATCATCATTTCTACTACAAATAGCCATTGCAATCTAGGACTAAATCGTTTTCGCAAATAACCTGAAAATGTAAAGCCTTTTGGCGATTCGGTACGTATCTTTTTTGCAAAATATGCAAACGCACCTAATGTTAAAAAATTGCCTAAGCAAAACCAAAACAAGCCTACCAAACCATTTACGTATGCTTGTTGTGTACTAATAAACAATCCTGGTGCCCATAACCATGCGGCCGCCACACTTAATGAGCCCTGAAATGTGTTTAATTCACGTCGTGCTACTAAGAAAGATGTTTTGTTTTCATCATATCCACGTGAATACCAATAGGTCATTGCAAATGCAAATAACCCATATACTACTAAAATTCCTACTCCTGTCTCTGAAGAGAAAAGTGGGAATAAACTTTCTATATTCATTTATCTCCGTATCCATTCACTATATAGTCTTTGTTTATCGAGAGTTTTATGATTTTCATATGTCATAAAATTGATTTTATAATTGAACATGTCTGCAAAATGTTCCATCCATTCTTCATTCCATGGAAAAAAACTTATTTGCAAACATTCTTGATTATCATGGTCATGATGACCGGGATTACACCGCCAGTAAATTCTGCTGGTGTCGTTTAATATACTTATTACCTTTGCAATTTGGTTTGTTATTTTTGTAACATCCCCAAAATTTATTGAGCCTAAACATAATGCAACATCAAATTTGTCGTCTGGTAAAAAATGTTCTAAACTTATTTTTATATCAGCCGCATCATTTGCAGGATCTATTCCTAACAAATTTGGTATTTTGTCTTTAAATAAATTATAACCACATCCTACATCTATTACTGTTTCATGCGGTTTAATTTTATCTATTATTTGTATGCCAGAATATTCCCATTTATCTAAGGGCGATAGTTCCCATACATTCTCAAAATAATAATCTAGTTTACTTTGATCCATCCTTTAAAATTGTGCTAAAGTCTGCCATAATAAGAGATTTAATTTGTTTAATTGCTAAGTCAAATAAACTATCTTGTTTATTTCTTATTTGAAAATGAAACCATTTTGGCGGTTCAAACATTTTATGCGTATCTTTATATCTACTATACCTAACAGTATTCATCCATATTAATAAATCTGGTACGAATAATTGTCTAAGTTCTTCTGTAGGACATATAAATTCACATACTACAAACCCTTCTAATTCTTCTGCCATTTCTTTAATGCGTAAACATTGTCGTTTTCTACCTTCTAGAGAAAAATCCCAATCTTTAGCCTTTGCTCTAACTTCGTCTGCATTTATATGGTGGCAATTTAATGCATAGGCTAATTTCGTAGCAAAGGTTGTTTTGCCAGAGTCATTTAACCCCATTACCAGTATCTTTTTTGTCATTCCTAAGTGTATACCTTTATTTTGTGTTTACGCTCAAATTCTCTAGCATCATTTTCTGTGTTTACTAGAGGTTCTCCTTTGATGTTTAAACTTGTATTAAGTAACATCGGACATCCTGTCTTTTCATACCATGTTTCTAGTAAATTTCTTACGTGTGGACAGTCTTCTTTAGTAACTGTTTGTACCCTGCTGGTATTATCTACGTGGATAATAGCGGGAAATTGCTCTGGATACTTACATTTTGCAGTAAATTGCATATAAGGTGAAGAACTCACTGGCATATCAAAATAAGAATCTGCATGTTCCGAAAGTATCATTGGAGCAAAAGGCCTAAATGGCTCTCTTCGTTTATATTTATTAATTAAGTCCTTTATTTTATCGCCTCGAGGATCGGCTAATAATGAGCGGTGCCCTAATGCTCGAGGTCCAAATTCTGCTTTTCCACTTGCTACTCCACATATTTTCTTTTTTAGTAATTGATGTACTACACTATCTGTAGGGTACTTCCCCTGTATGTCATGTCCTAAATACGCTCCTGGCCAACGTATATGTGTTTTTAAATTTGCAAGTATAGCACCGATTGCAGATCCAGCGTCTCCTGGGCTAGGCATAATCCAAATATCATCCCAAAGCGGTGCAATAATACTATTAGCGACACAATTTAATGCACATCCGCCAGTAAACACTAAATTTTTACTATTACAATTTTCTCTAGCCCATGTCATAATAGACATAAGCATTTCTTCGTAAATCTTTTGGGTTGCGGCGGCAACATCATATATATCCATTGCTCGTAAACCGTCTGGCTTCCACCATCCGCACCCCCTATGTAAGTTATTAAGAAAATTTACTGTCGGACCATCAATACATGAAACAAATGTATCTTTTATTTCTTTATAATATTTGTCCGGATCACCAAACGCAGACATACCCATTAAAATATATTCCTCTTCATTTGGTTTCAAACCGCAACGTTGAGTCATTGCAGAATAAAATAATCCTATTGAATGAGGAAAGTATTGTGCATGTATTTTTTTAAGTTTATTTCCATTTGCTTCCCAAATAGTTAAAACTTCCCATTCACCTATTGCATCTATAACAACGACAGTTGCATCTCTAAATTTAGATGTATAATATGCTCCTGCCGCATGTGATAAATGATGTGATATATTATGTTGGCGTAATTCTGTGTTAAAATGAAATCCCAAATCATGTTTTATGTGATCTGCTAATAATCGTCCGTTACATGCTCCTCTAATAAGCCTGTTAACAGTTGGCCATTGCTTTGCATATATTTGTCGAGTAAGTTTTAATAATGGTTTTTCGTAATAAAATATTTTTTGAGGTGTTCCGTAGGCCAGAGCATCATACAACAATTTAGTATTTAAATTTTTATCGTTTTTTATTCTACTGTATCGTTCCGAATGTGATGCAAACACAAGTTGTTTATTTTTAACAACCGCCAATGCCGCATCATGTGATAGTGCAGATATTCCCCAAGTAATCATATTAAAAGCTCGTCCATAAAATTAATGCTTTTTTGCAATATTTGTTATTACGCCAATTAGGCTCATTTCCAGCATCTTTGCACCTTAAAAAATTATCACTACTATGAAATGGAAATCTACTTGAGGCAAAAGCAACATTCTTTTTCCATTTATATATATTTTCTAATTCTAAATATTCTCTAAACCAAGTATCATCATTATGTGAAAGATATTGTTCCCACATTTCTTTAGAAATACAATTATTTAATTTAGGAGGATTTTCGTTTTTAATCCATTCACCTATTGTTTTTGATGCATTTAATTCTGGTTGTTGTTTTGTAGTAATTGTATGCGAATCATAATTATCTAACGGAATTATAATTGTCCATGCTGGATTAGGGGCATGAAGAGTAGGTTTATGATTAATATCATGATGAAATGTATATGGATATACAGATTCTAATATATGGCAATCTAAACAATCTAGACCTTTAAAAAAATATTTTTCAAATTTTTCATTAAGAACTTTTTTAATCCAAATATCGCCAGAAACTAAATTAGTTATTCCAAAAGGATCTCCATCTAAATTAAAATGATGATACCAACCATGTAGTTGATATTCGTGGAAATTATTAGTTACCTCATCAGTAATAGTATTTAATTTATCTTTTGGATAGTTTTTTATTATATCTAATTCTTCATCTGTAAAAAAATTATATATTTCTATAGGTTTTAAATATCTACCTATTTCAATAGTATTTGTATTTTCATATGGTGGATAATCATTAATCATTATTTAACTCTAATAATTCTTTAAATTGAGGTATAGGTGTGTTTTTTAACATTGCTAATTCTAATGTATTAAATGGGAATTTATTATTATATGTAAATATTTCTTCTGGTAGTCTATGAACTTTTACGTTATTTAAATATTGTATATATTCTAATTGATCGTTATTTCTTGTTACTAATTGGTCTGTTTTTGGTCCACCTACAAAACATTGAACACTAAGATGATCTGGATCAAATGATACTTGGGGTCGAGGTTTAATACCATTTAATATATCAATTTTTTCATGTGATTGAAAAGAAGCATAATAATTTGGTGTTTTTGTTAAATTAACTACTATAACATCAAAGAAAAATATGTCCGATGCACCGATTTCATTACATATATAAAATGTAGGATACACACCCAAACACCAAGAACACCCAATAATTCTTTTTGTAGTTGGTAATTTATTATCAATTAATTTTTTTATATAATTTGATGTTTCTTTTAAACTATTAGTAGTAGGATAAAATCCATACACACCATATTTAGTAGCATAATCATATGGGTTATTTTCTCGAACACTAATAACATTTACATTAAACTTTTTTGCAATATGATGAGCATATGGATGCTCATATATGTTTAGGGCATCAGGAAAAGAATAAAAAGCACTAAGGCAACATGTAATAATCGTTTTACTTGCATTATTATTAATAACAAGAAAATTTTCATTAACATATGTATCTTTAGGATTACGGTTTCTATATATCTTGTAATCATTTTTTTCAATATTAGTAAAAAAATAATCGGTTATACTATCTTTTTTAATTTTTATTAATGCTATATATAACGGATTTAAAAACCCTTGGGAAGTTTTTTTAAGTGTTATTTTTACATTACTATCAAATATAATACCTGGTAATGGATTTATTGGAAGTCGATAATGCTCATCTATCGTTACCAACGGCTGCCAGTCATGATAATAAAATACTATATCATCTGTTTTAAAATTTACATCTATTAATTCGTTAATGTTTATTGTTGTTGGTTCATCTATTTTTATAAAAAGCACATTATCTATTATTTTACGATGCATATGAGAAAAAGTATCAAATTTAGTACATATACTATCACGATAGAGATCCCATGATTCTTTTAAACTTCCAAATCGAATAGAATAAGTTTGTTTTAATTTCACGATATTTTTAATATAATTGCGGCTCCAGAATCACCTGCCGCCCCACCAGCAACAAGTAAATATCCCCCACCTAACATAATTATTTCTTCTATACCTTCTATCATTAAACGAGCAAGAACTGGCGATTGCGGATGTCCATAAACTAAAGGGCTTCCATAATTATTCATAGTTGATAAATTCAATCCAGTTTCTTGTGCTAGATACACATCATTAGATACAAATGCATTATGGTGTTTTGTTACTTTTATATCGTCTATTTTAATGTTTGCTTTTTTTATAGCCATTTTTGTAGCAGGTACAGCCGCGACAGGCATTAACGCTTTTTCACAACGAGCATAACCATATGATAAAATTTGTATGGATATAGACGAATCATTACTTAATTCTTTTGCTTTTTCTTTTGTTGTAACAATAATACCACAATGACCATCTGCTGGAAATGTCTCGTGGGCTTGTGTATGTATTCCGCCGTCTAAAACAGGTTTCAATCTTCTTAATAATTTTTCAGTTACAATTCTAGTTTTTCGTTTTCCGTCACCGTCATCGTTATATATTGAACCAACATCAAACATATATTTTTTTTGAAATTCTCTATCGTTTTCTAAAGATTTTTTATATTGTTCGTGTCTAAGTAAGGTACAGTCGTCTAATTGATTGCGAGTCATTTTTCCTAATCTTGCCATGTTGTCGGCAGTTTGAATCATAGATTGACCTGCCCACGGGTCTTTATTAAAATTATCGGTCACCCAATCTTCCGATTCAACTTTGCCGCCCTTTCCTTTAGGATTTGGCCAAACACAATGTGGACTATTAGAAATTCGATCGCCCACTAAGCAGTAAGGAAGGGTATACATTCCTGTTTCAACCCCAACAGCGGCTTGATAAATTACGGTAGCGGCTGTTGTACAGGCTTGGTGAATTGTCATTCCTGTAGTTAATTCGGCCCCCATTAATGCAGGTGCCCAAGTATTGGCCCAAAATCCATGCTTTTGGTGAACTGACATACCGTATATAAAATAATCTATTATTGTTGGATTCCATTGTTTATGTTTAAACCATTTTTTAGAAGTATCGGCGCCAAGAACTATTGCATTATCGTTTGCAAAAGCACCTTGCCAACGAACAAACGGCGAACTATAATAACCTCTATAAGGAATAAATGCTTTAGATAACATTTTTATTTCCAATTCTCCTTGTATCCTCCAGTTAATTCATCACCTGCATTAATGGTTTTAGTTGTAATAGCATGAAAATATCTTGAACTTTTCCCTTGTTTTATTTTAACATTAGGATCATTGGAACGATTGACAAATCCACCTAATGGTGTGCGTATAAATTCATCGTCTGTTGCATAGTGTGATTTTCCCAAATCTGTTCCTTCTTCAATTTTTTCTGTAGCAAATAACCCCAATCCATGAATAAATGATTTTCTTATAGTTAAACAATTTGGAAGTGGTTTATACATTATAGATCGTAATCTTTTAATGAATTTATTTTTTCTTGGCCTGTTGGAACTCTTCTATTTTTAAAAGTTTTTAAATAGTTTACCATAATATTATCAGGTACGTTTGCTAATAACATCGGAAATAATCCATGAATTATTGCAATAGGAATCATAATAATAAAAATATATGTTGAATATAAGCACCAATGTAAATGTTGCCAATATGATTCTTTAACATCTGATAAATGGTTAAAATTTATTAGTTTAGTATATGACATTTTTTTTCCTATTCTTGGTAATTAACTTGTCCCTCAACAAAACGCTTGGCACCTTGTTTTACCTTATCTTCTTGATGTTTGGATAATTGCGTCATTCCTTGCGGAATGTATGTATTTACATATCGACTAAGTTCGTCAATATAATGATGAGCAGGTTGTATTTTCATAATAGATGTAACAAATTGACCACGTCGCCAACAAAGAGCAGAATTAAATGAGCCAAATTCAACTGTTGCAACCCATAATTTAGGACGAATATAATACATAAGACAACAACTATTACATTTTAATTTAGGATTATTTAACCGCTTTCCTGAACCTGTTGATGGATGGATCCCATCTCGTATCCAATGTAATGGATCATTTGCTTCAGGTATAACAGATTTAACATATTCATTTAATTGAACTCCAGTATATGAAGTGTGGTCTTCTTCTTCCATTAAACCATCGACATATCTACCTTGTTTTGCGGCACATCTATATCGTATATTTGTTATAATTCCTGGTTTAATAGATGTTGCTAAATCATAAAATTCTTTAATTACACCTTCATTTAAATTTTTTACTATAATTGCATTTGTACACATTTTTTTAAAACCAAGTTCAATGCAATTTTGTAATCCTTTAATTTTTTGTTTTCGCCAACTTTTATCATGATCTATCTTTTCGTACCATTCGTCGTTATATAATCCCCCGTTTAAAGATAAAGATAAGTTAAAACTAGGATTTTTTAACCATACTTTATATAATTCTTTAGCATATGTCTTATTTGCTAATTTTATACCATTTGTTACTACAGCAACTTGGTGACCATATTTTTCAGCTATTGCTAATGCTTCAAACATTTTAGACCATAATGTAGGTTCTCCTCCCACAAACCTCATTGCAATTTTATGTGGTAATTTTGCACATAATTCTTCAAAGGCATCTATTTCTAAATCTTTATAATGTCGTATTGGTGTATCACAAAAACCACATTCCATATTACATTTATAATTTGTATCTATGTATATAAACGAAAATGGATTTTTTTCAAGATCATATACAGGTGCATTATGAAATATAGGAGGCATATTGTCAAGGATAGTAATATTATCCTCAACAGGATCACCAGTCATATCTACATTCATGCCATGAATGTTTTTATCTAAATCTCTTTTTTTATTTTCTACCCGTAAAATCGGATCTAAATTTTCAAGCATATTATGATTTATAGTTAAATTTGGTCCCAAGGTAAGTTACATGAAGCATACAACATTACTCTTGTATATTTATTATTTCGAAAACCGTGTATTACAGAACCAGAATTTAACACGGTAGGATGTTTTAAATTGTAATTATATGTTTCTATAAGATATTCATCATCATGACAAGGTATGTTAGATATTATTGGTAAATTTGATTGGTATACATCTACCCCAACTTTGTCTGTAACAGGAAGAATAGGCATGGTAATAGTGGCTGTTCTAGAAAAATCTTTATGGGGTCGTAAAACATAATTCGGTTTAAATACCCATAAACTGAGATTACTTAAAGTTAAATATTTTATACTATCTTGTAATTTTAAAATTTCTTCATTTTGGTATTCGTCAAGATTTGGAAGATGTAAATGGCTGTTTGGTTCGTGTTCGGGTTCAAGAGATGAGCAATCAACACATACACATCTAAAAAAAGGATCGTCGAAGTATAAATGCGTATCATAAAACACCTCGAGATTATTTTTTACACTAGTATAAAAATTTACTAATTTGTTTATATCATATGTTATATTAGATAATATTTTAATATATTCAGAATTTGCCATTTTTAACATTTTTATAAAAATAAATATCTTTTTTTACTTCAGGTATTTGATGTATTTTATTTAATTGATTATCGGTTAAATAATCTTTTTTAAATATATCCGATGGATACCCTCCGGGAATAATTGTTTTCCATTCTATTTTTGTTTGTAAAAACTTATCCTCTATTAATGTAAATATTTTTTGAATATGATGTATATCTACTATATAATCAAATAAATTAAAGATGTTTTTAAGGGTAAATTTTTTTATTAATGGATTAATAGATACTATCTGTTTATTATTAAGAAAGGTTAAATGAGATAGATATTCTAATCTTTCGTATTTATTATATGTTTCTATAAACTCATCAAATGTTCTATTATCTTTAATTCCCATACTACGATTTAACGATATTGAAAAATTATAATAACTAATAAACCTATCAATAGGATTTCTAATAATTAAGATTTTTAACCAATTTTTCATATCAGTATTTAACGGATTGTCATGATCTAATTTTATTTCGTTATTTGTATTATTATTTTTAATATAAATAAAATATTTAAAATTTTGCCAATCAAATATATTTTGTTTAACATCAAAATTTTTATTGTTTAAACAATAATCTCTAATATTATTGGCTATAGTTGATCCAGCATTTTTAGGAACATGAGGAATCCAAATATTGTTATGTTTTATCATGATAATTTTTAAAATAATTAGTAAGACATAATCGTGCTATTTCGTTATTGCGTCTAAATTTTGTATAATTATCATCATAAGAGTAACCTAACCAAACACTATCACTTTGGTTTATATTAAGATTGTTACATACAGATTTTTGTTGTGCATTTAATTTATTATAAACATAGTCTATAGGAAAATTTTTAATTATTTCTTCGGCACATTGATGAGCAAAATAATTATAATATTTGGTTTTTATATGTAATTTATATAATTTGATATCTGGCTTTCTACTAAAATACCAACCAGTCCTAATATTTTGTAATCCAAATGGTTTGCTTAAACTATAAAATACTTTCTCAACATTATCACTAACATTTATTTTATGTATTTTAGTCGAACCAACATATGCTATATCCAAAACAACAGGAATATCAGTAGGAATAGATACAAAATTTCCATCTATAGAACTAGGGCAAGTAATATACTTAATATTATTTCCTGTATTATCTATCCACTCATAATCACCTATATCTTTATAAATACCTCTTTTCTCGTTACATGACCACCAATTAAGTCCTTCGGTTATACCATTAATAGGATACACATAAAAATCTTCTAAATTTATTATTGGACTTAACCATTTTTTTATATTAGTTATATATTTTTCATCTGTAAAAAAATTAGGTTTAATTTGTTTAAGTATTTCGTACACTTCAGGTAGAATAAATGTTCTTATTAATTTTGTTAAATTATCCATTTATTATTTTATTATTTGTATCTATCCATAATTTAAATTCTTTTTTAATTTTTTCAGATGGTAAAATATCAAATTTTGATGAAAGTATTTTAAAAAATTGTTTATATGATTTTTTATAAATGTTGCCTGGTATAACTAATGTATCAAAATTATTTATATATAAATTAAGATGTTTAATATCATTTTCATATGCTTTTCTTCTTCCTCTTATTAATTCTTCTATATTAGGATTATGTTCTAAATATGAACCATTATTTAAAATACTTGATGCTAATAACCATAATTCAGAAAAAAACCATTCTTTACTATGAAAAAATTTTTCTCTAAATCTTTTCATATAAGGACGATAATCAATTAATGTTTCGGAGGTTTCATGATTCCAATTTCTTGTTATAGGTACATTGCTAAAAAATTCATTATAATTATGTGAGATAAAATCTTTTAAATTCTCTTCAGTAGCATCCAATAATTTACTTGTTTTATATGTACAAAGTTTTGCAAAATATTCATCGTTTAATTCAGGCATTAATACAATTATTTTAACATCAGGAAAATTGTTAATTAAAAAGTTATATAAATTATCTCTATGATGGTCACGACATACTAACCATTTTGAAAAATCTACATTATGATCATCTATATAATTTTGAAGTATTGGGGTTTCATTTTCTTGTATTTCTGCGAAAAAACGAAATATACAAGGACTATGCCATGCCCCATTAAGATCAGGAATAAGAAAAACAGAATTTTTATTGCAATCAATAACAGAATGTGATATAATATATGATAAAAATTCACCACCTAATCCACTAGGATAAACAACATAAATTAATTTTTTAATCGAATTCAATTTCATATCTATTAGTTGCATTAAAAACATTAAAAAAATCATCATCTGATCCTTGATATTTTGTTTGAATCTTCGATGGATCACTATCTAAAAAATGATTAATGTCTATTTTCAATATTTTATTGTTTACTTCTACATTAATATCCATGGCGTATGGTACTGCAATGAATAATCCAAATGCATCGTTTATTTCTTGTTTAGACAATTTATACGAGAATTTATAATTTCCAAATATTAAATTTAAAAAATAAAAAAAGGTTAGCCATTCATTAGTTAATGCATTACCCCAATTAATATTAGAATTAATTCCTTCATATAAAAATTCTAAATTAATATTTTTATTAATATCTATATAATGTATATTAGAAAAATTATCATATTCAAGTGACCATTTATTATCTAATTCTTGTCTATGTTGATAGTTTTGTAAAATATTATTTGGCAAATGCTTCATCATTAAATCTAACAAAGTTACCGTACAAATTAATCTAATCAATCTATGAGGTTTTGTAACTTTAAAATCATTTGTTATCCAACTGTCATATAATTTTATATCTGTCGAAATATTATAATCTTCAGGTTTATCGCCTAAATATGCACCTGTGGCTTGTCCGGTAGTTGCGCCGGGACTTATGCCGTCAGCATAAGTTCGTATATTATATAATAATGCAAATGATTGTAATTGATCTATTTTGTGTTCTTGGGGATATCCTACCATCCAATTTATATGCGAACTAATTCGACCGCCGCTGTCGCTTCTAACTTCTGCCGCATCTTTAATATTATTATATACCCAATCTGTAGTAATTTTTTTATTCATTATTTTAAGAACTTTATCACTGCCACTTTCAACTCCAAAACTTAAACCATCACATCCGCTATCAACCAAAGTTTGAAAATATTCTTTATTCATTCTATTATTACATCGAGCATACCCATTCCAAGAAATATTTGTTTTTTGATTAATAAAAAGTTTTGCTAATTGTTCTAACTGTTTTATATTTCCATTCACCAAAGAATCCACAAACCATACACGTTTTAAATTATATAACTTTTTCTGTTCATTAATTTCTTTAACTATATCCAATGGATTCCTATATCGATATCTCCAAAAATGTGTTTCGGTACAAAAACTGCATTTTGCAACACATCCCCTGCTTACTTCCGAACTTACACCTTGATTATGTCGATATAACGAAAAATCATAATCAGAATAATCTGGCCATCCAACATTGTCTAAATCTAACTTATTATTTCTAGTAAACCATGCACCTACATATTTTTGTTCATTAGGTTTTGTTGGATTATTTTTTAAAAAATGTACTAAAGATTCTTCTCCTTCTCCTTTAAAAATATAGTCTCCAATAATAGGAATCCTATAATATATATTAGGTCCTCCTAAAATAATAATTTTTTCAGGTGCATGAAATTTTAAATAATTTACAAACCATTTAACTGCACAAATATTTGTATTATATACTGTAAAACCGATTATATTTGTTTTTAAATTTGCTATAATTTCTGCTTCTTCTTCAAATAGATCTTCAAGATCGGGAAATACTAAATTAAAAAATAATTTTTCATTTTGCCATTTCCAATATTTGTCTCCATCAAAAATATTAGCATTATCAGTTGATTGAACAGTATGGTATGCTTTAATATTAATATCATTCACATATACTTTAAAATTATTTTTTCGTAAATGCCCGGTTAATTTTGCAATATTATATGGAGGAAAAAGTATACCCCAGGCGGGTAACATTATTAATGCTATATCATATATTGCATTAGGATTATTTTGTTTTTTATGGGTACGATTATTATCTAAACTTTTAATATGATTGTGTGGAACATTATTAACAGAATACAACTTATCTGTTTCTGATATATGCTTCATTGTTATCTGATCACGATCCATAATTTATTTAAGTATTTCATTTAATTCAGGAAAAGTTTCTTTCCAGTTTTGGTTTCGTTGATTATCCATTAATTCTGTTTTACTATAAAATTCTTTTAATAATTTATCTCTATTAGGTAAAGAATCATTAATATAATTTAATAAACCTGACATTTGATGTATAGCAAGTTCTTTAATATGCTGAGCTCTGCTTGAATTCATAAAAGGAATTTCTTTTGTTGACTTTAAATTTATTATCCAATTATTATATTTAATTTTTATTTTTTCTTTAGCATAATCAGGTAATATTTTTGGAGACATATATTCAGGACCTTCTAATACATGTATAGGCATACTTTTAACAAACCAAGGCGGAGTATTAAATAAAATAAAATCATACAAATCTAATATATGTAAAAAATTATATATACTTACGGTAGGTGCTAACGTAACATTAATAGATTTATTCAAATTATTATATCTATCTAATTTATATAATGTTCTAATAAATTTTTTCCATTTTCCCGGATGGCGCAAATACTCAAATCTTTTTTCTGTACCATCAATACTAAATCCGATACCTACACCTTTAAATTTTGACCATATGTTAAGTAAAGTTTCTGGCATTGCCATACCATTGCTATTATATTCTAAAAAAATATTTTTTGCTTTGTTATAATCTACTAATTTTTCTAGAAATAATATATGCGAATAATTTATGGTAGGTTCTCCGCCTGTGAAATATAATCTATCTATATGATTACATGAATTTAAAATTTGATCTAAAAATGTAGTTTCATCTGGCCATGAAAAATCCTTAGAATCTATAATAATTTTTCCGTTATCTTTTTTTAAAGGATATTCTTTTTTATCATAAAAACTAACATTTTTTTCTCCAAGGTTCCATGCATCTTTATACCATTGATCACTTTCTGTAGGACCACAACTTCTACATGCTAAATTACATTTATTTCCTAATCGTAAATCAAAATAATTTAAATGAATTTTTGTAGTATCTATTTCACCATCTTCTTTTGTATATTTTTTTGCTTTGTTAAACACCGAAGAATAAATAGAACTTTGATGAATACGTTTACTTTTTAAATTATTCTTTTCTTCTGTCCAACATAATTTACAAAGATCGGATTTTTTTCCTTCTAACATTTCTTTGCGTACTTGTTTTATAACTGGCAAATTTCGTACATCAATATTTTTTATATTTTTTACATTAACATTTAGCAAACCAAATGGTTCATAAATCATTTGGCAACATATTCGTATATCGCCATTTGTCATTGTACCTAAATGATTCCAAGGTATAGGACAAAACGCATCTTTTATTTTTTTTTCTTCGGCTAATTCCGTCAACTCTTCTTTTATTTTATCTACTTCATCATAAGTTAAAATATTTTTTGTTTTTAATAATTCTTCTTTTATTTCTAATTCGTCATAGTTTATTCTTTCAAATAAATCTCTATTAAATAATGGATTTTTAATAATATTAAGTTTTACCTGTAATTCTATATCAGGGGCAAGCCAATTAAGGGTTTTAAAATTTTTAGTTGTTAATGCTAATAAAGCCCGTTCATTAGGGTTATTCATATTAATAGATTTTAGTTCTTCATTCATTTTAAAAATTTATCTAATTCGTTTTTATAATAATCTTCAGTAATATATTTTTGTGCTTCTTCATCTAAATGACTACCGTAAAATTTTCGTTCATCAATTATATAATCGACTTTATGCAATGTATGTTGTTTTTTCCCCAATTTATTTTCTAACCAATTATTAAACTCTCCTTTAGAAATAATATATTCAAGGTTTGTTTTTGTACCATACTCATGCCACGGAAATGCTAAAATATCAAATGGCAAATAATTAATGACATATAATAAATTTCTAGTATACATTTCATAATATCCTCCTGTGACTTCTTCTTCTTTTTTGGCCGCCATCGACCATATAGGAATCATTCTAAAAAACATTTCTTCTTTATTTGGATTAGTAACTTTTTTAAATTGAAAAGTTGTTCCCATTGGGCGGTAATGCCAACGGGGTTCGGAAGATAATTGAAGTATAATTTTATCATAATGTATATTATTACTTAAAAAATAACTTAAAGTAAAAAATGTATCTTGAATACCACCGCCTAAAAACGAATATACATAAGTTTCATAATTATATTTTTCATATATATCATGAGGCCATCCTTTCCAATACCCCCACTCTAACATTCTTTCATGCATATCATCCATTGATCTTACTGGTTTTTGATTCGGTGGTGCGGTAAGCATTACACCATTTGAATGACTACACCCTATAATAGCTAACTTTTTCATTTATTTACTGTAGTTCAAAAAACGCTAATTCTTCTTTAGAATATGAAACAATACCTTTATCGTCTCGTATTGGTACAAAACTGCAACATCCTTTCATTCTACCATTTTTACCTGGCGAATTTAATTCATTGATGTTTAATTTATTTTTGAAATTATTAGCGTAATCAACCCATCCTGGTGGAGTCATTAATTTTATTTCTATCCAAAAATCGTCATCGACGCTATTATGCCAATCTATAATAGTATTCACGTTGTCTATAAATCGGTTTTCATGTCCTTTATGTTTAGACATACTACTAAAATGAGCAGAAAAATTTACAGTATTACAATACTTTCTTAATTCTTTCCAATACTTTGTATCCCTTGAACCATTTGTAGTAACAAGAACCCACTGGTTATATTCTTTAAGTAGTTTTACTATATCTAAAAAATAAGGATGTAACGTGGGCTCGCCACCACCAAAGTTCCATCGTATTTCTTTTCCCTTCGACCAATTTTTTATAATATGTAAAATTGTACGATTAATAACTTCATATTCATGATGGGAATCTTTATTATTATGCAACCCATTCCAACAATAATTACAATCATAATTACATCGGCGTCCTATATCCCATAATATTTGATAAGGAATAGGAAAATTCATTTCTACTGCTACTGGTTTATCTATTGATTTAACAAAATCATTTTTGGTATTATACTGTCCATCGTACCCTTTTTTGCTTACTGCTAAATGTTTTATATAACTATTATCATGTGCTTTTGATAAAATTACATCAGCACCGCACCCACAAAATTCAAAAGGACACTGAACCCAGTATTCTGGTAATTCTATTTTGTCATACATATTACCACAATAACCAAAATAATCATCAGAATTTACATCTTCAAATTTTCCTGATTGTTTTGTAGTAAAAAATTCTTTTTCTAACTTATCAACTTGATTTAAAAATGCTAAATGTTGATCACATTCTTCATAATCTTTTGGTAAAGGCCAACCATTTTCTGTATTTTTGTTATACCATTCTATGTGCGGCCATGGACCTATTGTTTTTTCAGAAAACTTAATCCATTCTTTTTCGTAATATTTGCTACTAGCACAATTTGCAATCCACACTCGACCATCATAATCTATGTATAAAGATCTTTCTCCAGCAGAACAATACCAATCTTTCCAATAATTTAACTTCCTTGCTATAACCTCGTCGACACTTAACCTCGTATAATTGCCATGTTTATTATAAAGCCGCAATTGCTTATTATCTAATGGGACAGATTCATCATACAATATTGGCATATTGTTCCTTTTTACACATAATATCAAAATTACAATGACAAAAACTTTTTTTACATAATATAGGTTTCGATGGTAAATGGCATTCTTCGTACACGTTACCTAGCGAACCGCCTTCTCTACACCAACCTCTCCATAAAGAGCCATCCCAATCTACTACTAAATTTTCTATTCCTGCATAACAATACCAACCAGACCAATCGTTAATTTTATTTGCAATTAATCTATGTGCTGAACTTATTTCTTTTTTAGAATTTTTTGTATCTATCATTTCCATAGCACCCCTTGGTACAGGAAAATTTGTATTCCATTTAATATGCTGACCATATAAATGATGTTGTCTATCTAAAACTTGTTGCTGTTCTTCAGTATATGAAAATACAGTTTCTTCTTCGCCTAGTCCTTCCATTAATGGTTGGAGAGCAAGACTTATATTATGACATTCATTTGGAATTCTTTCAGCTAATTGTATACACTCATCCCATGTATCAGGGTTCATCATTATGTTAACATGCGTTCTAAACTCGCCATTAACTTCCTTTATAACATTTAAAAATTTATCAGGATTACTAAATTCGGAATGAAAACTAAAACATATATGATCGAAGTATTTTTTATTTTCTCTCCACCATCGAGGAGATCTAGTACCATTACTAATAATGCCTATAGTTGCATTATTTTCTTTTATAAATTTTGCTAACGGTATTAATTCTTTCCATAGTGTAACTTCGCCGCCGGTAAATTCAAAATATATTTTTTTAGGATAATAATGATCAATAACCTCCAATATAAATTTTTTTATATCTTTTAAATATCTAGTACCCCATTTATGATAATTATTAGGCCAATCTACATCACCTTCATGTAGCCAAGGCGGACAATAACTACAAGAAAAGTTACATTTTGTACCTAGTAACCAATTTATAACAACAGTTTCTTTAGCATAACTATGTGAATGATCTAGGATATTATATTCATCACTTAAATACTTCATATTCGATTTGATCTTCTCGTATGAGGGGAGCGGTTCGAGTAGGACAAACATATACTTCTTTAAAAAATTTACTATTTTGTTCATCCATTTCTGCTACAGGTAATCTTAAATTATCCCGTATTTTATCACCTAAATTAAAAATTTCTTCTAATAATTTTTTATTGCCAATATCATTTTCAAACTTAGGCCATACTTCTGTTTCCCAAAATTCCGTATGCCATTTAAAATCACGTACAAGTGTAAAATCCCAATCAGTTGCATTGGTCATCCAACAACCTAATCGAGCACCATATATTGCCCACCAACCATTAAGTGCATCTGCTCCTACTGTCATCCATACTAATAATCGTTTAAGGTTTTTTTCATGTATTAACATCAATGGTTTATTTTTTACAACAGACCCTTCGTCTAAGCTCATTTTAACACCCTCTCGAAATCCTGCTCTATATGCTTGGTATGGTGTTGCGTTGTTTTGCACATAACTATAAATGTTATTCATTTGTACGTAATGCACATCCCAACAAAATTCTATAAGTGATTTTGGTGAACCAAGTATATTAGATGCTTCATGTGTTCGCATATTTTCAACTACATGCTTAGGCCAACATTTTAATCCACCATTGCCATATACAAGTCCATTAACATCATTTTTACCTGACCAACTAATTACCCAGTCTTCTTTTATTATGTCAGTATCTATTTCTATATTAAAAAAGTCAGGGTCTACTATATTATCACCATCTACTCCGACAAATCTATCTGTTTCTGATAATTTTGCGGCGGCTTTATGTGCCGCATCACTGCCAAATACGCCATGGGATCGTTTTGCCCAAGGACATTTACTTTGCAAATCTGCAAAATTTTTATCTCCATTTGGTTCATCATATGAGATAAACACAATATCTAATTCAGTTACTGGTATTTTCATATTTTATTTTTAATTTATTTGAGTTAATGTGTATTTTAGTATTTGTTAGATCTACTGTTGACGGTATATCAATACGAATATTAGATTGAGCTTTAAATTGTCGGAGGACTAATGGTATATAATATTCTAAATAATTTCTATTTTTACTAAAAAAACTTATAATAAATTTATAACTTATTATATTTTCTAATTCGTCCCAATAATTTATATTATTTTGTATTAGTAATTCTTTACCAGTATTATATATTTTAATGTGATATTCGTTATTTACTAAATTTCTATCAATAATATCCAATTCTTTAAAAATTTCATATGCATACTTTTCGAAACATCGATTAGTTTTAAATACTAAATTTGTTATATCGGTTTTACGTAAAATATTAGAAATATTTTGTTCATATTTTCCAGTTTTAAAATAATCATCTAAATCTATTTCTAATGTGCCAATTAATTTTGAATTTTGTTTAGAGTACACATATATTTTTAATATAGGCTCTGTAAATTGTACACGATCTAATTGATAGGGGTCTATAAATGTTTGTATAAAATACTTATCAATTATAATTTTTAAAATTTTATCATCTGGAAATATATTTAATTTTACTGTAGCTTTTTTACCATATTTTATATTTGTGAGTTTCTTTTCTGGTGATATTCTAACTATATTATCTCTCTCATATAATTTATTATTAAATACTATATAATTATAGATACTGATTGTTGGCATCTCGCATTTAATACAACGACCAACTTTTTCTAACGTATGACCGGTAATTATTCCAGTCCATTTTTCATAATGTATATATTTCTGCATTTCTATAATGTAATGGGTAATATTGTTTGAAATTTTCTATGTAGAATTCTTTATAATCTCCCCAATAATTTAAATCCTTATCCCAAATGGGAGAATTTATTTTAGTGTTTAACCCAGTTAATTTCATATCTATATATTTAAAAATATCATTTTTATCATACACAACATCTTCTATACCCAGCATTTTTATACAAGTAGGAAAAATATGAGATGCCCTAAGTGTTAGTGGTCGAGTATTAGGAAATATTTTAGCACTTATAAATCTATAATTTTTTAATATTTGCTCTAGCATTGTAAAAAATTCTTGAGCAAATTGTCCTTGTTTAAAATAAAACATTTTTTCATATGCTGGGCGAGTATTATGTTCTGTTAAAATTTTATCATATTGATTATGATTTATTATTTCTTGTTTATAATTTATAATTGTGTTAGGAAATAACATATCAAATTTAGATAGGTAATCCCACCAATACGAATAATCATTTAAAAATAACATATCAGCATCTAATACAATAGTTTCATCATATGGTGACATCCAATATATTTGCCACATATTTAATAAATTACTTGTAAATGTATTTGTGTGCCATTCTGATTTTTTAGTAATATCTTCATATAGAAAATTATTCGATATAATTGTTACGGAATCGTTTGTATGATGCTCAATACTTTTTTTAAGAGCATTTGCCATACTAATGTATAGTTCATCTATTGCATATATTAAATAACCTCTAGACATACAATTCCATTAATTTATCATAATGTCTATCAATAGCACGTTTATTCATTAAATGTAAATTTTCACCTTCGCTGTACGTTAAAATATTATTCCATTCTTCTTCATAATTATTGGCTAAAAATACAATACCATTTTTATCTACACTTGCAATATCATCTTTATATGCCATATACTTCATAGGTGACGCAGGTAATTCTGCAAATACATCATCTATACAATCTGTAAATCCTTTTAATAAATGCATACTAATACTAACCGCAAAATCTGTTCTGTATAACCCTGCTGGAAATTTATAAACAGATTGATAGTAATCATAATTTTCTTTTACATGAGCCCATAGATCAAAAAACATATTTGATATAGGAGACTTATCAAAATATATAACAGTTGACCAATATAAAGGAATACCGACATCATTTAATCTTCTATCTAAATTATGTTCGGGCTCTATGTTCTTTAATGTTTGAACATTTTTATATAATTGTATAGGAGCATCTATGTTAAATGCTAAATTTAAAATATCATTATTTACAAGATAATCTACATCAAATAATATAGTTTGATCATATGGTGTTAAATTATATATATTATG
>Ga0310345_10002010_pt1 | contig 21215 bp, 13 predicted proteins | sample HC15DNA20500_MG_FD_204667 | JGI IMG/M metagenome (GOLD analysis project Ga0310345, IMG submission 204667) | Marine microbial communities from station ALOHA, North Pacific Subtropical Gyre - HC15-DNA-20-500_MG | ecosystem: Environmental > Aquatic > Marine > Oceanic | place: Pacific Ocean: North...
AGAAACTTGATCAGCTTGACGTTCGGCCGCATGCGGATGTGACGCATGAGACTGGGATAGTGAACCGTGGTGTTGAGAGACGGCAGGAAGACCCAATCCCTGGCCCCGCTCTCCCCGGGGTTGCTCCTGCCTGAAACAATGATGCGGCTGTTGGGGTTCTTGGTGATCAGAGAGCTTGCCCGGTTGAGAACCAGCAAGGCGAAGGACGTGGCTATGCGGGGCTCGCCTTTTTCCCCGTGCGCGCCTCCACCGTCCCAACTGCCATTGACCCGCTGCTGGCCGATGAGGTGGGCGGACATCTCCTTGAACCAGTCATGCTTGTCAAAGAGCTTGACGTCCCCGAGATCTCCGACCTTCTCCAGGCTGTACATGCCGTAGTAGCTCCCGGTCGGCTTCCAGTGGGTCATCAGCCAGCCGTAGCCATCGCGCACCGCCTTGTTCAGGGCGTTCAGCTGTTGATTCGGAATCTTTTTCTTCAGGCCCTTGCGCGCGAGGATCAACGAGGAGAGTCCCGCGCAGGTCATATTCCAGGTGGCCCCACCCCCATTCCTGTAGTCGAAGCCCCTGGAGTAAACCTTGATGCCTTCAAGGCCGACCTCGGGATCCTCGGGCGTCACGACCACGGTCGTGCGTCCCCTGTCGCTTTTCCTGGACTTGCCGGCCTTCTTTACCCCAGCGGGATCGGGTTCCTTCCTGTCTCCATCGATCAGCTTGACCTTGCTGTTCCACTCGTCGATATCTGATGGATTCATCATCGTGACCCGCTCCGCGACCTCCGGGCCCTTCTCCTGCTGGCCGAGGACGAAGTGATCCATGATCTTCAGCCAGACCTTCCTGTTGATCGGAATATTCCGCTTCACCCCGACTCCCAGGCCCAGCACGGCGAACTGCGTATTGGAGTTGTCGAACCGGTCCTTGGAGGGGCCGTAATTCCAGCCGCCTCCTCCCGCCATCTGAATATTCGCCAGGTTCTGGACCGCCTTTTTCAGGTGAGGCCGATACAGCTTGCCGATGCGGGGGTCATCCTTGAAAAGCACCCGCATCTTGGCAGGCGCGAGGATCAGGAGATCCTGCTCAATCTGGGAGATGGCCGCGTCCAGGGCGAAGATGTAACAGGCAAGGGTATAGGTGTGCTTGCTCTTGGACAGCCGGCCGAAGAGGTAGTCGAAATTGCGCTTCACCACCGGATGGTTGACGCTGATTCCGGAGACGACCAGGGCGTAGGTCTCGAGAGCGACCTGCCCCTCGGCCCTGGTACCGACCTGCTTGGCCTTCACCTGGCCGATGAGGTAATCGGTGCCGGCATCGATGGCCGTTCCGATCGCATCGCCAGCATGCAGGCAGGCTCGCCCCACCGGCGAAAGACCGGTACAAACGAATAGAACGAGAGCGGCCGCAAAACTGATTTTCTTGTTTAGAAACATTCCCGGTTCTTCCCCATAAGAAAACTAAGGAACCTTAAAAAAACACCTACCAGAAGGATACCACCTTCGCAGGTTTTCATGAATGTCCCATTGTAAAACCGCCGGGGCGATTGTCCAGACCTGAAAAGCGCGCGCCTGCCGCGCCTTATTGCCGCGTCTCACGCTTACGGCCCGTATTGACCCCTCAGGAAGGCTTGCATAGAATGCGGGGCCTTTCAAATGCCGGTGATACGGAGCAGACAATGAAGTTACCTGATACGGCGCCAGCCAGCTTCTCCCCTGGATTCCTCTCTCTCCTGCTGAGCCTCCTGCTGTTTTCCGGCTGTGGCGGTAAACAGGACGACCCGCTCGAAAAAACCCTTCGCATAGCCGTGATACCGAAGGGAACAACGCACGAATTCTGGAAGATGGTCCATGCGGGGGCGATCAAAGCCGAGAGAGAACTCAATTCAGCCGGGGCGCAAAAAGTCGAAATTATCTGGAAGGGCCCGCTCAAGGAAGACAACACCGAGCAGCAGATCAACCTGGTTCGAACCTTCGTCCTCCAGGGAGTGGACGGCATCGTGCTGGCCCCTCTCGATAAGACAGCCCTTGTCAGCCCCGTTCGGGAGGCGGCCGCCAGGAAGGTTCCCGTGGTGATCTTCGACAGCGGTCTCGATGCCGAGGTCGGCAAAGACTTCGCCACCTATGTGGCAACCGACAACTACAGAGGGGGCGTCCTCGGAGCGAAGCGGCTCGGCGAGGTGCTCGGTGGAAAGGGAAAAGCCATCCTGCTTCGCTACCAGGTCGGCTCGGAGAGCACAATGCAGCGGGAAAACGGCTTTCTTGACACCATGAAGAAGGAGTTCCCTGATATCGAGCTGATCTCGACGGATCAACGTGCCGGGGCTACCGAGGAGCAGGCCTACCGGAAATCCCAGAACCTGTTGACGCGCTTCAAGGATGAGGTAAACGGGATCTTCTGCCCGAACGAGTCCGCCGCTGCGGGCATGCTCGGCGCCCTGCGACAGGCCGGCCTCAACGGCAAGATCAAATTCGTCGGCTTCGACGCCAGCGAGAAGCTGGTGCAGGCCCTCGGAAAAGGTGATATCGACGGACTCGTACTGCAGAATCCGATCAATATGGCCTACCTGGGCGTCAGGTCGGTCATCGATCACATCAACGGCAAAAAGCTCGACGACTATGTCGATACGGGTGTGCAGGTCGCCACCCCGGAGAATATGAATACTCCGCAGATGAAAGAGCTGCATTCACCTGACCTTTCGAAGTGGCTGGACAATTGACGCCCGAACCCCCCGCCGAAACAGGTAAGGCCGCGGCTGAACAAGACAGCCCAGGAACAAAGTCTCCGGGAGGCCCTGCCCAGGGTATGACTCCCGGCGCGGTGCGATTCGCGCGAATCTACCGCGCCCTGCTCCCCTTTCTCAGCCTGGCCGTCGTCCTTCTCGTCTTCCTCCTCGTCGATCTCTTCACCAACGGGGGGATGCGGAATTTCATCAAGGTGATGAACCCGGAGAACCTCATGCTCGTGGCGAACCAGAACGTCATCATCGCCCTCGGGGCGCTCGGAATGACGCTGGTCATCATCAACGGCGGCATCGACCTGAGCCCGGGATCGTCCATAGCTCTGTCCACCGTGGTTATCGCTCTCTGCCTGAAAAGCGGCTTCAGCTCTTCGGTGGCGCTGCTGGCAGGGTTAGGAACCGGGGCCTCTATCGGCCTCCTCAACGGCGCCATCATTACCCGCTTCAAGATTGTCCCCTTCATCGCCACCCTGGGAATGATGAGCATCGCCCGCGGGATGGCCAAGCTGCTGTCGAGCGAACAGAAGATTAACGTCCCGGACCCCAACTCGGAGATCTGGCTCAAGGACATGCTCTACGGCGAGGGGCTGGGCCCTTTCTCCAACGGCATGGTCACCCTGGTCGTCCTCGCCCTCGCTCTCTGGGCGGTTCTCAAGTACACCGTTTTCGGTCGCTACGTCTTCGCCATCGGCTCGAACGAAACCGCCGCCCGTCTCTGCGGACTGCGGGTAGATGGACAGAAGGTCCTGGTCTACATGCTGGCCGGGCTCTTCTTCGGAGCGGCGGCGGTCATGGAATTTTCCACCCTGGGAAACGGCGACCCGAGCACCGCGATCGGCAAAGAGCTCGACATCATCGCCGCCGTGGTGATTGGCGGAGGCAGCCTCAGCGGAGGCAAGGGTAGTGTCCTGGGCTCCCTGGTGGGCGCCTACATCATCAGCCTCCTGCGCAACGGCTGCGTCCTCTACGACATACCCAACCCGGTGCAGGAGATCGTGACCGGTGTAATTATCGTGGCGGCTGTAACCATCGACCAGCTGCTCTTGCGGCGGCGAAGCTGACCGGCGTCAGTCGGCGGCCTCGGCCCCCGGGCAATACCGCAGCCCCCCGGTCGCCTCGATCTCCTCTCTGAACGCAACCTCCTGTTCCCGCGACAGCGGCCTCAGGGGAGGCCGTACCGGCCCGCAGTCGATACCGCAGATCTTCATCATGACCTTCATCGCCGGGTGGCCGCCGCCGTATTTACGGTAGACCGCCACCATCTCGGCTGAGAGAGACTGAAGACGGCTCGCCTCATCCATCTCTCCGCGGTCGAAGGCCTCGATGATCGCCTGGCTCAGGGGAGCGGCAAAACCGTAGGTCGTTCCCACAGCGGCCCGGCAGCCGAGCGCCAGGGCGGCCAGCAGGGCCTCATCCATCCCGAAAAGTATCTCGTAGCGTCCGTCCCGCCAGGACAGGCATCTGCGGATATCCATCGGGTCCGGATGGGTAAACTTGATCCCGGCGAGACTGGGAATCCTGTCGCCGGCGAGCTCGAGGAAGTCACGCATCGACAAGGTGACCCCGGACATGACGGGAATGTGATAGTAGTAAAAAGGGAGGTCCGGGGCCGCGGCGGCAACCTCCTCACAATAACGGACCAACTCCTCGACGGTCGCGGGCCTGAAAAAATACGGCCCTATCATGGCGATGCCATCGGCCCCGACAGAGCCGGCGTGCACGGCCAGCTCCTTCGAATCACCGAGGCAGGTTCCGCCTGCATGTACGATGACCCTGAATCGGCCGCCGGCGCCCTGCACCCAGCGCTCAGAGACCTGCCTGCGTTCCTCCAGCGTAAGGGATGGAAACTCACCCGTTGTCCCGCAGGGGAAAACCCCGGCGAGCCCGGTGGCGGCAGCTCGTTCAACGAGGCTGTCAATCACCTCGAGGTGGAGGCCCCCATCGGGATGGAAGGGCGTATAGGGAGCCGAGATGAGTCCGGAGATTTTTTCCATCGATGAGCTTTCGCCTCATCCGGCATTTGCCGGCCGAAGGAACCTTGAGGCGCCATGAGGTCAGGGCCCGAGGGAAATAGCCCTCTACACGAAGAAGTCGAGGACCCGTCCAGCACGGCCAGGGGGACCGAAACTGAAGTGACGACTTACTTCTTCAGACGCCGCTTCTTGCGAGCCCGGCGCTTTTTCTGCCCGAGTTTTCGTCGTCCGCGATGCTTTTTGCGCATCCAGCACTCCTGTGAGTCGATTGAGTCATTCTGCCAGCCGGGAAATTGTAGCCTTCCGGCACGTCAAAGCAATGAGATTATAGCCTGGAGGCCCGTGGCTCAAGCCCGCGGAAGAGGGGCTACGCTGTAACCATGCGAGCGCAGGTAGGCGTCCAATTCGCTCGCATCGCCATGACAGGTGACAATACTGCGGGCGCCTGTTTCCTCGACGGTCCGCACCAATTCGCCCCAGTCAGCGTGATCAGAAAGCGCGAAACCTCTCTCATATCCGAACTTACATGGGTCCTCCAGGGCCATCCAGCCGGAGGCGAAAGCCGTTACCGTGTCCCCGAAACGACGGTACCACGAGGACTGAAGATATTTCGGAGGCGCGAGCACCAGGGCCCCCTCCAGTGACAACCCATTGAGCTTGCGGGGAACCACCCGGGTTGGAGCGAGCTGAAAACCGGCCCTGCGATAGCATTCGTTGTACGGCTCCGCGTCCCGGTGAATATAGACCTCCCTGCCGGCATCAAGGGCCCCGAGCCCGGCAAGGATCCTCTGCAGCTTCCCCAGCACGTAACAATAGAGGACGGAGACCTTCTTCGCGCGGCGATTCTCTCTCCACCATTCGGAGATCTCGGCGATCACCTCGGCGCCCGGCCTCCACGACGCCGCACTGCGGGCAAAGGTCGCCTCGGTAACGAAGGTATCACAGGGCACCACCTCGAAAGGTTCACAGCTGGGGTCCTCCCCGCGCTTGTAGTCACCCGACACCACCCAGACCTGCCCCTCCGACTCGACCCGGACCTGGGAAGAGCCGAGGATGTGCCCGGCGGGATGAAACGATACCGTGACCTCGCCGAATTCGAGCCGCCGGCCGAATTCGACCCCGGTCACCTTCGGCTTACCGCGCAGGCGAAGGCGCATCAAATCCACGCTCGAACTCGAGCAATAATACTCCTGGCAGCCGGGCCTGAAGTGATCCATGTGGGCGTGGGTCACGATGGCTGTCGGGACCCGCCTGCGGGGATCGATATAGAAGCCCCCGGGCGGACAGTAGATCCCGGCCGAGCTCTCGGTCAATACGGGTTTCAATCAATCATTCCTTTGCGAAAAGCTACTCCTCGTAAGCCGCCGGAGGTAGCGGTACTTTACTTGCGTCGGCCCCCTACTTCGTCGCATTATCTTGCAAGGTTTACTCTAGAGGTACATTATCGATGGATATCAAGAGAATCGACCCGGAAGAAGCCAGGGCCCTCCTCGATTCCGAGGAAGGCTATACCTACCTGGATGTGAGATCGAAAGAAGAATTCGCCGAGGGACATGTTCCGGGGGCGGTTAATATTCCCGTCGCGATAAAAAATTCAATGGGGCCGGGCCTCGTACCCAATCCGGATTTCATCTCCGAGGTAGAAGAACAATTTGAGAAAGACGGGAAGCTCATCACCGCCTGCCTTCGAGGCGGACGGTCGCTGCGGGCGGCGATGATGCTGCTGAGCGCCGGCTATACGGAGATCGTCGACATGCGGGGCGGCTACGACGCGGAGCTCGATGCCCTCGGCAACGTGGTTGTCGCGGGATGGGCAAGGCGGGACTTTCCAACCACCACGGATTAAATGAGCATTCCTTTCAAGAGCGAGGGACGATTCGTCCAGAAGATCGAGGCCACGCCGCTGGTCGAGGTTCGTCTCGCCTCGACTGAAACAGGCATCTGGTGCAAGCTCGAGTTTCTCAACCCCAGCGGATCGACCAAGGACCGGATCGCCCGCTACATGGTCGAAAAAGCCTGGCGTAACGGCAGGATAGAGGCGGGCGGCACGATCATCGAGGCTTCCAGCGGCTCGACCAGTATCGCCCTGGCGATGACCTGCGCCCAGATGGGCCTCGAGTTCATCGCCGTCATGCCCGAGGGCGTCAGCCGGGAGAGACAGCTGACGATCAGGGCCTACGGCGGCGAGATCATCCTGGTGCCTCCGGACGAAGGCATCCACGGCGCCCTGCGCAAGGCGGAGGAGATCGCCGGCGAAACAGGCGCCTACTACACCCGGCAGTTCGAGAACCCGGACAACGCCGAGGCGCACCGGGTCTGGACGGGACAGGAGATTCTCAAGCAGATACCGGGAGGGACCGTCAACGGCATCGTCAGCGGCGTTGGCACCGGCGGGACCATCGTCGGACTGTATTCAGCCTTCAAGGAGGCCGGCTGCGAGATAACGCCCTTCGCCGCCCGCCCGGTGCGGGGCTCGGCCCTGCAGGAGCTCGAGTGCTGCAGCTTCAGCCCCTGCGTACCCGGCGTGGTCGAGGAGAGCGTCTCGAAGCTCTACAGAGATGCGGATCTCAACGGCCTCATCGAGATCGACATCGGTGATGACCTGGTCTTCGATACCGCCCGGCAGCTCATCCGACAGGGATTTCCCGTCGGCCCGAGCTCCGGGTTGAACTACGCCGCCGCGCTCGAAGCGCAAAAAAAATTGGGGCCCGAGGCCCGGATCGTCACCGTCCTGCCCGACAGGATGGAGCGGTACTTCTCGACGGAGCTGTTTGATTCCATGAATGGTGGGAGTTGAGATGTCGAAAAAAATGCTCGCTGTGCGGAAGGTGGCAAGAGAGCCCGGGCTGGTTGTAGATGAGATCCCCGTGCCGGTTCCCGGCGACGAGGAGGTGCTCGTGGAGGTCCAGGCCGCGGGAATCTGCGGGACCGATCTCCATATCTGGAAATGGGACAGCTGGAGCCAGCAGCGCATCAAGACCCCCCTCACCCTGGGACACGAGTTCTCCGGTATCGTGGTGGAGACCGGCTCCAAGGTGGAGCACGCCCGCCTCGGCGATTTTGTCTCGGCGGAATCTCACGTGACCTGCGGCATGTGCTACCAGTGCAGAACGGGGCAGGCCCATCTCTGCCCCCGTACGCAGATTCTCGGGGTCGACCGGGAGGGAGCTTTCGCCGAATACGTCTGCGTTCCCGAGAAGGTGATCTGGCAGAACGACCCCGGCAAGATCTCCCCTGAGATCGCGGCCCTGCAGGAGCCGTTCGGCAACGCCGTGTTCGCCACCCTGAACCAGGACATCACCGGCAAGAGCGTCGGCATTCTCGGCTGCGGCCCCATCGGGCTCTTCAGCGTGGGCATCGCCCGCGCCAGCGGCGCCTCGCACGTCTTCGCCAGCGACCTGAACGACATCAGGCTGGCCCTTGCCGTCGAGATGGGAGCCGATGCGACCTTCAATCCCACCGCCGGTGGCGACATGGTCAGCGAGCTGGTGAAGGCCAACGAGGGACGCGGACTGGACGTCGTGCTTGAGATGAGCGGCTCGCCGATAGCCATCAATACCGCGTTCAGGGCGGCCCGCAACGGCGGGACCGTGGTCCTCTTCGGAATTCCTTCGGACCCGGTGGAAATCGACATCGCCGAGAACATGATCTTCAAGAACCTCCAGGTTACCGCCCTGAACGGACGCAGGATCTTCGACACCTGGTACAAGACACGCTGGCTGCTGGCCAATAAGGTGGTAGATCTCACCCCCCTGATAACCAGGACCATCGGCTTTGAGGAGGTCAACGAGTGTATGCCGCTCCTGGCGGAAGGAAACGCCTGCAAGCTCGTATTGCTGCCCAGCCATCGCTCGCCTGCCGCCGTGGAGAAGACCGAGGGCCTCTCGGAAATCGACGACTCGTCCACCCAGGGCACCGTAACCCACAGATAGCGGAGAGGAAGAAAATGTACGGAGATATGGGCGAGGCCCTGAAGAAAGACCTCGAAGAACTCCGCGCCGCCGGGCTCTACAAGGAGGAGAGGATCATACGATCCAGGCAGGACGCCCTGATCGAAGTCGAACATCCCCCGGGCTCACCCCCGCGCGAGGTCCTCAACTTCTGCGCCAACAACTACCTCGGCCTCTCGAGCCATCCGGATGTCATCGAGGCCGCCCGCTCGAGCCTCGCTGAACAAGGCTACGGAATGAGCAGCGTCCGCTTCATCTGCGGCACCCAGGATCGCCACAAGCTGCTCGAAAAAAAACTCGCTGGATTCCTCGATACCGAGGACTCGATCCTCTACGCGGCCTGTTTCGATGCCAACGGCGGCGTCTTCGAGCCCCTGCTCTCGGAGGAAGACGTCATCCTCACCGACCAACTCAACCACGCCAGCATCATCGACGGAATCCGTCTCTGCAAGGCCCGTCGCGCCATCTACGAACACTCCGACATGGCCGACCTTGAGGAAAAGCTGAAGGCCGCCGCGGCGGCGCGCTACCGGCTGATCGCCACCGATGGAGCCTTCAGCATGGACGGAGCCATCGCCCGGCTTGACGAGATCTGCGACCTCGCCGACCGCTATGACGCGCTGGTCATGGTCGATGACTGCCACGCCACGGGCTTCCTCGGGCCGCGGGGAAGAGGCTCCCACGAATATCGCGGAGTCATGGGAAGGGTCGACATCATCACCGGCACCTTCGGCAAGGCGCTCGGCGGCGCCTCCGGCGGCTTTGTCTCCAGCCGAAGCGAAATCATCGAGATGCTGCGCCAGCGCTCGCGGCCATACCTTTTCAGCAACACGCTCGCTCCCGCGATCACCAACGCCACGCTGAAGGTCCTCGAGATCCTGAGTGACTCGACCAAGCTGCGAGACAAGCTCGAAGAAAATACGAAGAGATTTCGAGAATCGATGACCGGGGCGGGCTTCGAGATCAAGGAGGGTGACCACCCCATCGTACCGATCATGCTCTACGATGCCCGGCTCGCGCAGACGATCGCCGCGGAGCTCTTCGACGAGGGCATCTACGTCATCGGCTTCTCCTTTCCCGTGGTTCCGAAGGGAGAGGCGCGAATCCGGGTGCAGCTCTCAGCGGGCCACGATCCCGACCAGGTCGACCAGGCTGTCGAGGCCTTCACCCGGGTAGCGAAAAAACACGGGGTTCTCAGCTGAAGGGCACGCCGCCTTCAGGGGCCGCCGCAATCGAACTCATCCTCTGTCGGATCCAGCCCGGGCTCGGGGTACGGCGGGGCGGGACTCGGGCCTTCGCGAAACATGAAGCTCAGCGCGAGAACCGGATCGGTAAGCTGAAGAGCTCCGTTGTCGTCGACATCACCGTGATCCTCGCAGGTGAGGATCTCGCTTCCCTGGAAGAGATAGAGCAGGGTCGTCACCGCATCGGAGATGTCGAGCCGGCCATCTCCGTTGGCGTCACCCCGGACAAAAAGCTCAGGGCCTCCCCCAAGCGAGATCCTGGCGCTCTCCGCAGGGCCCTCCCCTCCGGGAGTAAATTCCATGTCCCGGGTCATGACGAGCTTGTCGATCGCCAGGCCGCTCTCACGGATCCACATGGAGAGATAATGGACCCCGGGTTCCGAGATCGTCAGCGTCTGGGCCTCATCCCGGCGGGAATTCCCCGACCAGGTGAAGCCCGATTCGTCGACCACAAACTCCTGGGCGTCGCGGCTGGCACGGCCGACTCCATCGAGGCCTACGTGGACGCTGTCCGAGCGGGTGCCGGTCACATGAGCCCGCAACCAGACCCTGTAAGTTCCCGGAGTCTCGAACTCGATGGCGTAGCGCAGCTCCGGGGAGAGACCGACGAAACGACTCAGGTAGGTTCGCCTGCTCCCGGTATCCCCAGCCCGCATATAGGCGTTCCCGGAGAAACCCTCGAGCCCGGCTTCCTCATCCCACCAGGCGCTCTCGTTACCGAAGCTCTCATTCATCCAGAAGCTCTCCGCCTCCATGACGACGACCCCGCCGCGCTCGGCGAAGACAACCGGCGGAAGCTCGAGAACCGTCACCGTGCAGCTGTCGCTGAAGCCAAGCCCCCGGACGGTGACGGTCAGCGTCACCTCGTAGACGCCGGGAGCGTCAAATGCCGCGGTGGGATAGTCCCCCGTCATTCCGTTGTCCCACTCGTAGGGCACATCCCCGGAAGCCGCCGGGGTTGATTCGCGCCCATCGAATTGCACCGCCTGGCCGGTGAAAACCGTCTGGTCCGGGCCCGCGTTCACGTCCACCGAGGCGATCGTCCGGTTGACGAAATCATGGCGTTGGCGTGCGAAGCTCTTGAAGCTGGCGGCCCGGCCGGGAAAACTGCAGGAGAGGCCCCCGGCCCCCGCGGCCGCCTCCGCCGGATTGGACTCGGCCGTAACCAGGTCGACGAGCCGATCGATGTTCTCCGGCAAGAGGAGGGTATTGTTGAGCGTGAAGAGCCTGTCGAGATATTCCTCCCTGTAGGAGCGCAGGAACGAGTCCTTGAGATAGTGCCACCAGCCCGAGCGGTTGCTCGAGTCGCCCTGCTGTCCCATGAAGAGAGACGAGGTTGCGCCCTGCCACTCCCCGAAGTTGCGATCGAGATCCCAGGGCGTCAGCATCCACTTGCCATCACTGAGGCGCTGGTACCAGAAATGGTTCTGGAACATATCATCGAAGGGCACCGACCAGTTCATGATCGCCACGTAGTTGAGCAGCAGGTCGATGTCGAAGTGCTGCTCAAAAAACGCGCGCTGGGCGGCGAGTCCGCCACGGCGAGCCGTGTTCAATCGCTCGATGAGGGTCCTGATATCGTTGTGGTCATTCCAGTCGTGGGTTTTACGCGGATAGGTCGCCGCGTACCTCGCCTCGGAGGCGTGCCCGCACCGGCTCGGCAGGACCCTCCCATCGCCCCAGCCGTAGGGCCCCTCATCGCAATTGCAACCGACCGACTTGTAGAGATTGCCGATCGGCTCCCGGGGCCTGTCCGGGTACTTCCGCGCCTGCTCGCTGTTGTAGCGCCTGATGAGATCTCCATCCGGGCGTTCTAATTCAATCATGTAGTGGTAGTAGCCTCCATTGATGTGGAAGCGGATAAAGCGTGTCCGGGATGAGGGCAGGTCGGCCGCGGCAAAGAGCCGGTACCCGACCCCTGCGTTGTATCCCGGGCAGCCCTGTGAGAGCTTGTTGAGGGTGATCTCATCACGCCCATCCACCTCGGCGTAGCGCGGCAGCGAGATCCTCCAGCTCAGGGCCTTCAGGGGTCCCGAGCGCGGCCGCGGATAGTTCCAGCGGCTGATATCCCTGCCGTTGCGGCGGTTCCAGCGGCTGCCCTGGTAGCGCACGCGGCAGTCATACACCTCGCCCTCGTAAACGAAAATAGCGAACTCCTTCGAATTCCAGGTCGGGTGCTTGGCGCAGCCGCTCACCCTTCCTCCCTGCACGTTCGACCAGAGCCTGGCCCAGGGAGTCCGGGCGATGAAGAGCTGGTAGACACGGGTCTCGGTGTTGATCACCGGGCTGACGAAATAGGCATGCCAATCGAGGGGGTCGCTCGGCCGCGGTGAAACAAGGGTAACGCCGGCGCCCTGGTCGGCCAGGACACGGTAGCGTACGATGGTATTGACGGAACGCTCCGGCAACGCCGCCGTGAAGATGCCATCGCCGGGGATCAGGTCCCCGCCCCCGACGCCGTCATCGAGCATGCTGACGGTGATTATTTCTTCGTCATCGGTCTCGATGTTTTCGATGTAGTACTCGAGCCTCACCGCGCCGGCTGGAGGAGCCGGAGAAAAGGCCGCCTGGACCACCACCGTATCTCCCGCACGGATCAGCTCCCGGGTCGAAGCCGCACCCTCCGGAAGCGCGAGAAGCTCCGACACGATCGGAAGGGGCGTCGCCCTCGCCGATGCGTTCAGCCTGCCGGGCGTCGCTCCATCAAGCGGGGAGGGAGCCCAATTGCCGACCTCGGCAGCCGGCAGGTCGAAGCTGACACGTTCGAGCGAATGCCCCATGTGACGATGATCCTCCAGAGGGAGGATGCCGGGATCGAGCCAGGCACTGCCGGCACCGAGAGCATCGGCCGCCAGCGGCCAGGGAAATTCATCGTCGTATGCGACAGCCTCGACTCCTCTTCCGGCCGCCGAGACCAGCGCTATTTTCTCTCCGCCGTTATCGAGAGTCCGCTCCCAGGGGCCGAAGATGGCCGGGAATGAGAGCCCGTAGCTCTCGACACCGGCGAGCAGGCGGGGGTCGCGGGCGATCACCCGGTAGGAGCCCGGCGCTATCGAGGCGTCAGCGGCAAAAGTAAAATCGACCCCACCGGTTATCCGCCAGCCGCCGAGCTCTACCGCGGAGTCCGAGGCGTTGAAAATCTCGATGAATTCGTAGCTCTCCTCGACCGCCTCCTCGAGAACCGCGTGGTACATGATCTCGGAGATCCTGAGCGCCGGGACCTCGGCCGCGCGCGGAGGACAGGAGGTGGCTTCATTCGCCGCCGCCGGAGTTCCGCCGGGCTCCTCGGGGTCGGAGGGAAGGGCGCCTGCGCGCCAGTTCTCGCTCAGGCCGGCCTCGGCGTCGGCGCAGAGGCGCTCGAGAGACGCCCCGAAACCATCGGCTAAAAATTCCCAGGGGGCGTTGTCACCATAGGGCAGGCTCTCGACCACGTTGCCCTCCGCATCCGAGAGAAGGAGCAGCTCCCCATCGTTGTCAAGTGCCCCGGAGAATTCCCCGAGGACAGCCCCGGCACGAACTCCGGGGTAGCTCTCCGTGAAGACCCCGGCATCGCCGACCACCACCATGAAGGCTCCCGGCGCGAGAGAAGCTCCCGGCGCCGCGGTGAAATCTACCGCCCCTGCCAGGCTCCAACCTTCGAGGTCAATAACCTCCGCCCCGGCATTGTGGAGCTCGATGTATTCCCCCCCGCCGGTGGGGTTGTACATGATCTCATTGATCACGACTCCTGCACGCAGGGAACCTCCTGTGAGCAAGGCGATTATCAAAACTACTGCCGCCGGAAAAAGCCGGCATTCCAGGACCCTATGCATGGTGGTTTCTCATTCTGAAAGGAAGCCCCCAGCCATGATTATAAGGCCTCGCGGGGGCGGTTTGAACCATCGGCGCGGGCGACGGAAACGAAAGCCTCCTGGTGAGTTCTATTCGGCTACGTAGCGGTACTTTCCGCCATTCTCTTCGGCGCATTTGCGCATCCACTCGACCTCGCGGCCAAAAGCGATGCAATGAATGGTGATGCCGCGGGCCCGGTTGAATTCACGGATACCCTTGAGCATGCCTTCGGGATCCTTGAAGCGGCCGGTGGTGGCGGCCCCATCGGTCAGCAGGTAGATGGTATCGACCAGGGGATCCTTCAGGGCCCGCTCGACGGTATCGAAGATGTTGGTCCCTCCCCCGGTTGTCAGTCCCCTGGCATAGGCGAGGGCCTTCTTGCGGACCGTCCTGGTGAGAATCTTGAGATTCTTCTCCCAGACCCGGATCGTCCTGTCGAAGATCATGATGTTGATCCCGGATCCCAGGGGAAGCTTCTCGACGACCTTGGCGAGCTCCGTCTTCATCACGTCGAGCTTGGAGAGACCCAGCTTGCGAGCCTCCGGCCCCCGGGCCTTGGCCAGCATGCTGTTGGAAACATCGAGCAGGAAGGCCATGCGCTTGGAGGTGATCTCGATGCCGAAGTACGACAGGTCGTGCGCCTTGACCGCGGTCTGTGCTGCTTCCAGGGAGGTCTGCGCAACAAAACGATCCTTCTCATGCTCCCACCATTTCTTCCAGTCGGCGGTTACCAGGCCCATGTTGTGACCCGAAACCCGGATCAGGAGGGTGAGCGCATCGATGCGCAGGCGGTATTGTTTCTCGAGGTCGAGGTACTCGATGAGCGGACCAATCATGATGGTGGAGCCGCCGAGACGCTTGACCACACCCTCGAGCGACCTCAGTGCAGAAGCCCGCACCCGCGAATGATTGTCCATCAGGCCGCCGACCAGACCCGCAAGGGCGGTCTTGTTGCCGGACGCGAGACCGAGGCTGCCCATGACCACCGCCCTGAGATCCTCGTCCTTGCTTTTGAGAAGCTTCACCAGGATCTGCACACCCGAGCTGGCCGCCCCACGGGCGATAGCATCCAGCAGCTTGATCCTGTAGGCGACGAGCTCGTAGCCGCGACGACGTGCCAGCAGCCGCAGCACCTCACGCGCTCCGTCCTTGGCGCCCAGTTGGACCAGCGAGGCGGTCGCGGCGATAGCTACAGGCTCGTATTCGTGTTTCAGATAACGCACCAGGCGCTTGCGATCCTGGACCATCTGCAGGCCCCCGGCCATGGCCACGTAGACGTAGAGCCTTGTTGGAGGAAGGTCCTCCACAGCGAAGGCCTCCCCCTTCAACCAGGCGTTGATCTCTTCATCGGCGGCCATGCCGAAGAGCGCCGTAACGGCCAGGTCTCCCAGGTCGGTATCGGCGTTGATCTCGGCCACGTCATGGGCAAGGAAGCGGAAAATCTGCCGGGCTGACTCCAGGGTCTTCACCTGGCCAAGCAGCGGCACCGCGGCGACCAGACAGTCTCTCGAGCTCAGCTTGGGCGCCACCCGGACAATGTGTTCCCTCCAGAACTTCGTGAATTTCCTCCGGTTGAGGGTCTCCAGGGCGGCCAGGCGTACATTGACGGTGAGCTTGGAGAAGCCGGAGAACACCAGGGCCGGAGCCTTCGGGTCCTCAGAGAGCACGACAGCCTCCGTCACCGCCGGCTTGAGCGCCACCGGACCATCCTTCCACTGCAGAGCGAGATAATCGAACGCTGTCCTCTCATCGAGGCGGGCTATGCCCCGCAGGATGGGCTTCACGGCTGAGACGACCTGGGTGAGGCGCCTGCCCGCGAGGGGTTTTCCCTTCCTGTTCGGCGGTTGCCTGCGACCCCCGGCCGGCCTGCGCCCCGGCCTCTTGCCCGCGCGGGCGGGAGCATCATCCGGCAACGGCGGGAGAGCCGGCCTCAGCCTTACCTTGAGCAGCTCGGCCTCGTATTTTCCTATGAGGGCCTTGAGCTCATCACTTCGAGCGGGATCTTCCAGCGCTTCCACGGATACCGGCAAGACCAGGAAGAGGAGCAGAATACCAGGCAACCATCTCGACATCGTATCAACCGTCCTTTTCGCTCTTTTTTGATTCGGCCAGCGGCGGTGTTTTCTTCGCAGGCGCCTCCCGCGACTTCTTCTTCGTGGCGCGGACAGCGGCGATCACCCGTTCCCTGATGACCTGGGGGACCATTTCAAAATCATCGGTGGAGACCTCCCTGCTACGCTCACAAAGCTTGATGAAACTCAGGGCCGTAACCGCCGCCAGGCCCTCGAGGGTGGGATGGAGCTCGTCGCGCTGCAGCAGCTTACGAATGGAACCCGCGGGATAGCTGATCTCCGCGACCTTGATACCCTTGCCGGCTCTCAGGTCATCGATGAACCTGGCCATCGGTACCATGATGATATTCTTTCTCCCCGCGCTCCAGGCATCGATACGGGCGTTCAGCTTCTTCAGCGTCGCCGGCCCTGGTACCATGCGGGCCGACAGCATCTTCCCCACAGAGGCCTTCATGTCGGGAATCCTGCTGAGCAGGACCAGGCACTTCAGCTCGGACAGGTATTTCAGCGCGACATCGAGATCCTCGAACCGCTTCTCTTCACTCTTGGCGCCGTAGCCGAACCAGAAGAGAAAATCAACAGCGACGACAAGGGTCGCCTTCACCTCGACCGCCCGCCGAATCGACTGCGTTCCCATCCAGCGGGGATTCATGAAAAAGAAACCTGAGGAGACGTTCACCACCTTGTCGTGCTCAGCCCTGAGCATCGCCTCGATGACCTTCGCGATGTTGACAGTTCTGCCGGCTTCGCGCGCGGTGTTGAAACCCGCCGAGGCGCTCGCCCCGATGACGACAATCCTCTTCCAGGGGGTCTCGGAACCATCTTCGGCCGGCAGGAAACCGGCTGAAAAAAGAAACGGCGCCAGGAAGATGGCTGGAAAAACGAGCTTTCTCAACACGGCAAGGGAACTCATCTGTGGACTGAATCGCGCGGGGCGCAATCACCCCGTCCGCATCCAGTATAGGGGATGCAAAGCCCGTGGTACTAATCGATACCCCGGCGACTGAAAAAATGATCAGGAGCGCGAGATGAACTCGTCGAGGTTCAGGAGAACCCGCGAAAAGCTGATCCAGCCAGCCAGCTCGCCGGCTGAGACGCCCTCCACGGAGAACCTGCCGAGCATTTTCTCCGCTCCCTGCGGATTGGCCTCGCAGAACTTACGCAGCTTTCGATAGAGCGCCTGGAGGCTTTTCAGCTCTCCAGCACCGGGCTCCCTGCAGAGGCAGAGCCTGAAGGCGTAACGAAGCCTGTCCTCGAGACTCCCTCCCCCCTCACGAACGATGCGCGCGCCGAAGGCCTGCGCGCATTCAAAGAAGACCGGGTCGTTGAGAAGCGTCAGGGCCTGCAGGGGCGTGTTCGACCGCTCGCGACGAAGGCAGGTAACCGTACTATCGGCACTGTCGAAGGTCATGAGCATCGGATAGGGAACGGTGCGCTGAAAAAAGATGTAGAGCCCACGCCGGTAGTTGTCCTCCCCCTTGCTCTGGGGCCATTTGACGGAGCCGGCATAGCCCAGCTCAGCGACGCCCGAGGGAAGCCTTGGGCGAATACTCGGCCCGCCAAGCTTACGGCTCAACAGGCCGCTGGCGTCGAGGCTGAGGTCCCGGATAATCTCCGCCTCAACCCTGAAGCGATTCTGACGCGACAACAGCTCATTCTGAGGATCACGAGCCGCGAGATCGCGACGCGCGATGGAGGCCTGGCGATAGGTAGCGGAGTTGACGACCAGTTCGATCATCTCCTTGCGGCTCCAGTCCCGCCGGATGAGCTCGGAAGCCAGCCAGTCCAGCAGCCGAGGGTGGCTCGGGGCGAAGCCGCGCGTACCAAAATCATCCACCGAGGAGACCAGCCCGCGCCCGAAGAGATATTGCCACCAACGATTGACGGTCACCCTCGTCGTGAGAGGATTCCCGGGGTCGAGAAGCCAATTGGACAGATCGAGCCGGTTGGGTCGTTTACCCTTCGGCCCAAAAGGATGCAGAACCGCAGGGGTGCCCGCCTGGACCTCCGCGCCCCGGCGAAGGAAATCCCCCCTGATGAGCAGGTGGGTCTTCCGAGGGTTGGCTCTCTCGACCAGGGTCCGGGCCCTGGTCTTTGAAGAGGGCTGCTTCGGCGCCTTGCCCCGCTGGTCCCGCACGGCCTTCTCGAGCCCTTGCCAGCCCGGATCGTCGGCAAGAAGTTCGCTGCTGATTCTCCGCAGCTCGTCCGGAGTCCACTCCCCCAGCGGCTTCGCGAGAGCCTCGAGGTAGCGCTGGGGCAAGAGCAGCGCCGGCCCGGCGGTCGAGCTCACCGACAGCCGGAAACGGCCCAGGACATGACTGCCTCCGTAGTCCTGGATAAGCTTCAACGAAAGTCTCGAGCCGGCCGGGACCTCGAGGGGCGCGGCAAGAATGAACACCGCCGTGTGATCCTGGTTGAGCGGGTTTGGCCCGGCGATGGCCCAGCCCTTTTCCCTGGCGCCATCGACCGCCTTTTTTATATCGAAGTCGTTCTGGGAATGGTCGGCGCTGGCACGCTGAAAAGCCGCCTTGCCGAGCTCCTTCCCGTCGTCGCCGAGGATCGAGAGCTCGAGCTCGGAGAGAACGAAGTTGCCGTTGTCTGCGCGGCCGGGACCCGCCTTCGGCAGGCTCCCATGGGTCAGGACCTCCAGCCGGAGCGCCATCACCTTCTCGATACCCGGCTCGAAACCCAGGGTGTAGGTGTCCTTGTCGGGTGTCTTCCCGCCAAGCAGGACCGAACCATCTTCGAGTGTCTTCATCGATGCCCCGGAAGACGCGACGGAAACCGCCGGCGCGAGAGTTTTCCAGGTCGAAGTCACCAGCCGGCCCTTCCCGCCGGCGAGCAGTTCACCAAGCCGTTTTGTCTCATATTCCAGCAGGGGCCTCTCCAATTCGGCGAGGGCCTTCTTATAGGCGGCCTCTTTCTCGCTATAGGCTCCGAGGTCATAAGGCAGGGGAGCCGTGATATTCTTCTCATCAGAACTGTTGAAGAACGCGAAGAGGCTGTAGTACTCGCGCTGGGTAATCGGATCGTACTTATGGGTGTGGCATTGAGCGCAGCCTACCGTCAGCCCCAGCCAGACGCTGCCGGTGGTGTTCAGGCGGTCGACGACCGCCTTGATCCTGAACTCCTCCTGGTCCGTCCCGCCCTCGGTGCTGGAGAGGGTATTGCGATGAAAGCCGGTCGCGACCTTCTGCTCGATGCCGGAGTTCTCCAGCAGATCGCCCGCCAGTTGTTCACGGGTAAACCGGTCGAAGGAAAGATCCCGGTTGAAGGCATCGATCACCCAGTCACGATACCTCCAGGCAAAGGGGCGAACTCCGTCCTTCTCGTAGCCATCGCTGTCGGCGTAGCGCGCCAGGTCAAGCCAGTAGCGGCCCCACCGCTCGCCGAAATGAGGCGATTTCAACATCCGCTTGACCAGGTTCTCCCAGGCCTGCGCGCTCTTGTCCCCGACAAACCGGTGAATCTCCCCGGGTTCAGGCAGCAGGCCGGTCAGATCCAGGCTCAGCCGCCGGATAAGGGTGTGACGATCGGCCTCGGGAGAGGGCTCGAGACCCGCCTCCTTCAGCCGCCGCAGGATGAACCGGTCGATGGGATTGCGTGACCAGGAATCACCGCGCGCCACCGGCGGCTCTCGTCTCTCCACGGGAGAAAAAGCCCAATGCCGCGTCCCGGCCCCCTCCTCTTCCTGTGAAAACGAGACCGCGGGCATATAAAAAACAACGCCACAAAGAAGGGCGGCGGTAAATCGTCTGTAGAGGAGGACCTTAAGGAATGTCATGCGGTAACGGAACGCCTGGGGTGGTGTCCTTTCCCTTACCCGGCCAGAATGAGGCCACCTGTTCTCAGGTGGCTGATGGAAGCACAGCGAGACCCCACTGTCCAGAATGGAACACCGCCCGGACCGGATTCCACCAGCGGCGGCACGGATCGTGGAATTACCCGGCCACCGTACTACAATGCGCCAGATGGACAACTTCACCGCTGATGGAATCTACATCGATGCGCCGCCTGAGCGCGTCTTCGAGGCGCTCAGCGATCCACACCAGGCCCTCGTCTGGCTGGATGCGGCCGAGGCACGAATAGCTCCCTCCGAGGGCGGTGAGTTCTCGGCCCGCCATGAAGATGGCTCGACGCTGAGCGGGAGAATCAGCGAACTCTCATCCCCCTTGCGCCTGGTCATCCAGGACCTCTTCCGGGAAGAAGAGGGCCGGACCCGGGGACCGATGACCATGGACTTCGAGCTCATCCCGCGAGACACCGGGGTCTGGATCAACGTCCGCCAGGACGGACTCGACGCAGGCTCCGAGGCCGGGGAGTGGGAAGACTTCGCCCTGCGGACGCGGCGCGACCTCATCCAGTACACCCTGAGGCTGAAGAGGCACATCGAAGGAATCTGAAGCGCCACTCAGCCGATGAGCATCCGCCCCATACGGACATAGCTCTCGACCCCCTCGTCCATCGCGGCCTTTGAGATCTTCTCTCCTTCCGTGTGGGCGTCGACGATCGAGCCGGGTCCGAAGAGAACCAGCTTTCCCACATCGCTCAGAAAAGGCGCGTCGGTTCCGTAGAAGACCACGGTCTCTTCGAAACCCTCGAGCCGCTCGAAAGAGGGGCTCTCCATCCGAAGCGTGACCTCGACCCCAACCCTCTCATCCGCCTCGGCCGTATCCGGATCGATGAAGCACTCAAGCAGGCGCCGCTCCACCTCGGCGATATCGCCGACCACCCGGATCATCACCTCGGCGGAGGCCGAGGGGGCCAGGACATTGTGAGCCACCCCTCCTTCGATGCCGCCGATATTGACGGTGGCGGCGCCGAGAAGCTCGCTGTTTCCAAAATCCGTCCGCAGGACCCTCTGCAGATAGCCGAGCAGGCGATGGATCGCGCTGTCTCCCTCCTCGGGATAGGCCGAATGGCAGGCCCGGCCCTCAACCCTCACACGAGCGCCCAGCGCCCCCTTGTGGCCGAGGGCGATCCGGTTCTCGGTAGGTTCCCCCACCACCAGGTGACCACAACGGACCGACCTGTTGGCGGCGATGGCTCCCACATTGTCAATCTCCTCCCCGACCACAAAGAGATAGCCGAAATCATCGAGTCCCTCGGCAAGCAGGCGCTCCCCGGCGGCGAGAAAACAGGCCGTGATTCCCTTGGTGTCGCAGGCGCCGCGACCGTAGATGAACTCCTCGTCCTCCGAAAGAGGCACATAGGGGGGTACGGTGTCGGTATGTGTGCAGAAGATCAGCGCCGGGTTTTCCGGTCCCGCGACCAGGTTGCGCCGGCACGGGGCGACCTCCTCGCTGCGAACATCCAGCCCCAGCTCTCCCAGGCGTTTCTCGAGATAGGCGACCACCGGCTCTTCATTCCCGGTGATCGACTCCAGCTCGATCAGCTCTCTAGCAACCTGGTGATGA
>Ga0310345_10002011_pt1 | contig 21213 bp, 18 predicted proteins | sample HC15DNA20500_MG_FD_204667 | JGI IMG/M metagenome (GOLD analysis project Ga0310345, IMG submission 204667) | Marine microbial communities from station ALOHA, North Pacific Subtropical Gyre - HC15-DNA-20-500_MG | ecosystem: Environmental > Aquatic > Marine > Oceanic | place: Pacific Ocean: North...
AGTCAATAAATGAAGGTGCTGTAGATCCCTGGACCAAGCCGCGCTACCATAGAGAACGAAAAAAACTTCAATCTTTTCTACTTTCTCAGGAAATTTCTCCTGATCTTCCCTGGGATCAGATCCCTCAAGACATAAGAACCGATATTCTTGAAGGATCGAGTGACTTCAAAGGCGTCATTCCTTTTTTACGGTCCAGAGAACGGAAAAGGTATAAGCACTACATCCGTATTTTCCTTCGTAGATATCAGACTACCAGGGTGTGTGAGGTTTGCAAAGGATTACGAGTTCGGCAAGAAGCTCTTTGTGTCAAAGTTAAAAATCATACAATCTCACAGGCGGCTCAGCTTTCTATAAAGGATTTTAGAGAGTGGCTAACTAGGATTGAATTAGGTGAGATGCGGGCGGCAGTAGCCGAGACTATTCTGACTGAACTACTAGGAAGGCTGACCTTTCTAGTAGAAGTGGGCTTGGGCTATCTTTCTATGGATCGCCAGGTACGGACTCTGTCGGGAGGAGAATCACAAAGAATAGGTCTGGCAAATTCCTTGGGCTCTCAATTAGTGGACACCCTGTATGTGTTGGATGAGCCTACTGTGGGTTTGCACCCCAAAGATGTCAACAGTCTGTTGAATCTTTTGGACAAGCTACGAGACGTTGGAAATACAGTTCTGGTAGTCGAGCATGATTCTCTAGCTATAATGAGGGCGGATCATGTGTTGGAGTTGGGTCCAGGGTCTGGTAGAGAAGGAGGCGATTTGGTTTTTCAAGGCACTCCGAAAGATCTCTGCAAAATCAATAGTGCTACTGGAAAATTTTTGTCAGGGAAAACCGAAGTCGCTGTGCCGGAGTCCAGAAGACCAATAGATGGTGCTAATCTGAGTGTTTTCGGTGCCACTCTTCACAACCTCAATGACGTGAATGTTAAAATCCCACTCGAAACGCTGACTGTTGTGACTGGAGTGTCTGGTTCTGGCAAGTCAACCCTTGTTCACGACATAATCTATGAGTCGGTCAGGTGGGATCTAAAGGGACAGGAGGATACTTCGCTTGAAAATTGTAGTAAGCTCCGGGGTCTACAAGGAACAGAAGTAATCGAAGAGATTGTTTTGGTAGATCAATCTCCTATCGGGCGAACTCCAAGATCTAATCCCGCTACGTATATCAAAGTTTGGGACGAAATCCGAAAGATTTTTGCTTTGCAACCGCTTGCTCAATCGAGGGAATACACTGCGGGTCATTTCTCTTTTAATGTTAACGGTGGCCGGTGTGACGAATGCAAGGGAGCCGGTCAAGTAAAAGTTGAGATGATTTTTATGCCGGATATATATGTAGTTTGTGATTCTTGTCGAGGTAATCGTTATCGATCGGAGGTGCTTGAAGTCACCTTTAAGGGGTTGGATGTTTCTGAAGTTCTCAAATTGACGATTGACGAAGCGATGGAATTTTTTGCTCAGAATAGGCGTATCGGTAAAATCTTGTGGTTTCTGCAGCAAGTTGGATTAGGATATTTACAACTTGGACAGCCTGCTAACACTCTGTCGGGGGGAGAATCGCAGAGGCTAAAGATAGCACGGGAGTTTACTTCGGGTGCAAAAGGAAAGGCACGCAAACTGTATATTCTTGATGAACCAACGACCGGACTGTCTGGGGAAGACGTGAAGCAGCTACTGGTCGTCCTAAGTCGCTTGGTAGACTCAGGGAACTCAGTTTTGTTGATTGAACATAATCTCGATGTCATTAAAACGGCTGATTGGGTTATAGATATGGGGCCTGGTGCTGGTCCTGCTGGCGGAAGAGTGGTAGCGGAAGGTACTCCCGAAGAGATCGTAGGCAATCCAGAGAGCGTTACGGGAAAATATTTAACCGCTGTACTGCCAGCAAAATTAAACTAGAAAGCGAGGAAATGTAGGATGTCTCGCAGGGTGGTTCCAGGAGGTGCAAGCCAAACCTGTCGATACCCTGATATGAACTGGATTTCCAGCAAATTTCTATAGTATATTTTACTTGTTATTAAGCCATTTCTGCATTATTTTCTATGAACTTAGGCAGTGTCTGTAATAGGTCTGTAGAGTAGAGGCCGTTGTAGTTTTTTTCTTTGCTGGATGACTCATTGTTAAGCTTTCAATAGCTATTAAGAATCCTAAGCAACTAAGAGGGAAACGGACCGTCTGATTAACAGTAATTCAGAATTACGATTGTTGGCGGTATCAATGTGATGGCCTGTCTTCCTCTGGGGACTTTTTAAATGGCAAATGACGATCTCATAGTAGATGGCGAGAAAATTTTAGAACGTCTCATCGAAGATGAAATGCGGGAATCTTTCATGGATTATTCGATGAGTGTGATTGTTCAGAGAGCGCTTCCAGATGTAAGAGATGGGTTGAAGCCAGTTCATCGACGGATTCTGTTTGCAATGAGCGGGCTAGGTCTCACACCTGGAAGAGCTTATAAAAAGTGCGCAACTGTAGTTGGTGAAGTTTTAGGTAAGTACCATCCCCATGGTGATAGTGCTGTATATGATGCTTTAGTGAGAATGGTTCAAGATTTCTCTTTACGTTATCCACTTGTTGATGGACAGGGCAATTTTGGATCTATAGATGGAGATCGTGCGGCGGCATATAGGTATACTGAAGCTCGTCTGACAGCTCCGGCGGTTGAACTGTTGGAAGACATTGATAAAGACACCGTCAGGTTTTCCCCTAATTTTGATGCTCGATTGGAAGAGCCAACAGTCTTGCCTGCTAGAATTCCAAACCTTCTCGTGAATGGCAGTTCTGGAATAGCAGTTGGGATGGCGACTAATATTCCACCTCACAATCTGCGAGAAGTAGTCACTGCCACTAAAGCTTTAATTGAAGATAAAGAGCTTTCAGAAGAAGATCTTTTTGAAATGGTGAAAGGCCCAGACTTCCCTACTGGTGGATTTATCTGTGGGACAGATGGAATAGAATCTGCTTACAGAGAAGGTCGAGGCAGGGTAGTGATGAGAGCCCGCACTCTGATCGAAGAGACAGATACTGGGGCGGACAGGATCATTGTGACTGAAATTCCATTCATGGTCAATAAATCTAGACTAATAGAGCAGACTGCCCAGTTGGTACGGGACAAAAAGATATTCGAAATCCGAGATATAAGAGATGAATCTGATAGGGACGGCCTTCGGATAGTGATAGAACTCAAGAGAGACACTATACCGGCTGTAGTGCTGAATAAATTATTTAAGCATACCCAAATGCAATCGAGTTTTGGTGCAAATCTTCTGGCCTTGGTAGATGGAGAACCACGTGTTCTCTCGTTAAGGAAAATACTAGAACATTTCATTGAACATCGCCACACCGTGGTGGTGCGTCGGACGACCTTTGATCTGAATAAGGCAGAGGCAAGGGAACATGTTCTTGAGGGACTCAAAATTGCTGTCGACAATATTGACAAAGTGATCAAGATAATTCGAGGCTCCGCAGATTCTTTGAAGGCCTCAGAAGCACTTCAAGAAGCTTTCAAGCTTTCTGAGCGTCAGACCAAAGCGATCCTTGATATGAGACTTTCTCGATTGACTGGGTTGGAGATGGAGAAACTCAACACAGAACTGAAAGAAGTTCAAGAAAACATCAAAGGTTTGCGTAAGATACTCGAAGATAAAGAAGTTCGTATGGGAATCATATCTGAAGAGCTGACCCATATAGCCGAGAAATATGGAGACGACCGTCGGAGTGAAATAATTGGTGGTGCAGGCTCTTTGGTGGAAGAAGATTTGATTGCTGATGAAGAAATGGTGATCACCTTTTCTCATCAGGGCTATCTCAAGAGGACTGAAATTGACACTTACAGGTCTCAGCGTCGGGGAGGTAGGGGATTAAAGGGAATGGGTACTAAGGATGAAGATTGGGTTGAGCATGTCTTTTCAGCATCTGCACATCAGTATTTGATGATTTTTACACGTTCTGGGAAGTGTCACTGGCTGAAAGTTTGGCAGATTCCCTCGGCCAAACGTCATTCCAGAGGAAAATCGATAGTCAATCTTTTGAATATTGATCCCTCGGACGAAATCGCTTCTGTGGTTCCTGTTCGCGAATTTGCTGAAGATCAGTATCTCATGTTTTGTACGAGGAGTGGCAGGACTAAAAAGACACCTCTTTCAGCTTATGGAAATGTCAGGTCTGTAGGACTGAATGCAATCACGATCAATGAAGGAGATGAGCTGATAGACGTAAGGATAACTGGTGGATCAAATGAGGTGATTCTAGCTACAAGGAATGGAAAGGCAATTCGCTTCCATGAAACTAAGGTACGCTCAATGGGGCGCACTGCTGCTGGAGTATTAGGGATTCGTTTGGATGACGGGGACAGAGTCATCGGTATGGTTGTGGTGGATAGGGAAGATGTGACTCTTTTGGTGGTATCGGAGAGTGGAATGGGCAAGCGTACCGAAATAGACGCCTATAGGCTAACCAACAGGGGTGGAAAAGGAGTCATCAATCTCAAAACGAATGAACGGACAGGAAAGGTGGTCGCCATCAAGTCTGTCACACCTCTGGATCAGTTAATGTTTATAACTCGAAATGGTGTAATTAACAGACAACCTGTAGACCAAATCCGAGTGATAGGGCGTGCGACTCAAGGTGTTCGTCTCGTAAATCTGGATGACGGAGACAAAGTGATGGACGTGGCTAGAATCATTCAGGAAGAGGATCCGATTGAAGATGAGTGACAAGGAGTTAGTAAGTTTAGATCTGATAAAAGAAGCCCATGAGCGCATTCGGTCTGTCGTGGTTCGAACTCCTCTTTATCATGCGGGAGCTCTGAGTGAGGAGTTAGAAGGAAAAGCTCTTCTAAAGCTGGAATCACTTCAACGTACAGGATCTTTCAAAATACGTGGTGCTTATAACTTTGTGGCTCAAATCCCGGAGGAAATGAGATCATGTGGCGTTATCACTTATTCATCGGGGAATCATGCCCAGGCGGTCGCACTAGCGGCACAATTGCATGGAATTAGAGCAGTAGTGGTAATGCCAGTGAATGCGCCGCAGATCAAGAGAGACGGTGCAGCTCGGTTGGGAGCGGAAGTAATTCTTGAAGGGACAACTTCAACAGAAAGAAGAATCCGTGCTGAGTCTATAGCTGCCCAGGAGAATCTAACCATAGTTCCTCCCTATGATGCCTTGGGAATAATTGCTGGGCAGGGTACTACGGGGTTGGAGGTAGCTGAAGAATCTGAGGATTTTGAGGTGTTATTGGCCCCTATTGGAGGAGGAGGTTTTTGCAGTGGATGTGCAGCTGCTATTAGAAGACTGCGACCCAATGTTAAAATAGTTGGAGTAGAGCCCGTCGGAGGTGCTTCCATGAAAGCTGCTCTGGATGCGGGAGAACCTGTGACGCTTCCTCAAGTTGACTCGATAGCGGACGGTCTGCTACCAGTAAGAGCGGGAGATCGGACTTTTGCACATGTCCGTGAGTTTGTTGATCAGGTGGTTTTGGTTGAAGAGAATGAGATCAGAGAAGCCGCTAAATTCTTGTTCGTACATGAGCGTCTGGTAGTAGAGTTTTCGGGAGCGGCAACTGTGGCTGCTCTTCGAAGTGGAAGAGTGAAGAGTGCTGGACGGACTGTTGTTGCAGTGGTTAGCGGTGGAAATGTAGATCCAGGGATGATAGCTAATCTCTGAAGATGACCAAGCTCATTCTATTCGATATAGATGGGACACTAGTCACCGGAGGTCCTGCTAAAGAAGCCTTTGAGGTAGCTATGCTCGACTCCTTTGGCAGACTTGGAAATGCAAAAAAATATGATTTTTCTGGGAAGACAGATCCCAAAATTGCTAGAGATCTGCTTAAAGAGGTGGGTTTCTCTGATTCAGTCATAGAGGCAGGATTCTCAGCTCTTTGGGATCGGTATATAAGAGAATTGGAAGCTAGAATCTCTGAACACCCGACGATACTTCTTCCGGGTGTTGAACAACTTCTTGTAAACCTGAAAGGGAATCAAAATGTGGCACTTGGTTTGGTGACAGGGAATATTTTCCGTGGAGCACAAATCAAACTGAGATCAGTTGGCCTGGAAGGATATTTTTCAGTAGGGGGCTATGGATCAGATTCGGAAGATAGAAATCTTTTGCCATCTGTGGCACTGACCAGAGCACACGACCAATGGGGCATAAGTTTCGACAAGGAATCGGTAGTGGTAGTGGGTGATACCCCAAGAGATATATTTTCTGGGAAGGCAGAAGGAACTAGAACTGTTGGAGTGACTACGGGTAAGTTTCGGAGAAAAGATCTCGAGGAAGCCGGTGCGGATCTAGTTTTAGATGATTTTTCGCAAGTGAATGAAGTCGCCAATATACTAGCAAGGTGATTGCAGTACCGTTAGCAAAGAACCATCTTTGGAGGGAACAGTTTGGAGTAATAGGATCGAAACATTTAGAGAGTCTTCAAATAAGGTAAGGAGCTTGGACTTGTGACTGAACGAAAAAATGGAAACCAGAAACGGACACGTGTAATCCTAGTTCTAGGAGTCCTTCTTATTGGCTTCGTTGTATGGAGGATAGCAGGTAATGGTTTAGGGTCAGGCTCAGCTGCTTTGGAACCTACGGAGAGTATCCTTACCGGGACGATGGAGGATGAAGCATTGAGTCAGTTGGGAACGCCAGTTGTGATCGGTGACCCAGAAGCTCCGATCACTATTTATGAATTCGGAGATTATCAGTGTCCTGCTTGTCAGGATTTCGCATCACTCGTAAAACCACAAATCGACCTGCAGTATATTCAAGCTGGCATTGCCCGGTTTTTTTTCTATGATTATCCAAGGCACAACCACTCCTTCTTGGCACATAGAGCTGCTCGGTGTGCTTTAGATCAAGGAAGTGACGCATATTGGAATTACCACAATCGCTTGTTCGCCAGGCAGACGGCATGGGCAGTAAGCGTGTCTCCTCCCATGGGTGCTTTCGAGAGTATTGCTGATGAGATAGGTCTAGATGTGGGTGACTTTTCTTCATGTTTATCGAGCGATCGACACGCTGATGTGGTAACTGCTAATTTACGAGTAGGCATCGAACTAGGTATCATGGGAACCCCGAGTATACTTGTGAATAGAGGGACTGGTCCAGCTGTGAGAATCAATCGATGGAATGAATTTTCTGCCATACAAGAAGTGGTCGACAGACTAATGATGGAAGAAAATGGAGAAGAATTAGAATAAAGAGGAAGCTCCGTTTTTTTGATGCAGGCTTCAGCTTAATTCAAATACTGGAGTGCTCGATCAAGGCTCCATTGGGAGATGAATGAAGGTGGCCATGTTCCCTTGCGATACCCATCAATCAAGAGTTGCGATTCTCTGAGCGCCGCTTCTGCGACTGTTGGTGACATCCACCCATTTTCTCTTGCTAGGGCAAACTCATCCTCATCCAAAACAATGGCTCTTCCATTTAAATCAATCCAGATATCAAGGAAGAGATCAGTGGTTTCCCAGACAAAAGGTGACCGATATTGCAAGGGTGTGATGATATTAGCGTAGATCCCTGTAAAAGCCCCGTCAGCTTGGTGGAATAACCCTAAGTCATGCCAGGTATCTGGGAAGGTGAACCATATTATTTTCGAACCTGTCTCTAAGATGGTTTCACCTTTTATTATTAAGGGTGAATCCATAACTAAATCAGTGGAAAGGGTTACGTTGGCCCCAGCTTCCTTCGTTATAAGATATTGTTTATAAATCTGTTTTCGACCAGGTAGCCTCAAGTAGTGCAGAGATATCAAAGGTGGTTGATCTGACATCTAGCTCCTGACTACTGCTTCCACAAATACTTCCATGGTGCCTCCACAGACTGCTGGGCTCAGGGATAGAATGTCCTCCGTTAGATCAACATGTACAATTTGTGGATTGCCAGATTCAATAACTTGATGAGCTACTGCAATGACCTCTCCTTCTCCGCAGCCTCCACCGACTGTGCCGACAAGGTCGTATCCTGGGTCGACAAGCATTTTGGCTCCTATTTTACGAGGTACAGATCCTTTGGTCGCTACTATTGTGGCCACTGCGACAGTTCTTCCCTTATTTGTTTTTTCCAGGATGGCTTGGTAAAGATTTTGATTTTCTGTTTTTTCCACGATATAGATCCTATTCTTCCTTAAAAAATCGATTGAAAATGTTCTCTTTCTGGCTCAAAGGTACACCGTCTCCCTTTCTTGATAGTAGCACAAGCTCTGCCGCTACTGAAATAGCAATCTCAGCGGGTGTCTCTGATCCAATATCCAGTCCTAGTGGTGCTCTGATGCGAGCAATCCGGTCTGGGTCAAGTTGATCGTTTATTAGTTGGATGAAAGCTGCTCGAATACGACGTCGGCTTCCAATCATACCGATGTAGCTGGGTTCTATCGTATTTCGTAGTAAGAACCGGAGGCATTCAAAATCGTATTTGTGACCCCTGGTCACTAGTACGATGTAACTGTTCTGGCCAATAACGATATCCTTGAATGGCTTGGTAAAATCTACCTCCATGAGCCGGTCAGCTTCTGGAAAGCGTTTTATGGTAACAAATTCTTCTCGGTCGTCGATTACGGTGACGTTGAAACCCAACATCGCGGTGATAGAGCATAGTGGTTGAGCTATGTGTCCAGCACCAACTATGGTCAATTCAGGAGCAGGATGGTGTGCTTCCACGAACAGTTTGTAGATTTGTCCGGAGGTTACGGTCAGACCGTGGCTCGTTTTTCTTTGAGCGTGTGGTGATTTCAGGGCTTCCTTTGCTAGCTCCATAGCTTGATTGTTCAAGTTGTCATCTTGAAAGCTTCCTATCTTTTCAAGTTCTCCGTCCTTTGATCTTTTTATTGCAACTCGCCCACCTAAAGTATCGGAAGGCCCATGAGTTATGAGAACTAAGGCTATTGCCTCACCCTTTCTTTTTGCAGCCACAACTTCTCTGGCTGCCATGGCAGCATTCAATGGTAAATTATCTTGCACTGAATCTTGCACGATATTCTCCAGGGAAATGTCGACGGTAAGTAGAGAGATTATCAATATCGATGGTGACACCATTGTCATCAATATCCACCAAATTCGCTGATGAAATGTTTTTGAGTACCACCGAACGGGCTCCCTCTGGAAGATCGTTCTCAAGAAGTTCTGCGAACAGGTTCCTGTGGAAGATGACAGGATGTCCTCTTTTACCTTTAAAGACAGGTAGAGTGAGGAGTGCTTTTATTTTCTTGAAATTTTCAACTAATGTCTGGATTGTCTGAATGGTGACCAAGGGATAATCGACGGGACAAAATAATACTCCTGCAACTTTGGGATTGAGGTGAGCTATGGCTGTTTGAAGAGATGTAATAGGGCCGTCCCCTGGGTCCATATTGTAGATTACACTTCCTCCTGCTTCTAATGTTTTTGCGGCGATAGGGCCGTGTTTATCTGGTAAGCAGACTAGGATGTTGTCGCATCCTCCCTCTTTCAGGTTGGATATCATATGCTCTAAGAAAGTGCGGTTGCCTATCTTAAGCATTGGTTTGGGTGTGCCCATCCGAGCGGACTTCCCACAACAGGGTATGACACCCCAGACTGTGTTGGTGATTCCGTCCAGTTCCGATTGATAGTCTATTTTGTGGATTTAGATCTCCGTGCTATAGCAAAGGGCTCGAGGAATCTATACTTAGTTCCTAGAGCCCTTATGTTTTCTAACATTACTGGAACAGATATTCTAGTACTTGGGCCTCGACGTTGCGTTTTCTCTGGTTAGAGGTATTGTTTCCCCCTCCTCTACTGGAACAGTGATTGGGTAATTCCAGTAGAGTTCCGAGTAGGGCTCTTCGTAGATTGCTACTACCCAGTAAACACCTGCCTTGACGTCAAAGGTGGTAGTTCCGTTGGCATCGGTGGTGTCATAGAGAATGTCTCTACCTGACTCTCTTTGATGCATCGTCATGATTTCGTTGACATTAGCGAAAGCCTCATCGCCCCATTCTTGACGTATGAGTCTAATCTCTTGTTCTGCGGCAATCGATGCTTTCTGCAGGTCGTCGAATCGGTTGAATGCGGCAATGTTTGCTCTGTCTAATCCGTTGTATTCAGCTTCTAAGTCTTGAAAATCAGAGAAGAGCAGACGATACTGTGCTTGCCCTCTGTTCAATCCTTCTAACGCAGTTGTCAAAGCCTGGAGAGTGTCACGGAGAACACCCCATCTGGCTTCTGCATTGCGCCACTCCTGTTGAGCCGTTGCAACTGCAGTGTTTGCTTGAAGGACCGAATCAGGAATCGGAGGTTCGGGACGAGAGGCCACAGCACCAAGTGAATCAAAGATCGCGTCTCGGTCAAAAGGAATCAGGCGCACTTCAAGATCGCCAAGTGCCGTTCCTGGCGTTCCCTCTATTGCATTCTCCGAGCTTAGTTCGGCAGTGATTACAACTGGGGTAGGGCCACATCCTGAAACTAGTGCAACCAAGAAAGTCGTAATTAAAAGAGTACCTCGTCTCATGTCCAACTCCGTTTTTATCCTATGAGCCTGATCATAACATTGATAACAGGTCGCCGAAAAGAACAAATGTTAATTTTATAATTCTAGTGTGTAATCTAGGTTATCCAGGGTCTCTCTGGGAAGTGTTAGCAGCTCAAAGATGATCTCTGGGAAATAGTGGTGCCCCAGATTTCAATGTAGATCTCGTGGTAAGTGCCAAGTTTAAATCCTCAAATGTGGGGATTTTATCCAGTCCGATGTGTTTTGCTAGAGCCCCCATTTTTTCAGGCATGACGGGAGAAAGCAGTGTTGTTAGAACTGTCAATATTCTTACCAGAGTGCCTAGGACAGTATCCAAAGAGTTTGTTCGATCTGGGTCTTTAGCCAGGGACCACGGCTCTTTCTTATCGATATAGACATTGGTTTTTCTCGCCAGATCCATTGCTAATCCTAAGGCCGAATGCACTTGCAATTTGTCCATATGTTTCTGGAAGTTATCCAGAGTCTGCTCGATCTCCTCGCCTAGTTCGGTTTCAATTTCTTCGGAAAGACGACCAGCCCTATATTTGATGACCATTGATGTGGTCCTGCTGGCTAGATTGCCAAGTACATTGGCCAGCTCTTCGTATCGAGTCGCAAATCTTTCTTCTGTGAATGTAGCATCGGAACCTGTTCGCATATCTCTCAGAAGATACCATCGAACTGCATCTGTGCCGTATTTTTCCCTCAATTGCAACGGGTCAATAACATTTCCAATGGATTTTGACATTTTGGTTTTCTTACTAAGCCACCAACCATGAGCTAAAATTTTCTTAGGGAGGGGAAGGTCGCTTGCCATTAATAAGGTCGGCCAGTAAACCGCATGGGTTGTTAGTATATCTTTTCCAACAACTTGAAGATCTGCTGGCCAGCAATAATTTTTCAGGGTCTTTGATTGGGTACTGGGGAAGTTTGCTCCTGTCACATAACTAAACAGAGCGTCTACCCAGACGTAACAGACATGAGATTCGTCGAAAGGTAGGGTGATACCCCAATCTAAACGGGTTTTTGGTCTGGATATAGATAGATCTTCAAGTGGTTGATTTAGAAATCCTAAGACTTCGTTGCGGCGAGTTTCAGGCACAATCCAGTTCGGATTATTATTTATGTGTTCGAGGAGTTTTTCCTGATATTTCCCCATCCGAAAGAAGTAGTTTTTCTCCTCTATATATTCGACTGGCCTATGGCAATCGGGACAAACATGTTCTTCGCCAACTTCCCTAGAGTTCCAGTATCTTTCTTCGTGGATACAATACCAGCCACTGTAGTTGTCTGCATATATCTCCTGTTTTTCCCAAAGCCTGTTCAGAATATTCTGCACTACATCAACATGAGCGTCTTCGGTAGTACGGATAAAGCGATCAAATGATATGTCTAATCCTACCCAAGCTTCCTTAAAATTTTTCGCCATTTTGTCAGCTAGTTCTTTGGGATGCATGCTCTTTTGTGTCGCCGCTTCCTTCATTTTCTGGCCATGTTCATCAGTACCAGTCAGAAACTCCACCTGATATCCCATTTGGCGGCGATAACGTGCTAAGGTATCGGTCAATATGGTTGTGTAAGCATGACCGATATGCGGCTCTCCCGAAGCATAGTAGATCGGAGTGGTGAGATAGTAGGGTTTCATCTGGAATCCCTATTGTTTTCGAACTCCAAGTCTTTTAGTGGTAGCGTTCGTAGTTTTCCTTCGGTGGATCTAAGAGTGACAGTCTCGGCTAATATATCCACGGACCTCACCGATTCTTCTCCCAGGGATGTTTTAAATATCTTACCCTCTCTCGGAAATTTTCTTCTGGCACCGACGTAGGTTTTATGCTCATAGATCAGGCAACACATCAGACGTCCACAGCACCCAGATATTTGAGATGGATTAAGACTCAAAGATTGATCTTTTGCCAATTTTAAGCTTACTGGTTTCAGCTCGGGTAGCCATGTCGAGCAACAGAGTTCTCGCCCACAACGTCCCACGCCCCCAAGTAGTGCTGCCTCATCACGCACTCCGATCTGCTTTAGTTCTATTAAAGTTCTGAATGTCTTTGCTAGAACACGGATAAGCTTTCGAAAATCCACTCGTTGGTCTGCAGTGAAGTAAATGGTCAATTTTTTTCTGTCAAATTGCCATTCGGCTTCGGTAATTTTCATTTTTAGTTCGTGTTTCTTCACTTGCTTCCGTGTTTCTTTACGGACCCTGTCCTCATCTTGTCTGAGTGTTTTGATCTTGAGTTTATCACTGGCTCTTGCAATTCTGAGAATTCTGTTCTTGGGAGACGGAGTAGCACAATCACTGGACGATCCGCACTTTCGCTCAGCGATAATGCCGAGGGCTGTTATCTCTCCATAATCGAGACCGCCCTCTACTCCAACAACTACTTTGGAGCCCGCCTTGAGAGTCAGCTTGCTGTGGGTGAAGTATTCTTTTCGGGTTCCTTTGAACTTTACTTCCGCGAAATTACTCATGAATCTGCGGTCTTCGCCGGTTTGGGTTGTCGTCGTTTTGAGTCGGGACTTCTTGCCATTCACCCATGGCTTCGTACTTGGCCCATCTATTGGAAAGGAGATCATCTATGTTAGTTCCGCTGAGCTCACTAAGATTCCGTTGGAGAGATTCTTTTAAGTTTTCTGATGTAGTGTCCCAATCTGAATGTGCTCCGCCTATCGGTTCTGGTATGATTTCGTCGGCTATTCCTAGATTTACAAGGTCTTTCGAAGTCAATTTTAAGGCTTCGGCGGCTTCTTTCTTGTAGTCCGTATTCCTCCATAAGATGGCGGCACAACCTTCGGGACTGATGACTGAATATACAGAGTGTTCTAACATCAGAATTCTATCGGTTACTCCAATACCGAGTGCACCGCCGGATCCTCCTTCTCCAATAACGATTGACAACATAGGAGTTCTCAGATTCGACATTTCTCGGAGGTTAAATGCAATGGCTTCCGAAATCCCTCTCTCTTCAGAGCCAATTCCAGGGTAGGCACCGGGTGTGTCTATGAAAGTTATTACCGGTCGACGAAATTTTTCAGCCAACCTCATCAGGCGAAGGGCTTTACGGTAGCCCTCAGGATGACACATGCCGAAATTGCGCCGCAGATTTTCTTTCATGTTTCTGCCTTTCTGGTGGCCAATGACCATGACAGAAGAGCCAGAAAGTTTTGCCCAGCCTCCTACCATACCTTCGTCATCACGGAATTTCCTATCTCCGTGCAACTCTATCCAGTCTTGGAAAATCCTATGGATATAATCCAGAGTGTATGGCCTCTTCTGATGCCTGGCCATCTGGACTTGCTCCATTGGAGTCAAATTTTGGTAGGTTGATTGCTTCAGGGAGTGTAGTTTTTTCTGTAGTTCTCTGAGTTGCCCCGCAACATCAAATTCGTTGTTTTCAGACTGAGCTAGCAACTTATCAATCTGCTCTTCAACTTCCGTGATTTTGCGTTCGAATTTCAGTCTTGGTGATGCACCCAAGAGGTATCTCCATTTATCGGATTAATGTAGAATTAGTCTAGCAAATCGTAGTGGACCTATAATTGTAATGGGTTATAGCCTGGAGTGGCTATACTTGATAATAAGGTATCCTGAAGTGTTAATTAGTGCATATCTGGTTCAGGAACAAAATTAGCCACTACTATAGCCGTGATTAGCATGGCCAGGGCACCTACTAGGGTGCTGATTTGAAAACCAAAGTTAGTGTATAGAGGTCCTACTAGGCTGCCGCCTATAGCGAAACCAAATTGTCCCAAGGCGACTGTGAGACTCATCAGCGCACCGCGTCGGCTATCACTTACTAGAGCAGTTAGTAGGGCCGAAAATGGACTTATCCTCATGGCTACGAGGACCATTATTACAAAATAGAGAGGATATGCAAGCCACAATTCCTTGGTAAAGATTGTGGTAAATACCATCACCAAAGCCAATCCTAAATTGGAAGTTATTACAATGGTTTTCCGTCCAATACGATCCGACAATTTTCCTGCTTGTGGGCCGGTAAGTACGTTGGCTAACCCACCAACAATGAACATGGTTGCGATTGCCTTGGGGGTGGCATTAAGGGATTCTGTTAACCATAAGGGCAAGTAGAGTATGAAAAAAGATAGCCCCATAAACATCATGAAATAAGCTACTGCTGCTGCTGCTATTTCCTTCTGCCTTAGCATAGCGAGGTAGTTGTCTACGGATTTTTTAATGGTTAACGGTCCTTGAGTCAGTTCTACATCAGGTTGAGGGATCCGAAACCAAATGAGAATAGAGGTCATTCCCATCGCTAGAGCAAACATGTAGAAAGGGAATTTGAAGCCGTATTGGCTTGATAGGAGTACTCCGAGAGGAATGCCAGCGATTTGTCCAAATGCCATTCCACTCATGACCCATCCAGTCGCCCAACCCCTCCTATTATAGGGGAAGAAATCTCCAATATAGGCGACAGCACTTCCACTCAGGATTCCTCCTGCTATACCGGCGAGTATACGAACGGAGAGGAAGGAGTAGTACCCGACTACAAAATGGTGCATCACGAGTGCAAATGTCATCAAACTGGTTCCCAGGAGTAGTATCCGACGTCGACCAATCTTGTCTGATATGGGCCCGGAGATGATTGCGAGGCTTCCGACCATCAGTGTATAGGCAGACACTAAGCTTCCCAACGCAGATATAGGAATATTAAGCTGTGTTCCTATCTGGGGGAGGATAGGGGACAGAATCATGATTTGACTGCTGGAAGCAAAGACCAACAGCCAAAGTGCAAAAAGCACTATTGAATCCGACGGTCTATCTGGATTCAGGTTACTATTCTGAGTGCTAATGGCTACGATTGGGTTGGTGTTTCGACTGAGTGCTAGGGCGGGACGTGATTGTGATGTTGTTCATAGCTACCAAGCTCTCAATTGTTTTGAATACTGGCAATGACCCAACGGAAATCCTTTGTTCTAGTAATAGCCTGCCCAAAAATATTAGATAGGAACCTGTCGGTGCCCTTATGTATTATCCTTTAAGGTTTTCCAAGGTCGGCAGCCTTCCAAGTCCCATAGCGCTGTCTAAGGGTCAATACGGGGTTACCGTTTTCATGTGGCAAGATATTTTGATCGGTGACATCGATGAACATAGCGTAATTCCCATTATTGAAGCCCTCACCTTCTGTATCGGCAGGATCAGCGGCTAGGATATAGGCAACATGAGCATTGCGACCATGGCATGGAGCTTCCACTATAGGGTCAGTTTCACAGGTACACCTCACATCCCCGCCGGCTTCGTCGGCTCCTTCCATAGCGGCCATTACCCGATCAGTGAGTGTTCCTTCAGCACTCATAAATCGGGAAACCGCTTCATAGACGACATCATCTGACGCCAAAATATTACCTTGGATCGAGAAGTAGATGTCTTGGTCAGGTAGACGTCCTTGTACCGAGAGCGAGGCATCGCTATTACTGGATCCGGAAAATCCGGCCGTTCGGCCTTTGAGGTCCACTATTCCGAATTGACGACTCTGGAAATCAGGATCACTGCTCAACATTTCAATGATAGTTGCGGGATCGGTTCCTTTCTTCATTTCGGCATATATGAGCTTCTGGTTCTGTCGTGTCCGATCCACTCCGGCTTGAGCTGCTGCAACTCCGATTCCAGGGACCACAATGGCTTGGATATTCATCAGTCCAGTGGCGTCTCCTCTAATCAGTCGGGCTTGAGGAACACAGGTGGCTGAAGCAATCACTATTCGACCTGTTCTTGCATTTACAGCGATTATTGACCAAGTGGCTAAAGCGTCAACAGGAGTCATGGCAAGAACCATAGCTACAGCAAAAAAATATATGAGTTTAGATCGGAAGGTGAATTTGAGCATCTTACGTATTCCTCTTGTAGGGATTCGGACACTATCTGTTTCAGTTTTACTGAGTACTTAGGGTCTTAAGTATGTTGGTCTATGCCTTCTGTCTGCAAGTTGGAGATTGTATAGATTTCATAAATCATTGATCAGATGGTTCAGGAAACAGCGAAGGAGGGACTCTTCCAAGGGTAGTCTGTTCGAAATCGTATGCATAACCCAGGAGTTCCTTTTCCGTCCACATGTCTCCTATGAATACTACCACAAAAGGTGTTCCATCCTGGTAGTAGCTGAAAGGTACTGTTACAAGTGGGACCCCTAGTTCATTGATGATGTTGCTTGCTAGTTCTGGATGATTATTAGGACTATAGTCTGGACGTTGAGGGTCCTCTATTAGATTTCTAATGGGTGCACCAGCCTGTGGAAAAAATAACCCGTCGAGATCTGAACTTTGTAAGATGTTTCTATAAAGGTCACGTATTTGTATTCGCCAAGCTTGGAAAGCGTCTCCCTCCTCTGTTGCACTAGGTCTGGTGGGTGGGGCTTGCATCCTTCCCCCTCGGAAGGTTTGTCCGGTCAATGTCTCCCAGCCCTGCACACTGTTAAAGAGAGAGGAGTCACCAAGCCCTTGCATGTAGACCATCATATCGTGAGGTCCCACGGAAGGGACCCTGGGGCGATTTTTATATAGTTCTACGAACCCACTGTTCTTGAAGGGATCATCTACTATTGAGGCTCCCCGTCCTTCCAGGATATCTAGGGATTCTCGATAGAGCTTCTCTGTTTCAGGACTCAACGGTAGCCACTGCTCTCTCCAGCCAAGCCCAACTGATCCAAAACGTTTTCCTGCTAGATTAGTTCGGGTGAGTCCCTTGGTATAGCCTTCTATTGGCATATGATCGACGGATGCAAATGTTGCGAGATCTTCTAACGAAGGACCGGCGATGATATCTAGGGTGATTGCAGCATCGTAAACCGTCTTAGCAAGTGGTCCAACCACGTCGATATAGGTTGCATTTATGGGTACAACACCTTCTAGGGGTACCAACCCAAACGTTGGTTTGATTCCCACTAAAGCTTGTGAGCCGGCGGGGTTTTGGATTGACCCTCCTGTTTCAGTTCCTAATCCTAGTACTGCAAAACTAGCATTAACGGCGGTAGCTGTTCCTCCACTAGACCCTCCAGGGGCTTTGGTCACGTCATAAGCATTAAGCGTGACCCCACTTACTGAACTTTTGGTACGAGTTCCGTCACCTGCAAAGTCAGGTAAATTGGTCTTTCCCAAAATTATAGCTCCTGCATTACGTAATCTTTCAACAACAGCAGCATCGTCATCAGGGATCATGTCGATACCACCTGTCTTACTGCTGAAGCCTGAGAAGCCAGCCGTCGTAACTAATCCTTGGTAATCGATGTTGTCTTTTATGACCACTGGGATTCCATGCAAAGGGCCGCGTATTTGTCCAGATTCGCGTTCTTCATCCAGTTGTGATGCTATCTCTATGGCATTGGGATTCATAGAAATGAATGAATTATAGTGACCTTCATAGAGATCGATTTGATCCAAGAAAGCCTGAGTGAGTTCAACAGAAGTGTACTCTTTTGAAGCATAGGCTTGTTGAATACTCTGAACCGTGAGTTCCACCACGTTTATTGCGGGCCTTAGAGCTGACTCGTCGGGTGGAGTGCAGGCTTCCTGTAAGTAACCAGAACAAATGATGGCCAAGGTGATTCCAATGGGTTTTGAATATCTTCTCATGGGAATAGTTCTCCTCAGAAGTTGTAGGGGATTCACTACTTGATCCTTGTTTTCTGCCAGGTCCTGAAATCGGTTTTAGTGCTCCGAAGAATTTCGAGGATTGCACTCCGATCTGCAGAGGACAAATGATCGAATGATTTGGACCGGTCTAGACCGGTCAGTATTTCCCAGATTCTACGGAACAAATGGTGTCTCACAGTTTTACTAAGCGACTCAAAATTTTGAGAATAAATCATATAACTAAATGGATATCGAAATAATCTAGTTTCTAAATCTAACTGGCGTAGAGAGCGCATCTTACGATCATAGGGTCCTTCGGTTTCAAAGTTTTTTTGGAATTGGAGGTTACCCTTGAGGGGACCGTTTATAGGAGCTTCACTGACCAGGAACATTCCTTCGACAAGGTTCTCTAAGGCAATTAGAACGTTTTCGCTCATGTGTTCGGTATCGGAATTGTTGCTTGCCTCCCAGTGTAAACGAATTAGAAGGTTTTGAATGTGAATTTGGTGCTCTAATACCATAAGGGCGACTATATCACTGGTCTCTAGTAGGTGTCGATTATCAGCAATCAATCCGTTTAGGGATTTTATTCTGCCAATATTTCCTCTTTCCAGGATTGTTGATCCAGAGGTTGTTGTAATGGAATTTCCCAGGTGTTCTTGGTTATCGTGTGCTCCAGTCACATACCAACCACCCCATCGTTGTTCTAAGGGAGTTCGATGATCGGTAAGTTTCCATCCTTCGTGGCTTGCTGACCGCCCGTATTCGTCGGTAATTCCAGATCCCATTAGAAGACGCGGAACTCCCCCACCAGTCAGTCCATAGGTGTCATGACATTCTAAACAGAGAAAGGTTTGTTTTTGGATTTTCGGATTTTCGGATTTTTTCTGGTTCAGAGTATAGAAGACTATGCCGAGATCGGGGTCAGTTGAAGCAATTTCTAGGGATTCACTGCCCTGGACCCATCCCACGTAAGTATCGTCCGAAAAATAAATCGCTCTTGGAGTTCCAGGCGTTATGATCCTGGCATTTATACTAGTCTTGGAGAACACCAAAGTCTGTGAATTTACGGGGATTTCAAGCTCACTCAACAGTGACTCGAGATATCCGTTTTCTCCATCAAAGACTAACATGTTTGGATTGGCTTCTAATGACTGGCTGAGTGTAGCAACTCTGTCAGTAGGTGTCTTTGAGGAATAACCTATTTTTGGGTATTCTCTATCATATCGGTGCTGTTGACTTTCAAGAGCGTCCGATTGCAGGCAGAGGATTACTGCCAAGAGCAATGCCACGCGGATCATGGAGACAGTCGTAAATTGGTAATAGTGTTCTCTTGATGCATAAGTTAACTTTCAAATAGTAAATGGATTTGAGTAAAACTTGGCCAGTCAATATTAAAAATGGTCAAGAGAGGCACGACAATCAAATCGCCATGTGTGTTGACCTGCGTATTGGCTATTAAATACCTTAACCGTTAGTGGGCGAGTTTTCTCTACACTAACCGGGAGTGGATCAGTGATTTTATCTTTAGATACTTGCTTAAGACCTTTAGTGGTTGGATTCTTCGTACTCACTGTGGTTTCATGTACTGATACATCTGAATCGGAACCAGCAGAATCTGGTGCATCTATAAGTTTTGTGCATCCTGAAGACGGCTCAACTATTGAGGGTAACTCGGTGGTTCTCAGGCTGGCTACATCTGGCATAGAGATCGTTCCAGCAGGTACGATGGAGCCTGGTACAGGCCATCATCATTTTGCGGTTGACGCAGATTTACCACCAGCAGGAGCTCCAATTCCTACAGTCGAAGGCACATACATACATCTTGGTCAAGCTCAAACCGAATATGAGTTAACTGGACTGTCTTCTGGAGCACATGTTGTGATAGCAGTGGTCGGTGATGGTATGCATATGCCAGTCGATCCTTGGGTAGTGGACACCGTACGTTTCGTGGTTCCCTAGGAATGAGCGAAAAGGGTAAGGATCCTATATCTTTCAGTGAATTGGCCAGGGATACAATTCTAAATTTTATCGAGATGCAGGGCGATGCTGTTACGGTTCGCATCAGTGTGGCCAGTGCTAGTCCACTAGATCCCAGGTATGAGGTCACCCTAGTTGACCCGGAAGAAAAGGGTACAGAAGATCTCGTTTTTGATGGTAATGGTTTTGAAGTAGTTATTGATCCGGATAGTCTGGTAGTTCTTGAGGGATCTCGGATTGATTGGGTCGAAACACTCACGGAAAGTGGCTTTAAGTTCGAAAATCCGAACTTGGCTCCGATTGGTTCTAGGCCACTGGAGGGCGACTTAGCTGAAAGGGTTCAGCAGGTGATTGATCAATATGTCAGTCCTGGAGTGGCCCAGCATGGAGGCAATGTGATCTTGGTCGAAGTCAGGGACAATGTCGTATATGTTCAGATGGGTGGTGGATGTCAGGGATGCGGATTGGCATCGGTGACTCTTAATCAGGGTATCGAGAAAATACTTAAGGAAAAGATTCCAGAAATAGAAGCTATCCAAGACGTTACTAATCACGCGGCTGGATCTAACCCATATACAACCGGTGCCAAATAGACCAGTCATTGTCAAAGACAAGAAGATTGTAGATTCTCCAAGAGTTCTAATTCTTTTGGCGAAGACGACCTATCGGGCCAACTCTTTTGTCGAAGCAAGCCGAAAACTTGGTCTAGAAATTTCAGTAGGCTCAAACCACAGACAATCGTTAAGTGAGTTTGTGCCAGGATCTAGTCTTTTTCTAGAGCCGGGCAATATCCAAGCTTCAGTTGAGGATATTGTTAATTTTCATTCCAAATTTCCGCTCCATTCTATTGTTGCAGCAGAAGACGATTTTTGTGTTTTAGCTGCTGCTGCAGCCGAAATTATCGGGTTACTACAACACTCACTGGACGGTGTGTCAGCGGTTCGTAACAAAAGGGCGATGCGAGAAAAACTCGCTGAAAGGGAAGGGGACACTTTCTGGTTTGAAGGTTTTGATCTGGAGGAAGATGTTAAATCCATAGTAACCAGGGTTCCTTTTCCATGTGTTGTGAAACCTGTGTCATTGTCAGGGAGTCGTGGCGTCACTCGCTGTAACACTCAAGAGGAATTTGTGGTTGCTTGGAGTCGCTTGAAGAGATTGCTGGGATCGGATGATCTAAGGCAGAGAA
>Ga0310345_10002013_pt1 | contig 21191 bp, 25 predicted proteins | sample HC15DNA20500_MG_FD_204667 | JGI IMG/M metagenome (GOLD analysis project Ga0310345, IMG submission 204667) | Marine microbial communities from station ALOHA, North Pacific Subtropical Gyre - HC15-DNA-20-500_MG | ecosystem: Environmental > Aquatic > Marine > Oceanic | place: Pacific Ocean: North...
CCGTCCGGTTGTATGTCCAGCCTAAAAGTTCCCAGTTTCCAGTCCTGGGCAGCAGCTGTGTTTTCTATTTTAAGCGCAATGGCTCTTGCTCTTGCGCGTGTGTCAATTTTACCAGTGGAACTGGTGATTGTAAAGGGTCCTAGCGAAGAACTTGCCGCTGTGTCATTAGGATAATCTCTCAGCAATAAAGTAATGCGAGTGTCCCCCGTCTGACTAATAAAATCAGGAAGGAATCTTCGGATCTTCATAATGTATTCGCCGTCTCCTCTTATGTCTGGGGCCCCTAAAAGTTGTCCTTGTGCCGCTCTTTTCTGGGTAATGTCAAAATCTCCTGAAAGAACGTTAGCTGTAACCGCAGTCACTACTCCTCCGGCATTCACTTGATCCGTTCCTGTTTCATGTTCATAATAAATACTTGTTCCATCCGTGTTACCTACAACATCAAAGGATGCATTATCACTGGTCGTATAATAACAGGCATGGGGTTTAGCAAAGACTTCTGAATCTTCCCAGGCCGTTCTGGGTAGAGAACCGGTATACCATATAGGTTTTTTAAGCATCACGGATTCTAAATAATTATAAGTCACGACTCGATCAATAACATTAGAACCATCACTACAATAAAACCAATTCACTTCTCCAAAAAGATTATTCAAACCACAATTAATAAGATTTCTTGATACGGTGTTAAGATCATCAAACACATAGTCTTCTACTAGACATGGCATCGATTGAAGTTGACCTGCGTATTGAAAGAATCCATTTTCAGACATCCAAAAAGCGGTACCATCAACTTCCATACAGGCATTCTTACCAATGAGTCCACAGTTCGTTCCGACTTGTTCAAAAGAAAAGGTAAAAGGTTGACCAACAAAACGCATCAAGAAGATGGCTGCATCGGTCCAGATATAAATAGCATCTCGACCTCTAATAGCTCCCATGATTTGAGAACCATTGGCTAATCGTTGAGTTCCTGCCGTATTGGTTGCGGAAGGCGTATAGTCGCTGGTACTTTCTTGATCCGACCACCTAATAAACATGTCGTCTTGGGTAGTTGTATCACCAATCGTGGTTTCAGTTCCTAAAAAAATTAAGTGACGATCAACCGGAGACACTAACATATGTCTGGAAGCAGTGGGTGCTCCTGAAATAACGGTTGCTCGATTCGCTGTTGGATTCGAAGCAGCTGCATCCCATTCATAACATGCTCCATTATAAATAAGAGCCATGAGTTTAGTTCCATAGTTATCCAGAACCCAGAGTCCTGGTTCAATCGTATAGTCGGCTGAGGATGCTTCGCCCCAGGCAACATAATCTGAAATATTAGTTATCGTGGCTCCTCCAGTATGCTCCGCTCGAGTGGTTCCATTTACCGCACGTGCTCCTCCACTTAAAGTTCCTGTAGTGGTATCATTAGCTGTAAAAGAAATATCCTCAGTCCCTATTCTAATTTCTCCTGAAGTAGGAAAAGCAGTTGAATCAGTTAGGACAACATTAGTGGTCGCATCATCAGGAAGTGTGGTTACTAAAGTAGTAGTCGCTGCTCCTGAAGCGGATCCAGAATAAGTTCCTGTTCCAAAACCATAACCACCCACTTCTTGAGCAGGTCCTACGGTTACATAACACAAAGCGGAAGCCGAACCTGAATTACTTAATTGAGTTCCGGATTCTGCTGATGCCATGGTAATGGTAATCGTGGTTGCAGTCGGTGCTGACGTCACCATAAATAGAATATCTTCAAAGGAAGCATCAGTATAAGTTGATCCTACGGCTGTGACTCCGCTCACTCCATCAAATTTAACAATGTCATCATCCACTAACCCGTGTGGGCTTGGAAAAGTAACGGTGACTGCAGTGTCAGAAGTGGTGCTGGTAAAATCGCAACCTGCTATTGTAGTACGTAAAGGATGAATATCATGATATTGTCCTCCTGAGTAGACGTATAAAATTCTGTTAGTTCCTATAGCAGCGTATTTAATACCTGCATTATCGTCCCAATGGTGAAGGGCTCGAGCAGCTCCGGTTAGGTTATCTTCTCCTAACTGGTCCCAGCCTCCTATTTTTTCAGGGGTACCATATCTAAAACGGACATAGTCTCCCCCCGTCCATTGTGCTTCGGCGCCGGTAGCTGTAACTTGTTTATTGAATCCTGGTAAAAAGTTTACTTTTTGTAGCATAGAAAATCCGTTTAAAATACAAATATACTATATTTTTGAGGAGATCAACTTATTACATAACCCAAAAAGCGTTGCCAATGATCACGGTTCGACCTTCTTTTTGACTTGGTTTTACTTCATGAGAATAAAGCGACGGGAAAAAAATACAGTCCCCTGCCTTCAGATGATGGGACTGCCCGTTAACTATAAGGGGTGAAGTACCCGGAGGAGAAGCTACATAGTAACTAAAAGAAAAAGCATATGGAAAATGATTATGTTCGATGACGCAAGAGTTCTTATCATAAATGATTCCCCAACAATCTTTAAGGGTAAACGAATAAGAAGGCTGATCAAATCGGGGTAAAGAAAAATGCTTGCCAACCTCGGTAAATAAACCCTCGAGCCATTTAACTAGTGTATTAAGAGCCGGAATATTTTTATGATGGAAATTAAAATTGGTTCTTCTTCCCCCTAAATGTTTTCCTCCTCCTAAACGAGCAGCTAAAGAAGTTTGAATAGCTACTTGTAATTGAGGATTAAGAGTAGAAGCTAAAGGGTATTTAAAAATAATAGGTTCTATCACCTAAAACCTTTTACTTTCTTGTCTTTAAACCATGCAGGAAGACCCGCGCATACTCTTCCATCATATTTTAATTTAAGAGCATTAGGTTGAGTAGAATCCGTATAATGAATAAACCCCTGACAATAAGTATTACCTTCAAAAGGTTCTCTCCAATGTTCTAGATCACAGGCTTTATAAAGTAATAAATCCCCTGGGGCGAGTATAACTTTTTTGCCGGGTTGATTAGATTTTTCTGAAAGATAAATAGGCCATTGAGTGTCCCCTCCAATATGAATGGTACCAGAAATTTCGCATTCATCTCTATCCCTATGTCGTTTAAGAATATCTCCTTTCTTATAAATACGGGCATAAGAATAAGAAGGATAGAGTTTATATCCCGTTTCTTTTTCTACACGCTCATGCAACCCTTCTAATAAGGTTTCGAAGACACCATCTGCATAATGAGAATAAGTTTTAGGAATTTGTCCGTCATCCCATGTACCCCAGTACTCAGTAAAAGGGGAAATATATCTGCTATCAAATAATATTTTGGACACTCTTCTTTTATTTTGAAAGTAATGAAAAATAAAATCAGTTAATTGTTTAGTAATCGCTTGTCTTACTACTTTATATTTATTTTTTTTAAACGACATTTTTAACCATTTCTTTTGGTACAGCCTGAATATTCCAATGAATAAATCTAAAGGGTTCTATACCATGATCTACTGCATATTCATGTTCTACATAACCTGGAAAAATAATCAATGTTCCAGGCTTCGGTTTAAAATGTACCAGTTCACTTGCATATGTCACTGAATCTAATTGTTTCTGGTGTAATTTTGTCATTATCGCACCGGCTCGAGGATCATGAAAGATAGGAAAAGATGTTTTATCTGAACATTTTAAAAAATAAAAACCTGAAACATGTTGATTCCAATGATGATGGGCTGAGTGATGACCTCCTCCTCTTTTAGAAAATTCCTGCACCCACATTTCAGAAAACATCGTAACGTATTTTGTCATATCAAATCCCTGCCAATCTAAAAAGTCTCTAGATTTTTGCCCAACATAATCTCTGAATGTTGCAAAGCGCTTATCCTGCGTTATAGGATTCGAGTGATGAGCCATCCCAAAATCCCTGGTTTTTTTTATACTTTTTTCATCTCTCTTACGCGCAGCTTTAATATATTCATTACTTGCTTTGTTTAATAATTTTACAAATTCTGGCTTATATTCAGTCCACAGAGGAGTTGAAAAATACTCGAGTTTATGCATGGAACTTTTTCCGTAAATATTCGTAAGGAGTTGGAAAATTTTTTACTTCTTTATTCCATCTTTTTTTTCTTTCGTCTAACTTATCTTTACGCGACTCCACTGTCTTTAAACTTGAAAGAGCCAATTTATACTTAAGAGTATGAGAATCAAGAGGATTCCAATTGAGGCCTACCGCCATACAATTGGTAAGATTATTGGCCTGGCCATAGTTAAAGTCAGTATGTCTTTTTGAAAAAGGTTCTTTTAAAAATCCAGAGAGCTGGCCTTTGGTATAAGAAAGTAAAGAAGACCAGTCTTTCTTTTGAAGAGCTTTCCAATAGTCAGTATCATCTCGATGAGAAAGTGCATAAGGTAATGAAACCCCCATGACAAAACGATCAAAATCGCTATGACATTTAGCTGTGAACTCATCTCGATCCCATTGACTGATGTGTCCTCGTTCTAAAATTCGAGTTAAGTTAAATAAAAATTCATGCATACTTTGTAAGCCATTAGATTGGAGAGGTTCAATAAACGCTGCAGCTAATCCAATAGCGCATACATTTTTCACCCAGAGTTTTGATTGAATACCACACTTCATTGGAATGAGATTATATTCTAGGTCTTCAACTTTTTGATATCCTTTTTTAACAAGGGTCTGTTTAAATTCTTTTAAAGCATCTTCTGAAGAAATAAATTTATCCGAAAATACATAGCCTGCTCCCATTCGGGACCATAAAGGAATTTCCCACACCCAACCATTTTCAATAGCAGTGCAGTTGGTATAGTTTACAATTTGTTTATTGGGATTGGTGTAAGGAATTCGAGTGGCCCATGCTTTATTGTTCGGAAGAATATGATCATAAGGAATAAAAGGTACATGCATTTTACTGTTTATTAAAAGCGCTCTAAAGCCTGTGCAATCAATAAATAAATCTGCATAAACTTGTTGTCCTCCTTCTAACAATAAATATTCAATTCCGCCTTCCCCATCCTCTCGCGTGCGCACGACTTGTACTTTGGATACAAAATGAGTAAAACGATCAGGATAACGGGCTTTACAATACTTATCTCTTAGCCAGTTTCCAAATTTAGCAGCATCAAATTGATAAGAGTAATGAGACAAAAGTTGCACCTCATGAAGATAAGGGTCTTCTTCTAACCTTGCTCGTCCATGAGCACTGCTAAAAGTATCAGTAAACATAGATTTGTTTTGATTGATTAATGCCATGCCTGGATACATACAGTCAGCATAGTCACGGGTAGGTGTCTCAGGGTATTTTAATTTTTTAAGATGCCAGTCTTTAAGGGCCAGTTCACTTCCTTCTAGATAAGGTTGACCGAAAGGATAATGAAAGCGTCCTGAATCTTTGCGATACCAATTTTCAAATGCAATACTATGTTTATAAACAGCATCGGTATGAGGCATGAATTCTTCATCTTTAATATTTACCATTCTTAGCCAGTGTAGAATGCCACTAAATCCCCCTTGGCCCCCAGCCACTGTGCTTTCTCCAACTCCTATAGTAGGAAGATCGGCTGGTTCTATTAAAGTAATTTCTTTTTCTGGAAACTCACTTAATAAAGTAGCGGCCGTCATATAGCCTGCTGTTCCCCCTCCTACGATTACAATCTTTTTCATATCGTTACTATATTTAAAACTATTCTAGTTGGAGTATCTGTCTGTACTACTCCAGAATGTTTGTTTAAATTGTCAAAAATTAATAATTCATTTTCATTGGATGGATATTTTTTGTCTTTAATTATTGTTCCACCATTACAAGTTATAAAATTTAATATAGAAAGAGTAACATTTTCTCTTGGTTTATTTTTTTCATCATATACATCCGTATGACGGACATGTTTTATTTTTTTATTTTGATTCGTATAAAGATTAAGTTTCATTCTCAATAATTCTTTGATTGGAAAATCTAGAAAATAAAGAATAGGTTCAAACTCTTTGAAGAGGTGTGAAATAGGAGCAGGAGGGATCGTATTATATAAGACGTGAACAAACATAAAATGCTTATCTTCTTTTACACCTGGATAGGAAACAGTTTGGTTAGTAAAATACCAAGGAAAAGCACTACCTGTAACTAAATGTTTTAATTTATTAAAATATCTAGCCGGTAAAAGATTCTTTTTAATTTGCATATCAGACGTATCAAATTGGTACTGTATATCTTACTCCTTTTGTTATTTCTGTACAGGTTTTACCATACTATTATTAATAATGGTAGCGTATTTCTTTAATCATTTAAATCTAGGTCCCAATAAAAGCATAGCTATAGATTTTCGTGTTCCTTTAGTCACAGGCGTAATACGATGTAAAATAAAAGAAGGGAAAATAACTAGGTTGCCCGGCACATTAAGCTCTGGAACTTTAACCGTTGTATTTACTTGAAGTTCTAAGTCTCCTCCTTCATACGAAGAATCGGAAAGATTGAGAAGAGCTGTTAGTTTAATATCGCTGGCTCCCTCTTCAGTACCGTCTTGATGAAAGCCATATTCACTTCCCGAAGAATAAACATTATAGATAAGATGTTCTTCTTCATTTAAAGAAAATAATTGAAACCCAAAAGCATAATTGTTTATAAAAAGTGTGGATTCATAAAATTTATTTAAATAAGGTTTGGCTTTTTTCCATGGAACTCCTTTCACTTTAGAAGTCTTAATGACTCCATCAGCCCCTTGTTGAGCTCGCGTAGATATGAGATCCCTTTTTAATAGAGTATTAATTTTTTTTATTTCCTGAGGATTGTAAAGTGATTCCCACCAATATAAAGGATTACCAAGAGCCATTTATTTCCACGGGCTTCCTAAATGCCAGGCAGGGACACTATACCGGATACCTTTCGTAACAGGAGTGACTCGATGCCAAACAAAAGAAGGAAAGACAACCAGACTTCCTTTTTCTTGAAGTTCTTTTACTTTTAAAACCTGGTTCTTAACTTCATATTTTTTTTCAGGATCATACTGTCGGGGATTCATTTCTAAGTCCCCACCCGTATAATCTTTTTTATCAGAAAGCATTAAAATGGTACTTAGTTTTCTGATTTTCCCATGGGTAGGTTTTCCAGGAGCATGATAAGGCTTGTCCCAAGAATCACAATGCCATCCATAATATTGACCTTTATGATATTTAGTAAACTGACAAGGCTCAGAGTAATCCCATTCAAAATTCCATCCCGTCTGTTGATTAGCGATCCGGACACAAGGTTGAAGTAAATTCCAAACCCATATTTCTTCTAGCCAGACGACATAAGAATCTCTTTTCTTTTTTAATGCTTTGAGTTGAGTTTTAGCTTCTTTAGACATTCCCCTTAAACTTTCTTCTTTAATCTCCCCTGTGGTAGCAATTCTATGTTGACGCGACAATCCTAATTTTAATATTTCATCACAAATACGCTCTGGAATAATTTTATTAAAGTACCAATAATAATATTTTAGATTCATCCTGTTGCTCCGTGTTCTTTTATAAGACTGTAACGACGTCTTCCTTTATTCAAGACTCTAAAACCATAAACAGAGCAAAGATTAACTATTATATCCATCTTATATCTTTTGTAATCATTAAAACAAAAGGTTGTTCCTAGATGTGCGCGATGACAAAAGAACATAACTTCTCTTAAAACATCGGTCGTTCGTTGTGGTCCATCAAAATGAACGCAGGTATATCGATTTAATAGGTGTGGTTTTTCATCATAAATAATAAAGCCGTTGCGATATTTATCCATATACTCCGTATCGGCCATTTCTAACAAATGAAATTCTAAATAATCAATTAAATCTTTTTTTGTATTCCATTTAACTTTGTTACTTACACCGGCCTGTATGTTTCCGTAAGGATCAATGCCTAGGTGATGAAAATTTTGAAATTTTTTGCGACCTTCTTCTAACATGATTTGAGACCCATTTCCTTCATGAACCCCTATCTCACAGGTAAGAACATATCCATTAGTTTCTTCTTTATAAGAACTCTGAACTGCTTCCGTTAAGAGTTCATATTCTACTTCTTTAATAATACGCATATCTTTTTCCTTTATTTTTATCTTTCTATCATATTTGGCGAAGTAAAGCCATAGCCCCTGGAATTGATACGGGAGCCTCATACTTGAAAAGAATGAGTCCTACATTTTCTGGGAGTGTAATAAAAGTTTGGGGAAAAATTTTAAACAGAATCCCAAGCGAAAGTAGCAGGATTCCAATTAACCGTTCCTTGAGGATTGTTGTCTCTTTCATCTATACTATCAAGAGAAGTTTCAAACTCTTGTGGGGGATCCGTTTTTACAGCTGTCCATTTTTGGCCAGCTTCATTCCAACGAATTCTATAAGCTCTTTCAGTACTTAAACCATCATCAGAAATATACGTTGTAACCGTAGGATATGCGATAGGTCCTGTCCAAACATTTTGAGCACTTAAAGACCAAGAAGCAAAAGGTTGGGGATCTATAAAAATATCTTTTGAAGGACTATATATTTTCCCTATACCCGCATAATTTGCACGAAAAGCTAATGATTGATCTTCAGAAATCGTCCCATCTTGTTGGTAATGAGTACCTCTTCTTGTATTATATGAAGTTTGTTTCCATGTTCCTGTTTTAAATAATTTACGGCAATAGTCTTCGCCTTGAACATGTCCAGTATGATCTCCTAATTTACCAACGGCAAGAGGAGTATCATTAGATATTGCTACAACATTTGTAACTACCCAATAATCCTCGTTAGTATTATCAAAGGGATCGGTTTGTTTTTGAATTTTTGCAAAATAAGCCATCTTATAAAGTTATGGTTCCTGTATCTGTAAAGTAAGCGATTGTATCAGAACCACATGTTGCTATAGCGCCGCCTCCACCAACTCCGAATGTCGCGGGTTTACTTGCTGTTGGAAATCTCATAACGAAGAATCCTTTTCCTCCGTTACCACCATTCCAAGTGCCTGGGGTATATGCATTGCCTCCACCGCCGCCGCCAAGATTGGCTGTGCCTGGGTTTCCGCTAACTGCACCGGTTCCACCACCACCTGCTCCTCCAGTACCTGAAGGTCCTCCAAACCAGCCGCCGCCACCGCCGCCGCCGCCGTAAGTAGTTCCTCCTGGAAATCCAGGATAAATTGCTACCGGTCTTCCAGCGCCTCCGGGGCCACCACCAGAGTTTCCTCCTTGGTGAGGATGAGGTGAACCATTGTTTCCGATCGCTGTGGCACCGCCACCGCCGCCTGATCCATAGTCAAGGGGGCCACCATTAGAGGTTCCGCCAGCAAAGCCTTGAGGGCCTCCTTGTGCAGTTGGAATTGCAGGAACATTTCCTGTTCCTCCAACATTTCCTAAGTGATTTGTTCCGCCACCTGAACCGCCTGGAGTACCACCTCCACAGGCGTGACAGCTGCACCCACCACCTTTTCCGCCTCCTAAAGCTGATAAAGTTTCGGGAGTACCGGGACCAGTGTTAACTGTTGTTACGGTTGTGTTGCCACCATTAGTTCCGCTGTGCACAGATGGAGGAGAACATTTACATGCTCCTGATCCACCTGCACCGATTGTTACGGTAATAGGAAGTTCTTCGTCTGTGAATATTACTGATGCAGCACAAGGATTAGAATACGTTCTACGCAATCCACCTCCGCCGCCACCACCGCCAGCGTTCGGGTTTCCGCCACCGCCGCCGCCACCGGATACTATTAAATAATCTGCAGTTAATTCTTTTACGGCTCCTCTACCACCTGATCCGAAGCCTAAAACTTTATAACCAAAAGACATATTTCTTTCCTCCTATAAATTTTAGCCGTCGTTAGCAGCGTCTGTTGTATAGAATAATTTAATTCCTAGTAATCTTACATCACCGGTGAACGTGTCGCCACCTGCTGTTGCATTTCTAACGACTTGAAAATACGTATAATCATCGTCCGCTGGAGTTCCTGCAATTGTTACTGCAGCACTCACTGGACTAACTAATACATCTTCAACAGCACCGCCGCCTGCGTCTGTAACATCGATAGCTGTTCCAAAAGCTATGTCTGATGTATCATCATTCGCGACACCGACACCTTGAAGACCAATAAGGGCGTTTCCTGTATCTGTGTTGCTCGGACTCCAAAAAGCTTGGAAGGTCACTGTACCTAAATTCCATGATTTAGGCATCGCGATGGAAAACTGTGCATATTCAGCTGTACTTGCATCAAAATCTAAAACTTTTAGTTCAGGTCGAGTTGCTGTCGTTTCAACGGCAGCGGCTTCAGCTCCATTTGTTGTTGGACCAAACATTGCTTGTGCTGGAATAAAAATAGTTTCTGTGCCTGCATTTTTAACTACAGAACCACCGGCTTGTACTTCTCCGGATCCATTGGGAGCAATATTGATGTTTCCATCAACGCCATCAGCAATTGTAATAGTTCCTGAATTTGTGCCATTGTTTGTGTTTAAAATTAAATCTCCAGTTCCTTGTGTAGTGACGGTTGCGTTAGCATTATTGTCACCCACTTGAACTGTATCTGCTCCAAGGTTAACATCACCTGTTCCATTTGGAATAATATCAATATCTCTATCTGAAGTTGAAACTATGTCGTAAGTTACAACATCTAAATTTCCACCTAATTGTGGTGTTGTGTCATCAGCCACACTCGCTATAAATCCAGTATCAACGATATCTGGATTAGTACCATCGTTCGCTGTTGCATAAACTATTTTTGTAGCTCCAGCAGGAAAAGTTACACTGTCTCCTGAACCAGAAACATATTTAAAAACTACTGAATCATCACATGAGTTTTTAATTATATAAAAAGTTTGAACGTCGATAGGAATAGTACAATTTCTACTTGCTGCAAGTGATCCTGTAAATTCTATAACTCTATGTGCAAGAGTTGCACCTGTTGATCCGTCAGAAACCGATAGATCTGTATCAGCACCATCAGTTATAGCTTGAGTGGTAAAACCACCTGAAATCTGTTCGATAATATCCCAGTTTGTATTTGTTAAAGTTCCCCATGTACCAGCTTTTTCGCCAGTGGTCATGAGTTGAATTCCGAGTACTGTATAATTTGATGCCATAATTTTCTCCTATGCCGTATGTTCTATATCTGTATAAGAAGTATTTCCAGTTATGTCAACATCTTTATAATATAATGGGGATGTACCCGCGGAACCTAAACTTACTGTAGCTGATTGACCTGTTGCTCCAACAGTCATTTGTGTTGGAGAAGCAGCTCCTACAGAAGTTATTGCTGATACTCCAGTTAAAGGAACACCTATTTCAAGTATAATAGATCCTAGTGAAGAGGTTGCGCCTACTCCAGTTAAATCAACTAATTCAACATTAGCAACTGTTACTGATCCAACAGAAGTGGTTGCACTTACTCCACTTGGAAAATCAATCCATAAAAAACTCAAGGATCCAAGACTTGATGTTGCAGAAACTCCAGTTAAAGGAACACCTATTTCAAGTCCAATAGAGCCAACACTTGCTGTTGCTGAAACTCCAGTTAAAAGATCATCAACACCATATGATAATCCTGGTGTACCTAGTGAAGTAGTTGCATAAACTCCAGTTAATCCAACTGACAATTCTGTTGGAGATACTGCTCCAACACTAGCTGTCGTTGAAAGACCTGTAAGACTTATTGTAAACGCAGATTCACCCCAGTTTTCAGATCCCCATGTATCTCTTCCCCATCCTTGTTCAGGAAAAGCAGCAATAGTACCTAAAGATGCTGTTAATGAAAGTCCGCTTAAATTAATAACAGGCTCCTCAGTATCACCCCATGGTTCACTGCCCCAACTATCTCTACCCCAACCAGCGTTAGTACCAACATATGTTGGAGCTCCAACAGAAGATGTTAAAGCTGATGGCGCAGTAATAGGAATCTCTATAGCAGTTATAACTGAACCGAGAGAAGATGTTAAAGCTGAGGGTGCTGTAAGTATTTGTAAAGTTTGTACTTCGGCTGCACCAACGCCAGATGTTAAACCTAATCCAGATAATGCAACAGAATAGGTTACTCCCCATCCAGCATTACCATATTCGAGTCTACCCCACCCATCGGTGGCTTGAGCATAAGGAAATGATCCAACAGAAGCTGTTGCTGATAGACCTGTCGGAGTAATAGTGAGACCTGATTCGCCCCAATTCTCTATACCCCAGGCATCACTGCCCCATCCTACTACATTGAAAGCTTCAGGAGTTCCAACCGATGAAGTTGCAGAAACACCTGTTAAGGCAACACTGCTATCATTCTGTACATTCCAATTTCCCTGACTCCATGATAAAGCTCCCCATGTATCTTGGGTCATATCCATAATGCCGCCCATTCCAATACCATGGACCCAGCATGCAAAATAAAAATCTGTTTCTGAAGTAGGAGCTATTTCTATATAACGAGTAGTAGCTGCATTAAAAGTTGTTGTATTGGTGTAAGCAGCTTGATTACTGGCTCCGTCTAAATAATAAGTAACTCCGGAAGAAATAATTCCGGCTTGCATTGTAGCTAAAATTGAACTGTTGGAAGTAGAAAAAATTAATGGATGACTATCATTACTTGAACCTGATTGTTCTAAACGAACTGTTCCTGAAGCAACCCATGGGAAAGTAAAACTTGCGGGTTGAGAACCATCAAATGTATAAATTAAACCTGTAGAACCAGTAACGTACTGCGTTCCAGTTGTAACCGCTACTGTGACTGTAAGATTAGCCATAAGGAATTGCTCCTTATGCTATTCGAATAATCGCGTCCGAAGCGTCAGCCGTTGGGAATTGAATTGTAAAAGTTCCGCTTGAAACTGTCTTATCTCCACCGAATGCAATGGCACAACATGCTGGATCCCCAGATGCTGAGTCATTAAAAATTAAACATCCATTAGCAGTGAACGAAGCTGAAGTCCAACTTGTGTCTGCAAAATCACACACTGCTGTATCAGTTGATAATACAGGGGTTACACTTGTTAAAGCGTTTCCTTTTGCTGTGTATGCAGTTCCAGATGTATTCGTAATTTCGTTTGATGCACTATAAGCTGTAGTTGATTTACTTAACGTTGCAGAACTTGTGTACAAAGCTAAATTAAAAGTGTTTCCAGTTGAAGCTGTAAAGTTATGAACAGCAGTTAAAATTTCTGTTTTGAAACTGTTACAAATTGCTGATGTTATTGCCATAATATTCTCCTAGTTTTTATGGAGACGGAGAGTTGATGGGTATTCTAACTGTACCATCTGTGTAATCATCTCGTCTTCGTCTACCAATTTGCACTCCTGCAAACTTCTGTAATTCTTGTTTATATTTATTTTCGTATAATGTCAACATGTCCATCGGACCTTTTAAATATCCAAAAGCTTCCGTTAATGTAGCATATAATAAGCCTTGTGGGAAGTACTGACTAATATAAGTTGTAGCTGTAGTAGTTAGACTCTTGGGTACCATGTCATAATATATTCTATGCATATAATTAGCATCTGGCGTAGGAGCTAGATAAAGACCTCCCGACGTGGTGCTTGAAGTTCCTGTAGCGCCTCCAAACATCGCATAATACTTAGGAAATCCTGTAACGTCCTGATCCGGTTGTCCCCCTTCGGTTCCAGTTAGTCTATCGACATATTCACTTAAATAAGTTTGATCCTTTTTAATTAACCAGGTTCCAGGGCCTGTAGAAGCTGAGGTACTATTAAAAACTTCTACCCCACGCACAAATACTGTTCCAGTATTTCCTTTAGTTCCTAATCCTGCAACATTAATGGTATTATCATCAACAGCTAAATTTCCTTCACTAACAAATCTATTATTGTCGCTGGGAACATCATAAAAAATTCTAAATTCTGCATTTTCAATAAACTGATCTACAATAGTTGTAGTCAAAACATTCGCATCAGTTTCAGTATAATTTAGAATCGCTGCTTTTAAAGTTGTGTATGTAAATCCGGCCATAATTATGATCTATCGTTTACGGGTCCGCCGAAAACGAAAAAACCTCCTCCTGTTTCTACACTACTAGCCGCATTGGCTAAAGTAAAACTAAAACTATCACTCACAGGCAATGTTGATGGTTCTCCTGCATAAGGAATAGTGCTGTCAATTTTAGTTATTTCATATGAGCCATAAATTTTTGCCCCGGAAGTATGAGCTACTGCTGTAGTCGCTTCTGGTGTTTTTCCATAAGAAGGAGCTGCGGTTCCTCTTGTACAGCCGGTTAAAGTATTAGAAGTCCGTCCAGTATATTGAATAGTTTCACTTGTAATTTTTCCAAATTCAACAGTATTGGCATCTGTATTAGTGGATTCAATAACAATGTATCCTGAGGTAGGAAATTCCGAACCATCGGTTAATACAATAGAAGTATCAGTAGCAGTAATAGTTGTAGCTAAAGTCGTACTTAATTCAAAAGTGGAAATGGCTACTCCTCCTACCGGGTTTTTAACTTGATAAAATCTAACTGCATCTCCAGTAGATCGTTGATGTCTATTTTCTGTTACAATAACCGTAGTTCCTACTTCTGTAGTAAAAGGATTATTATTTAAAGCAGCAGGTGTGGGTAAAGCTACTCTTGATGGTCTTGCTCTCATTAAAGCTTGAGGGTCTGCGCTTGTGGGTTTAGGTTCCAATTGAGGTTGTTTAGGTTCAAATTCTGAAAAATGAACCCATGCGCCATTCCATTCCCTTACCATTTCTAAATAAGGAAAAGCTAAACCAGATCTATCTGATATAGCAAGTGCATGTTTACCTGAAGCAAATGTAGTCATAATTAAGCGTTAGGATAGTAGACCTTAGGAGCAATATAAGTACTTGTAATATCTGCGTCCTCTTTTACGGCTCTAGCCAATTCATCCTCATAATAAAGTTTTAATTCTTGTGATCTTTGGGGTGCATTCTTTTGTGATAAATAAAATGCTAATCCTGCAGTCATGCAAGGGGAAAAACGATAAGGCACATTTACTGCATTAGTATAAGCACCACCGTCTTGAATCCTTCGTGAATAATATAAATTTAATTTATTTCCATCCTGTGCTGCACCTGGAGTTAAATATATAGTTATATTTGTTCGATCAATAAATCTTTGAATAAAGAAAGAAGTAGGTGTTCCTTTTGCACTCTTATTAGAATATCCTTGATACTGAGATCGACTTACTTCAGTCATTGGGGAATCAATACTTGTAGAAGTAATTCTATAATTAACTTCTAATATATTATCCATTCCTGTAGCATGTTGAGTAACCGCATCAGAACTTGAATGAGTGGCAGCTGTCGTGCCATTAGATCCACGAATCGCTCCCGTAAGATTTGCTGCGCCTGTGGCTGCAGATTTTCCTGTGTATCTAATCGTTTCAGAGTTAACCGTAATTGTTCCTCCTCCTTGATCAGCACCAGGCATATCTGTAACTTCTGTTAAAGGAATATCTGTAACAGATGCATTAATTCCTGCAGATAAAGTCGTTGTTAATCCTTGAGATGCACCATCGGCCGGGGATCGATAAGTAGTATAGACATTTGTTCCATCTACTAAAGTAAAGCCTTGATTCGCCACTTCCCAATAATGAAGTCCTCTATTACTCCATTCAGAAAATAATAGATTTAAAGATCGTTTAGCTGTTTTTAATTGATAGCCTGAAACGTTTTGTAGACCAATTCTTTCATAAGCTTCTTCTATGATTTCATCAATCGGAAGAGTCTTATCGAAAGTGTATGATTGAGAAGTAGTGTTAGCCACAAATCCTCCTAACCGTAGAAGACAGTAACTTTATCCACGCCACCAGTAACTTCACAATAAGAACTTGTTGCACAATAAAGGCCATTACCAGGGATATCTATTTGGTAAACTGTGTCTTCACCTGCTGTTCCTGATCCTGCTGGTACATCAAATGTAGCCAGAATAGTTCCACTTGCACCACCATCTCTAATTACAATGGTACCAAGCGCTGCTTCACTGCAATAATAAATTCCAAGAACTCTACTTGGGCCAGCGAATATAGCTCCATCAGTTGTGAGATGTGTTGCTTTTACATCTGTTGAATAACCGCTCATAATTTTTATCTCCTAATTATTGTGAGCTCCCGAAGGAGCTCACAAATTATTTATTAAGCTAAGTTAATATTTTGTTGGTACAAAATAGTAGCTCTAATTTCACCATCAGTAGTAGCACCAGTACTCGTCCACGTAAGTCTTAGGTCTGCAGTTCCGATATCAGCCCAAGCCAATGTACCACCAGCTTCTTCTGTTGGATATGCTCGTCCAGCTCCTGAAGCGATTGTAACTGAGTATGAGTTGAGAAAAGTAGCGTTACCACCAACTGTATCCCCAATACTGAAAACGCACGTAGCACCAGCCATTACGGTTGGTTTATCAAGTACGATATCAATGATTTGTGAATTAGCTGGAATAATAACAGTAGTTTCATTTGCAGCAGAAGCTCCATCATCAAGAGTGGAACCTGTTGTAAACGTTTGTGCCATTACCACTTGTCCAGTGTTTTTTACATTCGTTCCAACTGTAGTACCAGTCGTATTTTTAATCGTTCCCGCTTTTATTGGGCCCGAAAATGTAGTTGTTGCCATGATTATAATCCTCCTAATTTATATGATGCAATCTTTAGGCCGTCGACTATACTCGTTTGCACCAAATTAATAATTGTATAGTAAGGAATTTATAACGCAGATTTACGCAGAGCGCAAGGTATCCCTATGAATTTGTATGATTTTTGATAGCGCTTAAGTGGCTATCGAAACTTCGGCCTGGGCTTCGTTTATTTTAGTTTGAAGCGTTTGTTCTTCAAACTCTTTGGCAATGATCTCTTTAACAATTTCCTGAATTTTTTTATCGATATGCCCCATGTGTAAAGTATATCTACCTTCCTTCAGGTGCTCCTGTTGCCACTCTAGTTCCAAGGACCGTTTCGTAGTGTATAGGTCTTCGGTCATCGCTAACCTCCTCATAGGTTATCCATTTACCACGTTTAGCAGTAAATCCATCAGACTCGAACTTTACCTCATTTTTTCCCAGTTTGTCAAGGATTGATTTCTCAATACCTTCAGCACTGTCTTGAGCCTTTACGCTAAAGTCAGCATAATAGCCATGATATCGAATCTGTACTCGGAAGTTTTTCATAGTGAATTTCTGTCTTTATAGTCAAAATGGGGCGATTTTGAGGCCGCCCCATTAATTTTATTTAAGTATTACGCACCTTCGACGCCGAAGATACCTCTAGGGTCAGATACGCCAAAAACGTATCTTGCTCTAGCTTTGTATCTTACGTTGCCAGTGTCAAAGTCCCCTTCCATCTTAGTAGTAAGAGGAGCTCTGTCAAAGTGTTTCATACCGTTAGGTACATCTGTAGTAATGTACCAAGCATCAGTATCTGTAAGGTAGTTGTTCACTCTATAACCTTGAGGAATCATACCCATAGATTTGACTGCATTGATATCATTATCAGCAGTTCCAACTCTACCTTGAGATTTCATCAATCTCTCAGCAGTGAACTGACCAGCAGAAGGGATGATCATCTTCACACCTTTAGCAGCAATTTTTAAACCTCTTTCATCAGTCATTGCAGCGATATCAATTAACGCTTGCTCTAACGATGTTTCGTTTAAGTCTGCTTGCGTAGCAAGTGTATTAGAAAATACTCCTGCTAGTGTTGGGTGTGCAGTACTAAATAGCGAAACTGAATCGCCTGAATCATAGTTATCTGTAGTAGGTAACCCTTGAATCAGAGGATAAACAGCTTTTACTTGTTTAGTATTTGCCATCGATCTTGCTAGTGCTTTTGTGTAACGAGAAGAAAGTTTGTCGTACAGGTTATCTTCAATAGCTTCCTCAGTGATTGCAAAAGCGAGAGCAATTGTCTCGTTAGTGTATCTTGCTGTGAAAGTTTCTTGCGCTTGATCAAAAGCAACGCCGGTTCCTTCCGGTTTTACCATTGCGTTAGCGAAACCTGACAACATAACTTCTTCTTCAAAAGCTCTGTCAGATGACTCAGTCGTATAAATCTCCGCCGACTGATTTTCGTATTGTTTGTACTCCAGGCCAAATAAAGCATTTAAACCTGGCTCTAGTTCTTTAACTAGTTGATTACGTGATATTGCCATAATTTAACTCCTTATATCCCTGCTATGTTGTTACCTAGAATGTGACTACAGATCATAACTCTCCAAACGCTTCCTGCTTCGTCGAGTGTCTGATTCTGTGTGTCTCTAGTTATGCCTAATAACTTCACCTGATTTGCAGCTGTCGTTACCGCGCCGATCGTGAAACCCGAAATGTAATTCGGTGCTCCAGAACCAGCTGAGTCTACGATTGGTGCAGTTCTTCCTGCATCAGCCTGCGTAAGTGTAGTTAATGCTGTTCTCATTTCAAACATTTGTTGTGGATCGTCATTGACGAGCACTGTGTGATCTGTTGCAGCATTATTAGGCGCCCAGTTGGACCATGTTGGCTTTTGAGTACTCGGATCAGTATAAAATGAACCGTTTAGTGAACCTAGTTGATTAACTACTCCAATACCTGCAGTTGCTACTGTTACGTAGCCTGTTGCAGCGAGCAATACCATATCATGATGGTCTATTGCTGTTGTTGATGCAGCTTTCTTCCATTCCCCTAAACCGGCGTTATTGTCATTCTGACCCACTTTTCTCAACGGTCTCAATCCGAAACCAGTTGAACTTTGGTTAGCCATATTGTTTCTCCAAATGTAGACTATTATTCATAGTCTACGGTTTATATAAATTTCGTTGGTTGAATGTTAAAAAATTAACGTTTTCTACCACCGAAGGTTGTACGAGACTGTCGATCTATATCGATCGGCATACTCTTATGCTCTTCCTGCCTCAATCGTTCGTCTACAGCGTCCATCTGCTCCTGCCCTAATTTGGCAAAATAATCAGATCTCTGCTTCGCGATCTCAGTAGGTACCCTTGTAAGCACAAGGCCTCCGTGCCCGATCACCCCTGCGTATTTACCGTCTGGTATTGCTGGATAGTCATCTCCGGGAAATTCGTCGGCTCTTACTAATTCATACCCGGACCTTAATCGTCCTTGTATGTTTTTCGTGTCGACAAACCCCATGATTTCTACCCTGACCCATCTGTGTCTGAATCCAGTTGGCGCGTTGGGCGTATCTAAGTACGATGGTGGAGTCCAAACTTTCTTACGTAAAGTTTTAGCTCTTGTCTGGCTCGCACGGGAAGTAGTTTTTGTTTCTTGTGTCATATGCTTATTCTCCCTCCGTGAGTTTTAGTTGTCTTGCATACTCTTCTAGTGGCACACGCAATTTTTTAGCAATTGCTACTTGTGATGGTGTGAGTCTCACACTTTTGCGATTAATCCTTGGACTACGCGTTGCAGAAGCAACGTTTTGTGTAGGTTTATTAATCGTCTTTTCTACAGTATTACCAAATTTCTGAGGGAATTCAAGTCTTATTCTTTTATCAATTTCTTCATAATAAGAATTTGACTTTGGATCGAACCCTTCTTCTTCAGTAAGCTTTCTATGTAGATCAAAAGCTGTGTAAGTCATGGCATTATCTTTGCCAAACCACTCATTTTTTTCCGCCCAGTCCTCTGCTTTTGGATCTGGTGGCGGCGTTTGTTGAGTAGGATACTGGGCTCCGGGTCCTTGTTTTCTTGTAGTCTCTCTAGCAGTCTCTTCCATTTTTTGTCTGCTTTTGATTTCTGCAAGTTTGCCCTGCTCATATCCTAATTGTGAGATGGCTGTTAACGCTTCCACTTCAGCTTTTTTATCGTCTGCTTCTCTAGAAGCACCTAATTTAGCTTGAGCCGCTGCTAAAGATGATGAGATTCTATTCTCCATTTCTTTGGCATAATCTCTATCTAAATTAGTGGCTGTCTGAGTTAACTCATCTCGTTGTCTCATTACACGTTTAGCATAAGTAACAGCTTCTTCTTTTTGTCTCTCTGCTTCACGCATTTTTCTGGTAAGTTTAGCAATACGTTTTTTAACGCCTTCACTATACTCTTCCATTTCTTTCTTTTGTTCTGTGGGTTGTTCTTTTACTTCTTCCTCTGTAGCTTGTTCTTTGTCGTCCTTGCTATCTCGAACATCCACTGGCTCATCCAATTTCTCAGGTGTGTCAGCGGGCTTATCACTGTCTTGAGTAGTTTTTTCATCTTTTACTTCTCCTCCTTCAGCTTTTTTATCTAAGTCAATGTCAGTTGCTTTTTCATCAGCATCCCCGACATCAATCAGTTCTTCTTTTCTTACTTCTTCTTTTACTTCTTCTGGCATAGTTCCTCCCTATGATTAAATTTCATGGAATATATCTTCAGGGTTTTCCACGGTTGCTAGAACTTCATCATCATTCAGAAGTCTAACTTCACCCCCATCTATTTTCATTCTGGATCCAGCATACCTAGCAAAAATAACCCAACTCCCTTTTTTACACCAAGGTCCTTTAGGATATCTTTCTTTATCTTTGTATGCATCCGGTCCTACTTTTAAAACAAGTCCACAAGTCGATGCTACTTGAGAACGTTCTATAACGTCATCCGTTATAAGAATACCACCTTTAGTTTTCTCTTTCATTTTAAAAGGTAAAACTAAAAGTCTCCAACCAGTTGGTTCGGGCAATTTAGCGTGCTCAGATGTTAAATCTTTTTCAGGCTTTTTAGGTTCTTGATCGTATTTTTCTTGAAGAGCGTCCCTATGTTTTGGGACTTCCTTTTGGTTTGATACTGATAACTGTTCCGTCACTGTCTTTTTGCTCCTTTTTTTCAAGCAGGCTGGATATTTCCTGACTCATGTACTGATAAGTACGTAATTGTCCTAACATATACTGATATTTCTCCATATTGTCAACACCGCCAGAAACCATAGCAGCTACAACATCATCATGTCTCATTTTGATGATTCTTCTAACCTTATCAACGAATACTATTTCGTCCATTATTTCTTCCTCCTTTTTGTCTTTTTCTTCTTTCCCTTAGGTTTACTACCATAAGTTTTTGTCCATTCTCGAGCGATCTTCGGCTCATTCTTCCATAGATAACGTCTTTGTTTTTCAGACTTAAACGGCATTACTCTCCTTTAGGAATCTCATAATCTTTTAATACTTGTAATTTTTCTTCGGCAGATGCAATTTTATGGAGTTGACAATCTAATTCTTTTTGATGATTAAGATGTTCACTTACTCCTACTGAATTTTCCAAAAGTAATTTAATCGTAGCATCTGCTGCTGCGATGTCGGCCTCATACTGTTTTTGTAGTGCGTCTATTAAGACTGCTCTCATTAAG
>Ga0310345_10002014_pt1 | contig 21186 bp, 39 predicted proteins | sample HC15DNA20500_MG_FD_204667 | JGI IMG/M metagenome (GOLD analysis project Ga0310345, IMG submission 204667) | Marine microbial communities from station ALOHA, North Pacific Subtropical Gyre - HC15-DNA-20-500_MG | ecosystem: Environmental > Aquatic > Marine > Oceanic | place: Pacific Ocean: North...
ACGTTTCTTTGACCGGATTACTGTACGTAAGGTTATGATGGCAGGTGTGTTACAGGCTATGGATCAGATGGAGTCAGGTAATATAACCGAGGACTTTATCACCAACACAGGAATGAATAGACAGGCACTGGTAGAGATTATGGATCAGGGAAACAAGATGGAACAGCTACCAATAGCAATAAGATTTGCTGAGAGTGTTGTTGAGAGATCACAGCCTATGTTTAACCCTGCCCACCGTTCTGCTTTATCTAATACCAAAAACGAACTGACGAAGATGTTCACTCCTTTTCGTGGATGGCAGGATGCAGTACTTGGACTGGTAGTAAGGGAAGCTGTGAGTCTTAAAAGGGGTGACAAAGGTGCTCCGAGAAGGCTGGCTACTGCTCTATTCAGTACTATGATTGTAGGTAGTATGGGTATGTGGGCACTACATTCTTTAAGAACCCACTTACGTAACCTGCTTAGGGACGAAGAGAAAGAACCTGATAGCGTATGGGATAAACTTTTTGATTCGGTTACAGGACCGGTACCTTTTGTGGGTGGCTTGATGCAGAACCTGCACTACCAGTTGCAAAGGATAAAGGAGGATGGGAGGATACAGCCTATTAAGATCTTCGGGGAGTCTTTAGCGGCACAGCCCATTAGCGAACTTGAAGACTTAATCTACCATGTGTGGAAATACTTTGACGCTGACTCTGACAGGTGGAGAGGATACCATGCGTTACAGGCAGTAAAGCAGATCTTGATGACTATGATATTGGTAACAGGGTTGCCATACTCAACTAAACAAGCTATAGATTTAATGATAAAAGCGATAGAGGATTAAATGGCTGTATCAGTAACAACAAACAAAAACAGGCTGACAAGTAACGGAAGTACTACAGCCTTTAACTTTACGTTCCCACTACCGGATACCGATACTACACAGGTAAATGTAAAGCTGACGGTAGGATCTGTCGATACAGTACAGGATGTAAGCCTGTACTCAGTGACAGCAACGAACAACGACTTCAGTTCAGGTGGGACGGTAACCTTCACCACAGCCCCAGCGGCTGGGACTATAACTATCTACCGTAATCTGGCTACTACACAAACCAGCGACTACGTAGCCGGAGGCTTACTAGATGCGGCTACATTAGAAGGTAACTTAGATAAGCTAACCATGTTAGTACAGGAACAGCAGGATGCTATAGATAGATCGGTAAAGTTTCCGGTTACAGACGCTACTGCTTTAACTTCTGAAATACCTAACTCTTCCGGTAGGGCAAGCAATACCCTTATCTTTGACAGTTCAGGTAACGTAGGTGCAGGAGATGCAACCACTACCAGTGTTACAACAGGTACAGAGGGGTGGGCTGATACTCTTAACAGCTATGACCAGAAGGAATGGATCAAGCTGGCAAGTTCAGTCAACGTAACTATGGACGCAACGGCTACCTATAGTAAAGTTAACATCCTCTACATAACTACCAGTACAAATGCACGTGTCGTAACCCTGCCAGCAGAAGCAGACAGCGATGGCAGGTATCTGGCTGTAATAAAAGTTGACTCGGCTACTGGCACGGTAACTATAAATAACGATGGTGGCTCTGCTGTATGTGCCAAGTTAACCAAACAGTACGAGGTAGCCCATGTTATTTGTGACGGTACTAGCTGGTATCTTCTTAACAGACCACACAGTTTAGGTGATGGAGCGGTACAGAGCTTTGGGGCAGACGGTGATGTGCAATTACAACACGTAGCTGATGATGGTCTCATACTAAAGAACACAGGTTCAACAGGGGCAACTGTATTAACTATTCAAACTTCAAATACTACAGTTACTGATGGTAATATCCTAGGTGAAATAGATTTCCAAGCACCAGATGATACTGGAGTAGACTCAGATATAGTAGCCGCAAGCATAGCCGCTAGAGCAGAAGGAACTTTCAGCGACTCCTCTAACGCAACCGAGTTAGTATTTAAGACTGGAGTAACGGAAGACGCAAGTACAGGTGTGGCTGATGGTGACATGATCCTGTCTTCAGCAGGAGCTTTATCTGCCAGTAGTTTTAAACTCTTCGGTTCAGTAAACCCGACCCCTGTAGACTTCGGCGTAGTAAATAACTCAACTGGATTCCAGAACGCTATAGCAGGGTTAGGAACAGGCTATGGTGAGTGTGCCGGTGGTGGTAGAATGGTAGCCAGCTATCCGACAGGTGGTGAGTTAGCAATAACATTCACCTACGCAGGGGTATATTTGCTTTGTATCCAGATGGGACAGGGAACTATGGGTGGAAACGATCTAACACATATAGAATTTAGAGCACTTCTTGAGAGTGAAACAACTGCTACGATAGTTGACTTGGGATTTTCAGGTAATGGAGATGACAGGATATTTGCATTAGGTGGTATATCAGGGTTATCAGGATCTAATGTTTCAGGTACTGGTTGGTATAATATAACGGCAACAGCAGGTCAGCTTGTACAGTTCGCACCTCGTGTTGAGTTTACCACTTCAGACGATGGTGAAGATATAAACCAGAAAATTTTTACAGCCTTTATGGTGTGGGGGTAGCATGGCAGAAACTAATGCAGAGCATCAGCGAAAGAGAAGAAACAGTATATTATCAGCCACAGACTGGGCAGTATTATCAGACAGCCCATTTTCTGGGAGTGCTCTTGCTTCATGGAAAACATTTAGACAGGCTCTCAGGGATATACCTGAGCAGGGAGGCTTCCCTGATTCTATAACATGGCCTAGGAAACCATAATGGATAAGATGAAAGGAAGAATAGTATTCACGATGGGAGCATCCCTGATGGGACTGCTAATCTTAATAACGATAGCCGATTTCTTTGTGGCTTATTCTGAAAATAGACCTGTAGATGAGAGCGTAATCAGTTTACTGGCTATGTCTATTAGTGGAGTTGTCGGTATAGTTAGTGGGTATCTGGCAGGTAAGCCAAGGGAATGACCTCATGGTTCTGGCTAGTCATAACGCTCGTAAGCTATATGTTAATAGCTACACTTATAATAACTATAGCCAGAGACAGAGAGAAAAAGAATAGTGGACGTAGCAAGAGAAGCATTTAGCGGATTCTCACCAACCCTGATTATGAATGGGCTGGGAATCATCTTGGGCTATATGGCTTTTCAATTTTTATCTGCATATGTCAAGAACTACGTGCTTTATATGAGGATAAGGAGCAGTTCATTAGGTTACCAAAGCAGAATCATGTATAAGGGCGTAGAATATAAGTTACTTGGATATGACAGAAGGTCAGCGAGACTGGTAAATCATACCGAGGAAGTATATATTCCACTAATAGTGTGGGAGGAAATGATAAAGGTACTGCCTCTGGATACACACGAACCACACGAGACGAGATTAGATAAGGAGGGATCGTGATAGGACAGAGATCGGAATGTCTATCCTATAGGGCTGACATACACCCCTATGGATGTTACATGATGAGTTTAATCATGCTGGCATGGGAGTTCATGGACTCCAGTGAAAGTATAGATTATGAGCAAATAATAGAGTTCCATGACTGGGCAAGAGAGGGTGGTGCTATGGACAAGCACTGTTATATAAAGAATCCACAGATGATGGTGGACTACTGGTGTCCTGACAGGTTGCAGTTTAAAGGCAAGGAACCAGCCGACTATTTAGTGACAGAGAATTACAGGGCGATACAGCTATGGGTTTTAAACAGAAAAAATGGTGGGGTGTGGAAGCATTTCTGCTACAATAGTTATGATCCGTGGGTACGCTCACTAACAAAATCACAGGGATCAGTAGATTCTATTAGATTATTTGAGGTGATATAATGGCAGATGAAAACAACGCTCCGCTTAGTATAAAAGAGCAGATGGCTATGCCTTGGGGGAAACTGATACGCAGTACTCTGAAAAGACCTGTGGCTCTGATAAGTAAAGCTGTATCTTTTAAAGGTGCAACGGTAGCACTGGCTACTATACTCGTGCTAAGGGACAGCATAGAGTCATGGCACTGGGTTATCATGGTTAGTGCAATAGTACTTGGTCGTGATATACTGGACAAACTAAAGAAATGAAGGTTTGGAAATGGTTCGTGCTATTAGGTGGTGGGGTAGCTACAGCTATAGCTATCCTGCTAAACAAGCATCAGCCGAAAGCCTTCGTAGAGAAGGAAGAACTAGTCGAGAAGAAAAAAACTCAGGCTGTAAAGAGGGTGGTAAATGAATTATCTAAGAAAACTGACAAAGAAGTGGCTGACAATTCTGCTTCTGATAGTACCAATCGGGCTACTATACAGCGACGACAGCGAGACATCGACAACGCCGCATCACGAGCCAGAGATAATATTGCTAGACGATTGTCTACTAATAGCAAACGAGGAGATAGCAACATTAACAGTTGAGGCAAAGGAAGCACTGAGGCTGGCAGTTACTGAGGCGGTAGCTACAGAGCAGAGGCATTTTCTTCCGATCGTAGCAGGACTTGAAACAGAGGTTGAGGGGTGGAAGACCGAGGCAGGTAGACAGTCCTTTTGGGATGAGTATGGACTGGCTATGATAGGTGGAGGGTTTGTAATAGGAGGTATCACAGCACTGGTACTTGCTACTGTGATACCCAAATAGATTACCTTCTGTACTTACTCATGTCAGGTTTCTTTGGACTTTCAGCTTTATCTCTAAAGACCTCAGTCACTCTTTGGCATGACTTACATCTTATAGCGTTGTTGGCTATAAATTCCATAAGGAAATCGTTGCCGCATTTTATATGTATCCCCTTACTCCTGAGAGTAGCATCCACATGAACTCCGGAACACCTAGGGTAACACGTACATGACGGCTTATAGTACGTAAACTTACCGTGATTGTTATTGACATCCACTCTAGCGAATGGTTCCTTGCACCGTGGACAATCACCACCACCGAACTCTTTGTCTATTACCAATCCTATCTCTGAAGGTAAGTTACCTTTCATACACCTGTCTATTAATGACTGGTGTGCCTTATCTAATAACTCCTGAGTAACCCCAAGATATTTCTTAGACTCCATTTAAAGAACCCCCCTTAATTTTCTTAGCTCCTAACTCAAAGTAATTCTCCATCTTAGTACCGAACAGGGTTTGTGGTCTAAGGTATATAGACATCTTAGGATCTTTACCCCATTCCTGCACCATAGCAGAGATAACGAGTTTAAATCCTTCTACCGTAAACCCTTCCTTAAGACGAGCCTTTACCAAACGCTGTGTGACTGCACTCTTACAACTGTAACTACTATCTGTCTCACTATTTAGATAATTAATTATCTCCTCTAGTTCTTTAGTATAGTTATATGAGTCTAGTTTGGGTGGAGCTACTCCACTGCTCTCGGTGGACTGACTCCACTCCTTCGGTGGAGTTGCTACCCCTGTGCCTACGTGGTACAGTGTGGACGTACCTGATCTTTTAGTTGTACGTATGTACCCATACTTCTCAAGGACACGTATCGACTGTATCGCTGGCTTGCGAGTGACACAAGCCAGCTTACAGATACGAGTTAAAGATGGGTATGCAGTACGCTTCTCGTTGTCAGCATGAAATGCTAGTACCACATAAACAATCTTATCTATTCGTGTCAGTCTCTCGTCTAACACTACCCTGTTATCTATGATAGTAAACCCCCCTTCATTTCCGTTCATTAGCCTCCTCTCTTATATCCATATCCAGACCCTGTATGAGACCGTTCACAGTGGTGGATATCTTTATTAACGCTTCACGAGGTATGGTAGTAGGTATCTCGGTTATCTCAAAGATAACGTTGCAATCCCTTATTATCTTATCTCGTATACTATGTACCCTCTTACTTACGTTCTTTGGGCTTGCCATTCTCGTACTCTTTAGCCCTGTAAGCAGGGACGCAGACGTAATTATTATCCTCGTCCATAAAAGGTACGACCTTGTCACCACCCTCTAACCTGTTAGCATCTAGGAAGCTCTTGTGCAGGATAACAATAGGTGATCCTTGGCTACCTTCCCTTATCCTGTACCCATCGTTGCCCCTTACTTTTAACCTCAGTACCGTTTCCCTATTCTCGCTCATCTTCTAACCTCCATGTTATTGTCAGACCCTTGACCGTACCCTTCATGACATACTCTGACTGTTTGCCATAAGTGTATTTAATAATAAATTCATCAGGCGATATTATCTGGACATCATTTATTTCTGTAGTCTGTGTAGTGTAGTACTGCCATTCACTATCGGTATATGATACGTCCTCTGTGACCTCGTCAGTATCATTTTTAATTGCTATCATAGCAGAACCAGCACGAACAGTTACTATCTTGTCTCCGAGATCAACTCGCCAGATTGTAGTTTTAGCTCTACGATTTTTGGATGCCACCATCTACCCTCCAGTTGGTTCTTTAACTTACGCCAGCCATGTACTATAACCCTGTTCTCAGCCAGCAACCATACCCTTATGTTGCGACTCTCTAACAGTTTGTTAACCCTTGCTGACAGGTTAGATCCAGTAGTTGTTTGTATTCCTAACACTCCAACTACATCCTCTCTAATAGCCACAAGATCAAAGCAACCGAAGAGGTCGACACGTTTGCCGACCCTTTCGATCCACTTCTCACACACAGCTACTGTATACCGTTGCTCCATAAACAGAGACTTGGATCGCTGTGTTGGTGATATCAACTTGAACCCTTAGCGTGTAAGGATAAGCCGATAGATTCTTCCAGTGCATAGCAAGCCTTGGCTAGCAGGATAAACGTTGTCTTGAAGTTATCCTGTGGTTGGTAGATAGTTATCTGATAAGCATCTGATTCTTTACTAGGCACTCTTACCAGACAGTACTGTTTAACCTTTATACCTTCCAGACCTAACAACATATCGTAAGCCGCTAGTTGTAACACCGACTCAGGATATATAGCTTTACCAGTCTTGAAGTCTACCAGTGACAGCTTGCCATCCACCTCAGCTACCATGTCACAAGTACCACCAAAGGCAGGGGTACTCTTGTCACCCCCAAAGGTAAGCGTCAGTTCCTGCTCTAGTATCCTCAGGTCATGGTCTTTCACAAACTTCTTATAGTTGTCAAGCGACCACCTTGCCCTGTCTCCAATATGATAGTCCATATCGTTCAGGTAGGTATCCCATCCTGCACCTTCCTTACTGTTAATAAGGTCGTGTACTACAGTACCTATGTCAGCAGACTCTTGACGAACCTTGTTATAGTCCTGCCTTACCAGTCCAAGATTATAAGCCCAAGGTATAAGGGCAGGTTTAGGTATTAGTTTGAGTATAGTGGTGACTGACAGTACCATCTTGCCATTGCTGTCAGTGTATACGGTGTGTGCCTTGGTTCTCTTAGAGAGATGACTGTACTTGTCCTTTACCTTAGCGAGCTTTTCTTTTGGTACATCAAATCTTGATGCCATAATTGTATCTTCTCCTTAAGGAATGGAGCTTGGGATATAACCCAACCCCACCCCTGTCTATGTTGTTTAGTGTGACACGTAAGGCATAGCGATAATAAATTGTTTTCACTATCACTACCACCAGCCCCACGAGATTTAATATGAGCAGGGGCAGAAGCAGTACCGTAGCATAGCTCACAGTTAGTATGGTTAATCCAGTACTGCGTATAGCTATCACTCCACTTCTGTTTCTTTCCTACTGCTCGCTTGTCTTCTGAGTCCACTCAGTCCTCTCCTTACGCACATCTATATCGAAGTCAGCACAGATAGCTAACAGCTTGGTGATAAAGTCACCCATCTCCTGTGTCGAGTACTTGGTAGTGGATACAGCCTTACCCTCAGAGTCCACTATCCCATACCTTTCCTTCAGATACTGTTTCATCCATTCGAGGTCACGGTCTTGGCTTTGGGCTAGCTTGTTCATGATAGCGTGTAAGATAGAGTTCTGGTCTAAAGACCTTACCTTATCTTCCACCTTCACCCAATACTTCTCCCCTTCCAGCTTACCCTTCAGACCTTCAGGTACTATGAGAACTGATCGTCCGTCTGACAGAGTCCCATGCTCTGCCCAAAAGCTCATGGTCATAGGTTCTGTACCCTCTGCCCATCATCGTCACGTATAGCCGTCTGTAATTCCTTTATCTGATCAGAGTCTGTTGGGAATACACTGAGAATACTTAGCATATCGTAGCGTTTAGCATACGTATCGCATGATCCTATGTCTTGTGGCTTGCCACTCTTAGACCAGTTCCTTTCACCGTTATTAACTATTGTCTCCTTACCACCTTCCCACATGAGTGTAGTGGTAACGCATACTGAGTACTCGGGTATTTCCTCAGAGACAACGGTAGTAATCTCGTTACCATCAGGATGTTTCTTAGTTGTGGTAGTAACTTTCTTGGTGATCTCCTTTATAGACTTACATGACTGGGTTACAAACAGTCCTGCCTCTGCAAGGGCAGGTATCGCCTTACTAAAAAGCTGATCAAGGGAGGCATACTTGTATTCCCACCCCTGACTCTCCTTACCTACAGCCCCTATCTTTTCACGAGCATAGATAAGAGCCTGAACAAAATTCTTAGGCTTGCACTTAATGTCAGGCTTCTTAGTGACAGGTGGTTTAGCTGTGCCATTACTACCGTTCTTAGTAGCACCCTTCTTACCTTTTACTTCAGCAGGTTTTTCTTTAGGCTTTGGTGCTATTACTTCTGCCTTCTTTTTAGGGGTTGGTATCTTTACCTTAGTCTGCTCACCAATATCAGCAAGGTTTAACTGTGTGTTTCTCTTAGGTATATTATTTGTACCCATATTGTTTACGTATCTCCCTTATAAGTTTTGAAATCATATGAGGTTCTATCCCCATGATAACGCCCTGCCTTAGCTGTTCCAAGGTAGGGTCGATCCTGAATACGACATCTGACCTATGCTGTTGAGCCAGAATCCTCACTATCTGTATCCCCTCTATCACCCCCTGTAAATATAAGTCACGCTCTTCAAGCGATAAGTTATAGTACTCCTGACTACCCATATCAGCACCGAGTACTACACTAACCAGTAAGAATACTGCTATTCTTCTCACACCATCTCCTCGCTTATCCATCCTGTTCCCTTGCACCATCTGCATTTGTCTTCAGGGTTTGCCATGCCTTCGTCACAGTAAGGACACTCCACGGTTTCTGGAGTGTAGTCCTCTGCCTCCACCTCATACCCCTCAACCTCTCTTAGTCTTTGGTTCTCGTATCTCTCTCGCTCTTCACCCTCACACCCCTGCCTTTCCTGTACCTCTTCATCTTTCTGTGTATCCTCATAACTCATTTTATATTCATCACCCCCTTATTAATCATTAGCGTAAGTATCCTACTCGCAAAGTCAGACACATCTGAATCCTCGTCCATCTGCTGAATAGTTGTGCATAGGTTTCTTACCCCTATAAGTGTCTCCTTTATCTTCTCTGCTTCAGGTTGCTCAGGAACATTTCCCTGATAGTAGCTATCCCAATATGGCATTTGTATCTCCTTAGTTTTTTATATAGCTATGTGGCAGGACACCCTGCCACTATAGCCTTACTGTCTCTATTCGTCAACCCCCTCATCAGGACTAACTCCCAACATATCATTCATAAGAAGTAGCAGACGGTCTCTCAGGTGTATGACACCGTCCACTACCCCATTGGTATAGGTCTCAATCAGTAGTCGTCCCTGCTCATCTGGCTCTAGTTCCCTTAAGATGGCTTTAGTTCCTTGAAGTTCACTGCCTCCGGTATTACGTATCGTCTCTGCTGAGGTAAGGACAAAGGTAATGCCTGACTTGTATATCTCTACAGCCTTCCTAAGTCTCATCTCGTTCTCTTTAAACGAGTCAACTACATCTACCAGTTCTGCCAGCCTATCCTTGAGGCTTTGGAAACCATCGTGCCTACCCAAGATTTCTTCTGAAGCCTTTAACATCTCATGCAACTTTTGGTTTTCTTTTTCGAGTTTCCTGTTAGACTCGGACAACTCGACCATCATCTTATCCACTCGTTACCTTCTCTTGTACTCGTTGCCAAGATCACCGAACTTTATCGGGTCAAAGTACAAGTCCCTCTCCATAGGTAGCCTTGTCTGTGACTCCAACTCGTCGAAGTCTGAACTGCTGAAGTACCCCCATTCAGGTTCAAACCCCTGCACCCAGCCAAAGAACTCATAGTGTGGCTTGTCCTTAGTCCCTGATATTGCCTGAACTTCAGATACAAACCAGTACCAAGCCATGCTTGGGTGAAAGAACTTTGCATAAAGAATCCTGTCTGCCTCCCATAGTACTTCCTTCTCACTCCTTACTGCCTTCTTAAGTAACTCGTTGGTTACTAATTTCATACGTTTCATACGTACCTCCTTACCCTATAGGGTATGGGCTTCCCTTAGCACCCACGGTATCGAAGCTCTAGGGAAGCCTACTGTTAAGCTGCTAAGACTGGTGACTTCTTGAGTGTCTCGAACACCTGCTTGTCAAGCAAGTCTCCGGCACATCTCTCGATGTCATACTGCCTGTCCTTACTTGTTATGTCTTGAGACATACTGGTTAGTCCGTTGATCAACCCCCACCTTGAGAGATCGTCAACCCTTATCATGTTATGCTCTACTTGTTTAAGTTCATCAGCATTTAGAGGACACTTCTGTGTGTAGGTTTGTATCTCATCCACCTCTACCTCATCAGCAGTTGCATCTGATATCATGTTAACCATTTTGTCAGCAGTTGCATCTGTCGTCATGTCTATAACTGTGTCGTATATCTCTCCTTGTTTTGCTATCATCCTCTTCTTATTGGTATCATCAGAGTATATCTTATAGTCTGTGTGAGACTGTAGTTTAGCACCCCTATGAGCCTGTTTAAATAACGGTTGGGCTATCAGCATATTAGAACATACGTGCCTGAATACACCGAACCTTATATCTAAAGAGCCAACCCCTACCTCGGAGTTCCTAAACGTCAGGCTTGGAGCTATCACATCTATCTTGGCATCGGTATCATGCCCTGCCTGTCTTTGTATCTCCCTCTCTAAGCCGCCAAAGAATACTTGGATATACATATTGGTTTCTGTAAGGACACCAACCTTTACATCCATACCTACCTCTGGTCTTTCGTTGATCAGCTTAGTTAGTGCAGGTATTATTGCATGAAGCAGGAATATATTATCCAGACTTGCATTATAACTGTCACTAAGCAAAGCTCTTAAGGTATAGCCATGTTCAACACCGTCCAAGGTGATAGGGTTACGTACCCTTAGTAACTGCTTACGTTTAGACTTGTCGAACATGGGATTAACTACATCCTCTAACAACCCATGCCTTCTTAGTCCGTTGTACCAGTTACCTCTACCGGCAACACCAAGCTCAGTCTTCAGCCATCCTGCCAGTTGACTATGAGACAAGTCACTCATCTTATAATCACTACCATCTCTAAGATGCATGGTATCATTCTTAATTTGCATAGCCTTGGTAGGTGCTACCTTATCCTGCTGTACCTCGGTAAGAGTGTTAACTCTATCGCATAGATCTCGAAGAGAATTAAAATCTGATTTCACTATGTGAAACCTCCTGTTTATTTTGGTCGTAGCGACTAACAGTTAAGCTGTTAGATTATACTGTTACCTCCTTATCTTTAGGTTGATGTTCTTTTATCACGGTGTCGATATGCTCTTTAGCAGATCTCATATTATCTATAAGCTGACTCCCTATCGCTTCGCCTACCATCTTACTTATCATCTGTATTTGTGTAATCATATAGCTTCTAAGAACCATGTTGTCCGAGTCGGCTATTAATCTACGTCTTGTTTCAGCAAGGTTCTTGACCTCTGAGTTTAATGCTTCGTTTGCTGTCTTAAGATTTCTGTTCATTAAGCAACTTGCTTCAAGCTCGTCCTTAAGAAACTGGATCTCTTCATCCCTAACCTCAAGCTCTTTCACCTTCTGTACATCTGTCAGATCCTCGTATCTATTCATTCGTATCTCCTGAGAGTATCATCCACATGAACTCCGATTGTCTTTTTTCTAAGTCTTCTCTCAACCATCGGTCATAAACATTCTCCTTCCCCTGTTCACCAACGAACACGCTCACATTTCCGTATGAGATAAAATTATCTTTAGGATTGTGGTATTTCTTTCTTAGTTCGTAGTATATGGAAAGCCCATTATCTGTTAGTCCTTCCTTGCCTTTCTCTCTTACTGACAAGGGTGGAGAGAAGGGCATTTTCTTAAGCATACCAAATATCTGATATATCTCAGAGCCTTGCCCATCATGCCAATCACTAGCGAAAGCATAGTGTGCTTCACACCAGTCAATTCTATCAAAGTGCCTCATTCGTATCTCCTTTAGCTATCTTAGCTATGTGTTCTCTTACTCTGGCTATCATAGGTTGCCAGTCATAATACCCATCGCAAGTGTCTCTTTGTATAAGGTCATCAAGCAACTGCTTAAACGTGTCGTGACCACTACTTGGTATATCCTTATGGGAATAGTTCATAACTAATACCTCTCTACCAGTAGCCTTATTAGTTGCGTAGGTGTAGTACACTCCACATGGTGTACGCAAATCTATTGGGTTACTCATGTATCACCTCCATGATTTCTTCTGCTAATTCTGCCATACCGGTACACTCATGCCTTGCTTTACCAGTTACTAACTTCTTACCAAGGCTTTCGTTATGCCTTAAAGAATCGTAGTCATCCTGATAGCCTAAGCATAGTCCCTCTATAAGCCTCATCTTTTTCTTGTACTTACCAAACACTATTAACCTCCTAGTTATTTAGTTTAGTTATATTAGTATAGTTAGAGTGGAGTCACTCCACTACTCCAGTAGAGCTACTCCACTACTCCAGTAGAGCTACTCCACTACTTCTTTACCTTTACACGTTTAGTAAGACCGAACTTAGCAGGTGCTTCCTTAGGTTTTGCTTTCTTACTACAGGTACTGTCTTTATAGTACCTGCATCTACTCTTTAAGCAATTCCAGTCTAGTCTATGTCCCCATACTGTACTCAAATCACTGATACCTAAAGGACATTTAGATGTCTCTGTTACCTGCATATTAACCTCGCTTCCTTGGTAAGCTGGTAGTATATATTACCTTACCGTTATTTAACTCTACACCCATGCCATGACTATCAAAGTTGAACCCCTTGATATCTGTTAAAGGTCTGTAACCTTCACGTATAAGTATGTTTTCCATACTGTATCTCCTCGCTACATATTACTGTAGCTCTAATGTTATTTGGACTAGTATAAGACTAGCCTACACTCTAACTAAGACTCGAACTTAGTTTAGGTAATTACCCTAATAAACACCTGCTAGAGTATTCGCACTACTGATCGCTTAACGTGTGAAGGACTCGCACTAGTGATAGGCATATGGGGTAGGTATATAATAGAATTTTTAGAGCCTACGTATTGCGTAGGATATACCTACGCCTATGATCAGGCGTAAGTTATCCCATGCAATTGTATTATCTAAGGTTTATATATGTGAAATTTTAGTTTGTCTTATATCCTTATCTGAGTGCTCTATAAACTGTCATGTAATTTACTGTCTAGGTAAGTGAACTAACCTGTGTTTCTATTAGGTTACGTGCCTGCTTTTCAGTCATACCATTCTTTACGAGTGAATTAACTGCGTCCTCTAGAGTTTCCTTCTTCTTAGCCTTAACAAGCTTAGCCTGTTCTACCTTAGACAAATCTTCTATCGGTCTTATATCGCTTTCGATAGTGATAGTATAAGTAGGACGGTCAGCTTTCCCTTTAGGCTCGAATTTACCCCGATTGTCTACGGTACAGTTAAACACTGCTAGGAAGTTTCTAAAATCCTGACCGGTATACGGGTATTCCTGTGTAGGATATAGGGACTTAAGTTGTTCACTAAATAGATCTTGCTTAAACTCGAACCCTGTAAGCTTGCTATTTTTTCCTTTTATAGCCTTTAGATCTGTAATGTATCCGATGCGACAAGTCTTATTTCTTTGCTTACTGTTTGGGATACACTTATCTATAAGTAGAGCTAAAACGCTAAAAACAGCACCATCAGTGGACTCTATACCTGATAGCTGTGCCAACTTACTAATATAGCCGGATTTGTCTAGATGTGACCGTTTTGCGTTTGGTATATCTAAGGCGTTAAGGTGTTTTACGTAACTAGAGATTGATTGTATTTTTTCTATAGAGCTAATCATAATATATATATATTCCTTTTGTTTATTTACCTATTAGATAGGTTGTCAGAGTGCGACATATAGAGCACTCAAAAAAGGATATAAGAATTTGATTTTGTCTCAGCTGGATTCTATAGGGTACAAGAGTAAAAGATTATTAGGGTAGCTTATATCCCCTAACCTACATCCTGAGCTTCCTATCACCTATTCCTTACATCTAAGCTGATGTAATTTTTATGGGTTACGCTGAAACACTATTTCAAAGATCGATACTGAACGTTACTGTCAGAGAACAATTTACAGGGTAGCAAATAAGAAGTCAAGCAATATTTTAAAAAGCTATTTTCTATAGGATGTTAATATCTGATCTCTATAGGCTACCTGATATCTAATCTCTATAGCTCTCATATATTCTATCACTACAGGGAAAGTCTAAATCGTTGCTATAGGAGTCCCAGACGAACCCCCAGACCCCCATCACCCACACCCCACACACACAAAAATCAGCCTACCTTTCCACAGACCCCCCATGTGTTAGGGGTATACAAAAGAGTACAGATATGTTATGGGATAGTTATGGGAAGAAAGAGTATATTCTCGGTAGAGGTAGAGGCTAATATTATACGGTGTATAAGGGACAATGCGTGTTCTCCTACGGATGCGGCTATACGTAGTGGGGTGTCTCGTACTGCTATGTCTACTTGGATGAATAGTAAGCAAGGCAGGTTTAGGAGTCTTCAGGATGGGGTAAGGAAAGCCTTGGCTGACCAGAAGACTATCCTGACCAACTCTGTATATGAACACGCCAAGGAAGACGGACATCTGGCATTACGTGCGTTACAGGCGAGGCATCCTGCCGAGTGGGCACCGCAGAGGTTGCCACAGGGGCAAAAGGTATTGAACATAGACAACCGTACTGTTAATGTAAAGGTGTTGAACGAGGGAGTGAGGAGGAAGATACTTGAGTTTATCAGGGCAAGCGAAGGAACTGTTGAAGCTGTACAAGTCGGACCCGATGCTGGTGGACAGGGCGATGTACGCAACCAAGCTGGGGATAACTCCTGACGAGACGCAGACGGCGTTGCTGGACAGTGACCACCGCAGGGTAATAGTAAACGCTACCCGGCAATGGGGGAAGGATACGATTACCAGTATCGTAGCCCTGCATACAGCCAAGTACTTTCCTGAGTCTTTAACTTTAATCCTCTCCCCTGCACAGCGTCAGTCACAGGAACAGCTACGTACTATTAAAAGATTTAAAAGTCAGGACGAGGATATAGTGTTTACCAATGCTGACTCACAAACAGTGTTGGAATTAACCAACGGATCACGTATAATATCAGTACCGGCAGGGGACAATATCCGTGGCTTTGCCGCACCTGATATAATTATCATGAACGAGGCTAGCCGGATACCGGATGATGTACTTACCGTGGTACGTCCGATGATGGCGACAAACCCTGCCTGTAGATTATTTTACATCTCTACGCCGCATGGTAAGAGGGGTTTCTTCTGGAGGGCGTGGGAAGATAAGAAAGGAGGATGGTATAAGCTGGGGGTTACCGCAACCCAGTGTCCACGTATCGGGGAAGAGTTCCTCAGGGAGGAGCTATACACCCTGCCTGAGTTACTGTACCGGCAGGAGTATATGTGCGAGTTCGTGGACAGCGTGTCACAATACTTTAACAGCGACGATATCATGGACGCTATAGGGGCGGTAAAGACACTGGGTACGGCTTACGTGGCAAGGGACAAGAGTGTTAAGCCGTTATTTACTTAGGGCACTTTATAGGAGATGTATACGTGGAGAATCCGATACCAAGGGATCAGAGACAGGATGTGGAGGGCGATGCCTCTGCATTTCACGAAGTAATAACCGATATAAAACAGACGTTTGAAGGAGAAGATGTGAGTCAGGAACAACTAGACCAGATATTAAAGCGTGTTATGGAACTTGAGCAGAAGGTACAGGCGTTGTCGCCTAAGCCTATAGACCCGGAGAAACTCAAGAAAGCTCAGGAGAAGTATCCTTTCAAGAGGGAGTGCAACCGTGGCTGTGGCGTAGGGGTGTGGGTGCAGTACTCGGTACGGAAGGAGAAAGAGTACCAGACCAACTCGGAAGACTACAAAGACTTCCACAACTGTGGAGAGCAGATACCCTTCTAATGATTTTGGCTGACGGTTTTGACGAAGCAATCATCGGTGAAACGAGAGGTGGAGAGCAGGACCGTGTAGTCTATAGTTACAATAAAATGGTGAGCATACTGATGAAACAGGAAATGACTAGACAGGAAGCTGTAGAGCATCTGGAGTATAACGTATTGGGTACTCACTTAGAAGACGAACCTGTATATGTAGAAGAACCCGGAGAAGAACTTACAGAGCATTTGGAGAAAAGCCTTGGAACGGTTCATCATAGGGGTTGACCTTGGTCAGTCATCCGACTACACAGCGATATCTGTCTTGGAGCGTGTTCCCCGGTTTAAGGAAGACAAGTCAGCCCCTATTAACTACCCTGCACCTATCATTACCTGTGAATACCACCTGCGTTGGCTGGAACGGATACGCCACCAGTCCTATGTAGAGGTGGTGGAGAAGATAAAGCGTGTGACCCTGCATGAGGAAGTGCACGAGGAGTCTATTATGCTGGTTGACTCCACCGGAGTGGGGCGTGGTGTGCTGGATATCATGGTGCAGGAGCGTATGCGTCCTGTCGGGGTGACTATTCACGCCGGACACAGGGTGTCCGAGTACGATAGTGGCTTTAATATCCCGAAACGTGACCTTGTCGGCTCGTTACAGGTACTGTTCCAGACCGGGAGGATCAAGATACCACAGGAAATCAGGCTGATAGACGAATTAGTCGCTGAATTACAGAACTTCAGGGTAAAAATCAGGGATAGTGGGCATGATACCTACGAAGCATGGCGTGAAGGTGACCATGATGACCTTGTATTAAGCCTTGCTATGGCGGCATGGTACGCAGGAAGGACAGAAGAATCGTTTTTAGCCTTGCATAAAAAGCAAAAATATACGATACAGAAGAAGTATAACCCATTCTCCACAAAGGAAGTAAAAAAAGTGGTAGAGGGAGGGATGTATGCCAACTAAACAAATTATGGCTATGCACTTAAAGGCACAGTCAAGTCATCCGTTAAGAGGAATAGCGATAGGTGACTCGGATAGAGGTGGTCACAGTCATGTGGCCTATGAACAGAAGAAACCACGACAGCCAAGCAAGCGTATAGGTGCAAGCAACGGCAAGAGTCCTGCGTAATGGCTAAGACAAGATCTCACTTAACCAGTTCGCAAAGGGCGAGGGTAAGACGAGCAGCAGGATTACCACCGTCAGCAAGAAAAACTCCTACTAACCCAGCACGTGATAGTGGTCGTAAGGGGTATACAAAAAGCATCAGGCCTACTATTGCTGAGCATACAAGAAGACTTGACCCCAGTAGCAGCCAAGCAGGTTGGTCTGGCCGTTGGGGCTCCGATCATGACAAACCTATAGGAAGTAGGTTTGTCACAACAAGGACGGAACATCCCAAATCAGGAAGAACGGTAACAGGGAGGGGAAGGCTGATTAAAGTAGGTTGGGGAAAACCAAAACCAGTTAAAAGCAGAACCCATGTACCAAGCTCTTTATCAAGAGAGCAAAGGACTTCTTTAAGAAGAGCCAAAAAGGCAACGCTTCCAAGGTCAGTCTTGAAGCCGTTACGGGAAGTGTCTACCAGATTTGAAAGGGCAGTAAGTAATAAGGAAATCAGTCAAGCAAGGAAAAAAGCTACCACATCCTATAGAAAACTAAGAAGCTCTTACGGACTATAGTATGCCAAGCAACCCGGATCTCGCTAAATATATAAAGAAACGTCTGGCTTTTTTAAAAGATCAGCGTAAGCCGTGGGAAGATGAGTGGGATACCTTATCCGAACTCATCATGCCTACCAGAAGGTTTGACTCCAACTACCCTGAGAACAATATGACTGACAGGGGAGATGACATAGGATCGGATATACATTCAAGCTATGCTATGTATGCCAACCGTCTTATGGCTGACGGCTTCCTTGGACAGATAGTATCTCCGGGTAATCCTTGGTTTAAATCCTTTATCGACCGTACTCCTGAGATGATAGCCGAGGGATTTTATCCTAATGAGCTACAACCGATACGGTTATGGCTGGATGAACGTGATGCTATAGTCTATTCAGAACTGGAACGGTCTAACTACTACAGTGAAATGCATATGGCTTTTATGGATGCCGGATGGTGTGGCACTGTAGTACAAACGGTAGAGGAAGATATAGATAATTCAGTACTTAACTTTCAAACCCAGCATATCATGGAGTATTTTATCCGTGAAAATGCACATGGTAACGTGGATACTGCCTATCGGGTATACAAGGTTAGTGCAAGGGAGATGTTTAAGCGTTGGAACTATGCAGACCTCTCTAAGGCAGTACAAAAGGCTATAGACGAAGAAGAATGGGATAAGACTTTTACTGTTATCCATGCTATAGAGCCAAGGGAGCAGGTAGTTGGTCTACCTATACGCAAGCCAACAGCAGTAGATAAGATAAACAAACCCTATTCATCTATCTATATGGAGCCGGATTCACGAGATAGTGTGTTAGAGGTTAGCGGAAGGGACGCACCTCCAGTAGTATGGCGTTGGATTACTATGGCTGGAGAGCACTACGGTAGAGGTCCGGCAAGCTGGGCAAAGAACGATATTAAAGCTCTTAATAGCATGACAAGGGATATGCTGGTACGTTCACAGAAGGAAGTAGACCCACCTATGCTGGTAGATGACAGTTTCTATGGGAACTTCTCTACTAATCCGGGGGTTATTAACTATTTCAACGGTATGTCTACCAAGAGAGTAGCCGAACCTGTACCATTAGGGGGTAATTACTCCATAGCAGGGGAAGAGCGTAGACAGAAGATGGATATTATAGGGAAACATTTCCATAATGACTTCTTTGCTATCCTGCAATCTATAGAACAGGGAAGGAAAACCGCTGAAGAGGTAAGGGCGATACAAAACGAACAGGCTATCTTATTAGCACCTATAACCGGAAGGCTGGAACAGGACTTTCTGGATGGTCAACTAGACCGTGTATTCAATATCCTTCAAATGGCTGGTAAGTTGCCTCCTGTACCTGAAGAGTTGAAAGACTGGGAGGGAGCACCTATGCGTATGAATTATTTAGGTGCTTTACCACAACTGCAAAGGCGTATGCGTCTAACTTCAGGACTTGGTGCTTTCAAGGCTTCCTTGGGAGGAGTCGCACAGCTTCAGCAAATGGCGGCTCAAACACCTGAGTCTATTATGGAGAACTTCGACTTCGACGAAATAATAAGAATGGAAGCTGATGCTTATAATTTGCCAGCTAGGGCAAGCAGGTCAAGACAGCAGGTATTTCAGGTTCGTGCGGCAAAACAGCAAATGGCAGTAGAGCAACAGGCTATGGCTCAGGCAAGGGAGGCGGCAAAGACACATAAGGATCTTGCTGTAGCCCCTGAAGAAGGGTCACCGGCACAAGCTCTAGAAGGATAACATGGTTGGAGTCATTTCATAACAGGGCAGGAGAAGATCCTAAACGTCAACAGGTTCTCTTGCCGGACGAAATACATAGATATTACCGGCATACCTTTTGTAGGGACGATACAACCCTGAGCGTTCTTGGGGATATAGTACATAACGAGTTAGGCTTGTTTGCGACAGACGGTAATACGGTAGAAGATTTAATAGAGTTAAATGCGGCAAGAAGAATTATGGCTAAGTTTGGAGGATGGGGAAGATCAGATATGGTAACCCCCATAATACAGGCACTGTCTAAACTAAACGTACCGCAAAGGAGAGAAGATGTCTGACGGCGACAGTTTATTATCAGGGGAACCACAGGCAGAAAAACAGGTAGAACAGCAGGTTAACATGGACGAGCCACCACAATGGACTCGACAGTTACCTGATAAGTATAAGGATGATGCAAGGTTTCACAAGCATGGAACCTTCTCTGCGTTTATAGATCATCATGTAGGCTTGGAAGAGTCAGGAGGTCAGAGGCAGAAACCTGCTAGCTCTGATTCCTATGTGGCTGAGACCAACGATTTACCCGAAGGCATGACAAGGAACGAGGATCTGGAGGGGTTCATGAAGAATGTTTCACATGAAATAGGTCTAAGCAATGATGAGTACAGGAAGATGTATAAGAAGGCGTATGAGTTTAACCAACAGCAGTATGGTGTGGCTCAGGAATCCAGAAGGTCACAGAAAGACTCGGCTACAGCTACCCTGAAACAGGAGTGGGGTGAAGCGTTTGGACGTAATACCGAGCTAGCTAGAAGGGCGTTAGCGGCTAATGACAACTCAGGGGAGTTTCATGATATGCTAAGGGAGACCGGCTTGGATAACGATCCACGTACTATTAAATTCCTGCAATATATAGGTGAGAGAACCAGTGACGATGTATCTCCACCGGCAGGGGGATCTTCAGCAGGTACGCCAACAAGCAAAAGATATCCCGGCTCACCAACTATGTGGTCAAGACAGAAAATAAAAGTTAAACAGGGCTTGACAGGGTAATTACTATTTAGTATTGTTAGTTAACAAATTAATACCAAGCGTATTATATGAGTTACCAAACTTGTGTCCAAGAAGACCGTCTCTCCCCGGAGACGGTTTTTTTAGTAGTCTACAGACCCCGGCGAAGGTCTACGCTTAAGGAGTGATTTACGTCCGGGAATAGATATCTCTTCGGGATGGTTCTGTTTATCCCTATAGTGATGAAAACAAAATAACTGATCGTTATCTCTCACTAATCCGTAGATCTCGCAACCTGCATGACTGCATAGCTCTACCCCACCTGTGCAGTGAAGTTTATTAGTTAACCGAAAGTCAACATTCTGCTTAACACCTCTAGTCTGTCTGGCTATAGTGCTTGGCGGTATACTACTGTTATAACTCATACCATTCCTTATTTAAAAGATACTACATTATGACTGTCTAATAATTTCTTTTCAACTATCTCATTACGTGGTCTAAAGGTGCGTACCTTGTCTATAG
>Ga0310345_10002015_pt1 | contig 21184 bp, 17 predicted proteins | sample HC15DNA20500_MG_FD_204667 | JGI IMG/M metagenome (GOLD analysis project Ga0310345, IMG submission 204667) | Marine microbial communities from station ALOHA, North Pacific Subtropical Gyre - HC15-DNA-20-500_MG | ecosystem: Environmental > Aquatic > Marine > Oceanic | place: Pacific Ocean: North...
AGCCCTGCTCGCAGGAGCAGGTTGCGCGTCATCGCGGCGCGGTAGAACGCGATGCGTTGCGCTTCCGAAACCGAACGCGTCTGCGGGGCAAAGGACCAGATCTCGTACTTGGCTCCGGGTCGCGCCTTGCCTTTTAGGAAGCTGATGACGCGCGCCGAATTGGCCTCGTCATAGGTCGCGGCATTGGGCGCGAAGGCGATCTGGAGCAGGGTATCGGCAGTCTTGACTTCGATGCCCTTCGCATTGTCGGGCTGCTCCTGCGCCTTGACCTGCAGCTTCAGCGTATCGGGCGTTTCGCGCGTGCGGATCGAGAGCCGCTCCGCCCCGTCGATGGCGGTGGGAGAACGCAGCACGGCGCCGAGTTCGGCGACCGACGTGCCCGCATCGGCATTGACCGGAGAGACGACCGCCACTGCACCCTGCGCGCAGTATACCGGCTTCCCGTCCTTGCCCACCTTGTGCTGCTGCGCTTCCTGCTGGGCCATCTGCTGCTTGAAATTGGCGATCACGCGCTGCGAGAGCTGCATGACCGCCGCGCTCATGATCACGAGCAGAAAGGTCACCACCATGATCACGGTGGTGAGCACGTCCACGAATGCCGGCCAGTGATTGACTTCGCCGTCGGCGGATGCCCCTGCCACGTGATGCTCCTGTCGGGCGCGCTGCAATACCGCGTGGCGCCATGCTTAACCGGCCATAAGCCATTGTGTTTAAGGGGTTCGGGCTGGGCCGATCAGGCCGCTTCCCTAGGGGCCTGTTTACCATTCTGGCCTGAGAGTTGGGCCAGCACTTCGGCCTTCGGACGGTCCGCCACAATGCGGCCATCTTCAAGCCAGATCACGCGGTCCACGATTTCGAGCAGGGCAAGCCGGTGGGTCGCGACGATCAGCGTCTTGCCGCGCGTTGCCTCGGCGAGGCCAGCAATGACCGCCTGTTCGCAGGCAACGTCGAGCGAGGCGGTCGGTTCATCGAGCAGCAGCACCTTGGGATCCCGCACCAGCGCGCGGGCAAGCAGCAGCGACTGGCGCTGGCCGCCGGATAGGGCCGAACCGCGCGGGCCGACCTCGCGCATGTAGCCTTCCGCCGTGCGCGCGACGAAGCCGTCGAGCCCCGAGCAGCGGATCGCGCGTTCGACGACGGAGGCTTCGGGCTCGGGCATGCCGAGCAGGATGTTGTGCCACACGGTGCCTTCGAAGATGATCGCATCCTGCGCGCTGTAGATCACGTTCCGGCGCAGCTGGGGAATCGCGAAGCGATCGAGCGCGTGGCCATCGAGCGTGATCAGCCCTTCCTCGGCAGGGATGAGCCCGGCGAGCATTTGCAGCAGGGTCGACTTGCCCGAGCCGGACTTGCCGATCAGCGCGACGCGCTCGCCCTCGCGGATCTGGAACGAAAGGCCAGAAAGGCTGGGTGCACCGCTGCCCCTGAAGGTATGCCCAAGGCCTGCGACAGCCAGCGCGCCACGGACCGGGGCAAGACTGACGGCGGGATCGGACACATCGCGCTCCGGCTCAGTCTGGAGCAGCCCGGCAAGCGCCTGGAACTGCGCGAGGCTCTGATACGCGCGTGCGAACATGCTCACGGTCGCGGCGACCGGAACCATCGCGCGGCCGGTCAGCAGCACGACCGCGATCAGCGCACCGGTGGTCATCAGCCCCGCCTTGATCTGCAGCACCCCGATCACGACGACCATCACGGTGACCAGCTGCACCAGCAGGCCTGCGGCGGAGGCGGGGAGTTCCGACCAATGCCGCACTTGTTTGTTGCCGATGGCCAGATGGTCGGAAATGACATCCCAGCGCCCCTCGAACAGGCCCTCGGCATGATTGGCCTTGATCGTGGTCCAGCCGCTGGTGAGTTCGGCCGTCAGGTCGCTGCGCGCCTGCAAAAGCTTCGAGGCGCGGCGGCTGGCGAGTTTCAGCGCATAGTTGCTGACCATGCCGAACAGGATGAGGCCCAGCGCACCGATCACGGGCCCGATGACGGTGAACCCGCCGATGGCCGCGATCAGCGTGAACAGCAGGACGACGAATGGCAGATCGACGCAGAAGGTGGCGATGGCGTTGGGCACGAGCAGCGAAAGCTGCTCCAGATCGCGAAGGCCGGTGAGCATGGCGCCGAAGCCCATGCCCGCCGTTGGCGCACGGGCGCGCAGCACCGCGACGACGGCGCGATGCTGGACTGCCTGTCCGACACGGGTGGCCACCGCCTCCACGAAGCGTGCCTTGATCTTCTTGAGCAGCAGCTCGAACACCAGCACGAGGACGACGCCGATGGACAGCGCCCAGAGGCTTTCGATAGCGAGATTGGGCACCACGCGGTCGTAGATCGCGCGCATGTAGAGCGGGATGGCGAGAGCGCAGAGATTGAGCAAGGCGCTGGCCAGCAGCATCTGCCCGAGCGGTCGGCGCTCGGCGAGGTAGGCGCCCAGCAGCCACATCTTCGGATTGCGACGGATGAGTTCGCGCTCGTGGGCGTCGCTGGCGCCGTTCACCGGGTCGATCGGACCGGTATGGAGTGCTTCGCCGGCAAGCAGGGGGCGCAGGGCAGCAAAGGGTACCAACTGCTCACCCGCAGCGTCCAGCACGGCAACCTGATCTGCGGCGCACCTGATGATCAGAACCGCGCCGCCGCTCGCCATGGGCACGACCAGTGGCAGGTCTGCCGGTTCGGGCGCGCGCTGGCCGATGGGGTACCAATGCGCTTCGAGCCCGATCCGCGCCAGAGCGAGCGGCGCGAGCCTGGCGGCGAGTGTTTCCTGCGCCATCGGCAGCGCGGCGCTCAACGCGGCGGGGTCGTGTTCGATCCCCCGCGCGGCGGCAAGCGCTTCGAGCGCGGCGAGCATCGGCAAGGGCGCGATCGTGCGCTGATCTTCCCCGCCAGCGTGCGGTGACGCCGGCCTGCTGCGGAAGAGACGGCCAAAGCGGCCTGAACGGCGGGCATCAGGCGACGCGGAGGATGGTTCGATCATTGGCGGTAAACCCTGCTTTCAAGCCGGGAGTGCCAGTTTATGGAAAACGCCGTCTGAAGCGGGACCTACGGAACTGCGCGTAGGCCAAAGGCAAGGCGAAACAAGGATAATGATTGGTAAATCCCCGGCAACGCTCTTCCTTTGAACGAGGTTCTGCCATGCGCTTTGCGCGCCTTCGCCAGTCGCTGATCACCTCGCTTGGCGGCGCAAGCCTGTTCGACGATCTGCGCCCCGGAGAAGCCGAGGCAGTTCTCGGCGGCAAACGTGCACTCGCCAGCCAGCCCATCGGCGCAGCTTTGCCATGGAGCGCGCGCATTGGGCTCGGTGGATCATCGCGGCTGCTCAAGTCCCTCGCGATCACGTTCGGCTTGGTCGTGCTGTGGATGGCGCTGTTCACCGTGGACAAGGTGACGCGCGGCGCCGGACGTGTGCTGCCTTCCACCCAGAACCAGCTGGTACAGCACCTCGAAGGTGGGATCGTGAAGGAAATCCTTGTCTCCGAGGGCCAGCGGGTCCGGCGCGGGCAAGTGCTGATGCGTATCAGCAATGCCTCGACCGGCGCCGCCATCGAAAGCGCGCGGACCGATCTTGTCGCCAAGCGGATCATGCTGGCGCGGCTCGATGCGGAGATCTCGGGTGCGGGCAGCTTCACGCCGCCGCCCGATCTGGCCGCACAGGCGCCCGAGATCGCGGCAAGCGAAGCCGGACTGTTCGCCTCGCGCCGGGCGCAGCGGATGAGCCAGGTGGGCGTGATCAACGAACAGGCGCGCGCAAAATCCGCCGAAGTCGGCTCGCTGCAGGCGCGCCTTGCCAATCTGCGCAATGAGGAGCGGCTGGCGATGGAGCAACTCTCCAAGCTTGAACGCGCCTATGCCGAGGACGCTGTCTCCGAGCGTGACGTGCTCGACAAGCGCGCGGCGCTCCTGTCGCTGCGCACCCGCATTGCCGACGTGGCCAACCAGATCCCGCAATCCTCCGCCGGGCTTGGTGAATCTGCGGCGCGGCGAGGGGAAATCTGGGCGAGCGACATGGAGCAGATCCGCGCGCAGGCCGCCCAGCTGCGGCTCGAACTCGCCAAGGCAGACGAGCAGTTCGGCGCGGTGCAGGACCGCGTCGCGCGCGAGGAGATCCGCGCGCCGGTCGATGGCGTGATCAACCGGCTCAACGTGCGCACCGTAGGCGGGGTGATCCGCGGCGGCGAGCCCGTGGCGGAGATCGTGCCGGCGGCCAGCCAGGTCATCATCGAGGCGCGCATCGCCCCCAAGGACCGCAGCAACATCTGGCCGGGCCTTCCCGCGCGGATCAAGATCTCGGCCTATGATTCCACCGTCTACGGCTCGCTCGAAGCCAAAGTCGTCGATGTCTCGCCCGATGCGATCCAGGATCCGCGCGGCGGGCTCTACTACCGCGTGCGGCTTGACGCAGGTCGCGCCAGCTTCGGTGCAGGCATGCCGGTGATCCCTGGCATGACGGGCGAAGTCGCCATCCGTTCGGGTCGGCAAACGATCCTCAACTACGTGCTGGGCCCGCTCATCCGCATCTCCCAGGAAGCCCTGCGAGAGTGATGAAAATCCTAGCAAAAACGTCTGTGGCCCCAGCGCACCGACAATAGCAAAAATGTCACACTGGCCGGGATTTCGCATGTGCGGCATCCCGATTGCCCAGCAAAGCTGTTTACACTTTTCATCGAAGGAATATCCACGAGCCCACTGCAACAGCAGGCAGACCGGGGGGGTTATTGCGCCCGGCTGCTCAATTCAGGGGGTACCCTATAGTGCGAACTTTCTCCAATCTCGCCCTTCGCGGCGCGCTGCTGGCTTCGGCCGCTGCCTTTGGCGGCGTTGTCGCTCCGCAGGCCGCCTTTGCGCAGGAAACCGCTGCTCCGGCTGATGAAGCCGCGCCTGCAGAGAGCATCGTGGTCATCGGCACCCGCCGTACCGACCGCACGGTGACCAGCTCGGCCTCGCCGATCGACATCATCGGCACCAAGGATATCGCGACCCAGGCGTCGGCGAACCTGGTCGATGTGATCCGCAACCTCGTTCCGTCGTTCTCGGTCCAGTCGAACTCGATTTCGGACGCCTCGACGTTCGTCCGCTCGCCCTCGCTGCGCGGCCTTTCGGCGGACGAAACCCTCGTCATGATCAACGGCAAGCGCCTCAACCGTTCGGCGCTGGTGCAGGTCTACTCGGGTGGTGACACCGGCCTCAGCTACGGTGCGCAGGGCGCCGATATCAGCTCGATCCCCGCGATCGCCCTCAAGAACCTGCAGGTCCTGCGCGATGGCGCGACCGCCCAGTACGGTTCGGACGCGATCGCCGGCGTGATGAACTACGTCATCCGCGACAACAAGGAAGGTCTCGAAGTCCAGGGCCGTTACGGCCAGTTCTACCAGAACGGCGACGGCAAGAGCTACCAGATCGCGGCGAACGCCGGCATCAAGCTATCCGACCGGGCGTGGATCAACATCTCGGGCGAATACAACGACGATGGCCGCACCAGCCGCGGCAAGACCCGTCCGACTGCGCTCGCGTTCGCCGCGCAGAACCCCGGCGATGTCGGCCAGCTGCCGTACTACCCGCTGCCCGCGCAGATCTGGGGCAACTCGCCCACGCGCGGCTGGAAGATCCTGTTCAACTCCGCTTTGGAACTGTCGGACAGCGCAAAGTTCTACGTCGTCGGCAACGCTGCCCGCAGCAAGGCCGAGCAGAGCTTCAACTACCGCGCCTCGACGGCAGCCGTGCTTGACAGCACCGGCTCGGTGCTCAAGTCGCCCGCCAACTACAATCCGGCAGCTGGCGATCAGGTGCTGTGCGGTCGCTCGTTCCTGAACTACAACCCGACCCCGGGTAATGACGCGCTCGGCTGCGCGACCACTCAGGATCCCTACTTCCGCAACCTCTACCCGGCCGGTTTCACCCCGGTGTTCGTGGGTATCGTGCAGGAACTGTGGGGCACTGTTGGCTTCAAGGGCAACTTCGGCAAGCTTGACTACGACCTGTCTGCATCGAGCAGCCGCAACACGCTCGATCTGTCGATGTACAACTCGCTGAACACCGCGTTCACCCCGACCCCGGGCTTTGCGACCGCGCCGTACAACGTCGCGACGCAGACGAGCTTCGACTTCGGCCGTCAGGCGCAGAAGGAAACCAACGTCAACCTCGACGTGACCTATCCGCTCGAAGTCGGTTTCGCGAAGCCGATCGTGATTTCGGGTGGCTTTGAGTACCGCAAGGAAACCTACCAGCTCACCGCGTCGGACTTCCAGGCCTATGCTCAGGGCGGCGCCTCCGGCTACGGCGGCGTGAGCCCGCAGCAGGCCGGTACGTGGAGCCAGCGTAACATTGCACTCTACCTCGGCGCTGAAACGGATATCACCTCGAACTGGACCGTTGGCATTGCCGGCCGTTACGAGCACTACAACACCTTCGGTTCGGCCACCGTCGGCAAGATCAACACGCGCTATGAATTCATTCCGGGCTTCGCGATCCGCGGCACGGTCGGCACGGGCTTCCACGCGCCGTCGCCGGGTCAGCAGAACAACTCGACGCTGACGACGAACTTCAACCAGGGCGTCTCGATCCAGACCGGCACCTTCCCGGTCGGCAGCGCTATCTCGCAGATCTTCGGTGCTCGTCCGCTGACCCCGGAAAAGTCGACCAACTTCGGCGTCGGCTTCACCGCGCAGCCGAACCCGCACCTGACGCTGACGGTCGACTACTACAACATCAAGGTGCGCGACCGCATCTTCATCTCGCAGCCGTTCCCGATCGTCGATGCGGCGCATCCGGATGGCTCGATTACCGCGGCTGACATTGCCCAGTTCCCGGTTCTCGCGGCAGTGGGCGTCGGCGGTCAGGTGAGCTACTTCACCAATGGTCTCACCACCCGCACGCAGGGCGTCGACGTTGTTGCGACCTACAACACCAAGGCGCTTGACGGCGACATCAACGTGTCGCTGGCCTACAACCACAACAACAACAAGGTGCTGCGGGCCAACGCCAACGTGATCAGCGCGGCGCAGATCGGGAACATCCGCAATCTCGCCCCGCACGATGTCGCGCGTCTGACGGTCGGCTACTCGCGCGAGAAGATCGCGATCACGGTTCGCGGCAGCTACTTCGGCTCGTGGATCAACGCGACGGACTATGGCTTCGGCCAGACCTTCGGTTCCAAGGCAACCGCGGACCTCGATGTGACTTACAACATGTCGAAGGACCTGGCGCTGAGCGTGGGTGCGAACAACCTGTTCAACACCTTCCCGGACAAGCTGGATAACCGTTCGCTCACGATCTACCCGGTCACCGGCGGTGCGGCTGACGGCCAGGTCTATGCCCGCAACGGCGGACCTTTCGGCTTCAACGGCGGCTTCTGGTACGCCCGCATCCGCATCAAGTACTGAGGTCGGCCAGTCTGGCCAAACAGATCGGGCGGGGAAGTTTCGGCTTCCCCGCCCTTTTCTTTTGACCTTCGCGAGGGCAGAGGTGCGTCCGAGAGGACAACCAGCCCATGACCTTCCGCAAGACCGCCATCGCCGCCTTCGCGGCGCTTTCACTTGTTTCCGCGACAAGCCTGCAGGCCGCCTCGCAAGTGCCGGTGGGAGCCGAACACGGTATGGTCGTCTCCGCGCACCGCCTCGCCAGCGATGCCGGAGTCGAGGTGCTCAAGGACGGCGGCAATGCGGTCGATGCTGCCATCGCGGTCGCCTATGCGCTCGCAGTGACCTTCCCCGAGGCAGGCAACATCGGCGGCGGCGGGTTCATGACGGTGCGCTTCGCCGATGGCCGCACCACGTTCATCGACTTCCGCGAGACCGCGCCGGCCGCCGCCACGCCAACGATGTATCAGGACAAGGCGGGCAAGGTGATCCCGCTGCTTTCGACGCGCGGTCACAAGGCCGTCGCAGTCCCCGGCACGGTCGCCGGGCTGGAGCTGGCACGTGAAAAGTTCGGTACCCTGCCGCGCGCCCGGCTCATGGCGTCGGCGATCAGCTTGGCCCGCGACGGCTTCGTGATGGATCAGGGTGATGCGACGTTCCTCGCCGAAGGCGCGGAGGATTTCGCCAAGGACCCGGCAAGCGCAGCGATTTTCCTCAATTCCGGCAAGCCGTGGGAAAAGGGCCACCGCTTCGTGCAGGCCGATCTAGGCCGCATGCTTCAGCTCATCGCCGACAAGGGCGCCGATGCGTTCTACAAGGGCGAGATCGCCGAGAAGATCGCCGCATCGAGCAAGGCGCATGGCGGCATCCTGACCAAGGCCGATTTCGCCGCCTATCGCGCGGTGGAACGCACCCCACTCGAATGCGACTACCGCGGCTATCACGTGATCTCCGCCCCGCCGCCGAGCTCGGGCGGCGTCGTGGTGTGCGAGACGCTGAACATCCTTTCCGCCTATCCGATGGGCGAGCTGGGCTGGCATTCGGCGCAGAACATCCACTACCTCACCGAAGCGCTGCGCCGCGCGTTCCATGATCGCAACGTCAGCCTTGGCGATCCGGGCTTCGTGAAGGCCGATGTCGCCAAGCTGATCTCGCCCGATTACGCAGCCAGCCTGCGCAGCGGGATCAGTGCGGACAAGGCAACCCCGTCCGTCTCGCTCGGCGTGCCGGGTGTGGGGCATGAAGGCGCCAGCACCACGCATTTCTCGATCGTCGATGCGGCAGGCAATGCGGTCTCTTTCACCTATACGCTCAACGACTGGTTCGGCGCGCGGGTGACGGCGGACGGCACTGGCATCCTGCTCAACGACGAGATGGATGACTTCTCGGCCAAGCCCGGCGAGCCCAACATGTACGGTCTGGTCGAAGGCACCAACAACGCCATCGCGCCCGGCAAGCGGCCCCTTTCCTCGATGACGCCGACGATCGTGACCAAGGACGGCAAGCTCGTCATGGTCGTCGGCACCCCCGGGGGCAGCCATATCCCGACCGGGGTGCTGCAGGTCATGCTCAATGTGATCGACCACGGGATGACGGTGACGGAGGCCACCGATGCCTCGCGCATCCACGCGCAGTGGTTGCCGGACGTGATCTTCTGGGAACCCAATGCCCTCAGCGCCGAGACGCGCGCCGCGCTGGAAGGCAAGGGGCACAAGCTGGAGCAGATGCGCTACTGGAATCATGTCGCCGCGATCCTGGTCGGAGGTCCTGCGCTCAGCAAGCCACCGGTCGGTCGTGACCAGCTCTACGGCGCCATTGATCCGCGCCAGCCGGTCGGCAGTGTCGCCGGATACTGACCGGATGGCGTTCACCCACGCGCTTGCGACAGAGGAGGATCTTCCCCGCCTGCGCGCGCTGATGACGCGCGCGATCGAAGAACTGCAGCGCAGCTTCCTCACGCCGGAGCAAGTCACTGCCAGCCACCAGATCATGGGGCTCGATACCCAGCTGGTGAAGGACCGCACCTACTTCATGATCCTGGATCAGGGCGAACTTGTCGGCTGCGGCGGATGGAGCTGGCGCGCAACGCTGTTTGGCGGGGACGACTCCATCGTTGCACGCGAGCCTTTGCCGCTCGATCCGGCAAAGGACGCCGCCAAGATCCGCGCGATGTACGTCGATCCTGCACATGCCCGGCGCGGCATCGGCAAACTGATCATGGCGCTGTGCGAGGATGCCGCACGCACGGCCGGCTTCGGCAAAGTGGAACTGATGGCGACGCTGGCCGGGCGGCCGCTCTATGCGGCTTGCGGCTATGCAGAGATCGAAGCGGTCGCAGCCACCTCGCGCGAGGGTGTGACGGTGCCGATCATCCGCATGGGCAAGCCGCTGTAGAGCATCCCGGTCGGGGACGATGTTGCGGCGCAGGACTGCGACAGACCGCGCGACTTCGGTCTTGAACCTTGCCGCGCGGCGGGCGAAGAGCAGCGCGCAGCCGATTGCGCCGATCCGGTGCAGGCAAGCGGATCGGGACAATCTCCATGGCGCAGATGACGGTGAAAGATATCATGGCCGAAAGCGGCGTCGCTTTCGGAACAAGCGGTGCGCGCGGCACCGTGCTCGCGATGACCGACCGCGTCTGCTACGGCTACACCCGCGGCTTTCTTTCCTACCTAGCCACGCTTGGCGAATTCCAGCTCGACGGCCGGGTCGCACTGGCCGGAGACCTGCGCCCCAGCACACCCCGCATTCTCGCGGCCTGCGCGCGGGCGGTGCGCGACGAGGGCGGCGTGCCGGTATTCTGCGGCTATGTGCCGACACCGGCGCTGGCGCTCTACAGCTTCGCGCAAGGCATTCCCTGCCTGATGGTGACCGGCAGCCACATCCCGGCCGACCGCAACGGCATCAAGTTCTACCGACCGACGGGTGAAGTGCTGAAGTCCGACGAGGCCGGCATGTCATCCCAGCTGGTCCCCCTGCCGGAAAGCGCCTTCACGGCGGACGGCATGTTGACCGAGGCGGAAGTCCTGCCACCTGTGACCGACGTCGAGACCGCCTACGTCCAGCGCTACATCGATCATTTCGGCGCCGGTTCGCTCGGCGGAAAGCGCATCGGGGTCTACCAGCACTCCGCGGTCGGGCGCGACATTCTGGCGCGGATCGTCCGCGAACTTGGCGCAGAGATCGAGCTACTCGGGCGCTCGGAAAGCTTCATCCCGGTCGATACCGAAGCCATCCGCGACGAGGATGTGGTGCTCGCGCGCGACTGGGCAGCCGAGGGGACGTACGACGCGATCATTTCGACCGATGGCGATTCGGATCGCCCGCTGCTCGCCGACGAAAACGGGGTCTGGATGCGCGGCGACGTGCTCGGCATTCTCTCGGCGGCCCGGGTCGGGGCGACAGCGGTCGTCACCCCGGTCAGCAGCAACACCGCGCTCGAGCTTTCGGGCCAGTTTCCGCGCTGCCGCCGTACGCGCATCGGCTCACCCTATGTGATCGCCGCCATGCGCGAAGAACATGCAGCGCCCTCTAACGTGGTGTGCGGCTACGAGGCGAACGGCGGTTTCCTGCTCGGTTCGGACATTCCCGGAGCGGGCGGCACAACGACGACAGCGCTCGAAACGCGGGATGCCGTGCTGCCGATCCTGCTCGTGCTGACTGCGACGGGGGGGAGCGTTTCGCAGCAGCTGGCCAGCCTGCCGCAGCGCTTTACCTTCAGCGACCGGCTCAAGGAATTCCCGCCGACGCTCAGCGAGCAGCTGTTCGCGATGCTGAAGGCGGGTTCGCGCGCGGAGCAGCTGGCGCTACAGATGAAGCTGTTCGGAGCCTTCGCGGGCGATGCAACCGTGATCGACGATACCGACGGGGTACGCGCCACGTTCAGCAGCGGCGAGATCATCCACTTGCGCGGATCGGGCAATGCGCCTGAGCTGCGCTGCTATACCGAAGCGGACAGCGAGGACCGCGCAGTGGCGCTCAACCGCGATGCGCTGGGCAGCGTAAAGGCGGCGCTCGGTTTGGCGTAGTAACACCCCCCTTACGACAAACGCTAAGTGACTTGGGCCTGATCGGTCGGCAAGTTCCTCGCACGCTGCCCAGCGTCGTGGCTTCCGGCCAGAAGGAGAGACCCGCATGACCTGCTCCTATCCGCTGTTCCAGCAGGCCTATTATGTGCAGAGCATCGATGCCGCAGCGGAGAAGTGGGCCAAAGCCTTCGGCGCCGGGCCCTTCTTCATGGCGCGCCACCACCGCTGCGAGGAGTTCACCTATCGCGGCACCGCGGTCGAGGCCGATGTCTCCTATGCCTTCGGCTATCTCGGCGACACGATGATCCAGTTCATCGAGCAGCACGATGACCAGCCATCAATCTACCGCGACATGTACAAAGCAGGCGAGGAAGGCTTCCACCACATCGCCTACCTCGTCTCCGACTTTGCCGCCGAACGCCAACGTTGGCTCGACATGGGCTATCCGCTGGCGACCGAGCTCTATGCCGATCAGGTGAACGCCGCCTATTTCGACACGCGTCCGCTCAATGGCGGCTTCACCGAGATCCATGGCGATCCGCCCCACATCATGGGTCTGTTCGGCGTATGGAAACGCGCGCACGAAGCCCGCGACGCGAACACCCCCGCTACGATCGAAAGCGGGGCGATCAAGACCTATAGCCGCGCGCCGCTGCTGCCGAAGTGAAAAAGCGGGCGGTGTGGGGGAGGGGAAAAATCTGGCGCACCCGACAGGATTCGAACCTGTGACCTCTGCCTTCGGAGGGCAGCGCTCTATCCAGCTGAGCTACGGGTGCGTGGGATGCACCGCCTAGCAGCGCCGGACGCCGCTTGCCAGAGGTTTGTCGTTTAGGACTTTGGTAGGCGCCGCGGGGTTATGCGCTCGAACATGGCTGCCCGTCCCCCCTCTCACGACGCGAATCGCACGGGCGCTCGTCCTGCCGCGAGCCAGATGGCGGTGAAATGGACGGCGGTGCACGAGGCTGCGGCGGCTATCGGCGAGCTTGCTGGAATTGCGCCCGAATATCGCTCGCCGGAGGTGCGGAACTTCCCTGCGATCATGCGCGATACGGGGGGCTGGCGGATGCGGCTTGCGGAACAGGGCGTGGAAGATCTTGCCGCTATTCTCGAGCCGGGCCTTGCCGCCTTGCTGGCATTGCATGGCAGCGGAGCGCCGGCAGGTGCCGCCGCGATGGCGCTCTGGCAGGAGTTTCATACGGCGCGCGCGGGGCTGCTGGCGCTGATCCCGCCGCTGGGAATCGAACGCTAGCGCCAAAGTGCGCTTTCATTGTTCCATTTTTGTTCTTAAACTGCGGCCATGCTCGATTCGGCCATCCCTGCAGCTGCCACCGCCGAACGCGAGGCGCAGGCCGTCGCGCGCGGGATCGGGCGGCTGTTTGCGCGCAACGGTATCTGGTGCCTGCCGGAAATGCCGCTCCGTTCGGGCCGCCGAGCCGATCTGATGGGGATCGACAGCAAGGGCAGGATCGTGATCGTGGAGATCAAAGTCGCGCGCGGCGATCTGCTCGGTGATGCAAAGTGGCCGGACTATCTGGAGTATTGCGACCGGTTCTACTGGGGCCTTGCCCCGCACCTTGATCGCGCCTGCCTGGAGACGCCGACCTTCAGACCGGACTTGTGCGGCGTGATCGTGGCCGATGGCTATGATGCGGAGATCCTGCGCCCCGCCCCCAGCCTGCCGCTTGCCCCGGCGCGCCGCAAGGCAGAGACCGAGCGGCTTGCCCGCGCGGCGCTGCGGCGGCTGGTGGTGGCAGGCGATCCGCAATGCGCCGGGTGGGGCGAAAAGGCCTAGAGCCAGCCGGCCGTCGCCAACAGCAGGACGATTCCGAGCACCGCGAAGAACAGCGCGGCGATCAGGCGCACCACGCCCAGCGGCACGCGCTTTACGATCTCTCCGCCGAGCAACACCGCGGGCACATTGGCCAGCATCATGCCGAGCGTTGTGCCCATGGTGACCGCGACGGCATCGTGGAAGCGTGCACCGAGCGCGATGGTGGCGACCTGCGTCTTGTCGCCCATTTCGACGAGGAAGAAGGCGATCAGGGTCGTCAGGAATGCGCCGCCCCGCGAAACTGCGGGCGCTTCGTCGTCGTCGAACTTGTCGGGTACCAGGGTCCATGCGGCCATGGCGATGAAGCCGATGGCGACGGCATAGCGGAAGGCCGGGCCGTCGAACCAACCCGCGGCCAGCGATCCGACCAGTGCGGCAAGGAAATGGTTGGCAAGCGTGGCCACGAGAATGCCGAGGACGATCGGCAGGGGCCGCTTGAACCGCGCGGCGAGCACGATGGCAAGGAGCTGCGTCTTGTCCCCAATTTCTGCGAGGGCGACGATGGCGGTCGAGGTAGAGAGTGCTTCGAGCATGGACAGGTTCCGGGGCCGGGCGAGCAATCGAGACAACGACACCGAACTCCCCCGCCCAGCCGGACGGGGAGAACAGGTGCCATTGGTCTCGCCCAGCAGCTGCAACCTCGAAGGTTCATCGCTGCCGCCTGCGCCATGGCCTCTCGGCCAAGCATGTTGACGCGCCAGACAAGTCTGGCAGGGGACTGCGCGTGGAAGCGCAGCGGCTACTCCCCAAGTGACGGCGTGGGTACTAGTCCGCAACGGACCACTCTGCAAGGCGCTTGACGCGCGACAGGGATGGACCGCCCGCGTAATTGCTGTATTCAGCAATGCATAGCACCAATGATCCGACCCGGCTGCGGGAGTGGGTGCGCCCTAATCGGTGGAAGCGACTTTGACCAGAAGAGCAACCCTTGCCCTGATGCTGGCATTCTCCACGCCCGCGATGGCGAAACAGGGGCCGCTCGCAGAGGCCTTGGGCGCGCCGGATGATCTTGCGATCAGCGCTAGTGTCCGCGCGCGGGTCGAAGGGATCGACGGACAGTTCCGCCCGAGCCCTGCCTCAGCCGATGCGATGTTCTCGCTCCGCACCACGTTGGCAGTGGAATACGATGCAGGCCCGGTTCGCTTCGGCGGCGAACTATGGGATGCGCGCACTTATGGCGAAGGGCCAGCCTCTTCGATCACGACCTCGGAAGTGAACACCATCGAACTCGTGCAGGCCTATGCCAAAATCGAACTGGGCGATTGGCGCAAAGGTGCGAAGGGCGGGAAAGGCCTGCTGACCTTGGGCCGCCAGACCATGGACATCGGCTCGCGCCGCCTCGTCGCCCGCAACCGGTTTCGCCAGACCACCAACGGCTTCACCGGCGCGAACCTCGAATGGACAACGCACGGCGGCACGCGGCTGCAGGCGTTCTGGACGATGCCGCAGATCCGCAGGCCCGACGATCTGCCGAGCCTCAGGGACAACGCGGTCAAGTTCGATCTCGAAACTACGCGGGTGCAGTTCTTTGGCGCGCATGCCACGTTGCCGCATGTGCTCGGCGGCGTGCTCGAAACCTATGGCTACCGGCTGGCCGAGCAGGATGGCGACAACCGGTCGACGCGCAACCGCCGGCTGTGGACCTTGGGCGCGCGGGCCTTCGCGCGGCCGGCGACGGGCAAATGGGACCACGATGTCGAGGGCGCCTGGCAGTTCGGCACGGCGCGGCGCAGCGCGGGCGCGGCCGATGTGACCGACCTCGATGTCTCCGCCTGGTTCCTCCACGCCGAAGCGGGCTACACCCTGAAAGGCGCGTGGAAGCCGCGCGTGGCGGCGTTGTTCGATGCGGCGAGCGGGGATAGCGGCAGGGCCGGGCACTATGGGCGTTTCGACACGCTCTACGGCGCCCGCAGGTTCGATTTCGGGCCAACCGCGCTCTATGGCGCCTTGCAGCGGACCAACATCATCTCACCGGGTGTGCGACTGGAAGCGGTGCCGGACAAGCGCACCGACGTGATGGTCTCCTACCGCGCGATGTGGCTGGAGAACCCGCGTGACAGCTTTGCGACCACGGGCGTGCGCGATGCGAGGGGCGCATCGGGACGCTTTGCCGGACATCAGGCCGAAGCGCGGCTGCGGCACTGGCTGGTGCCGGACGTGCTGCAGGCCGAAACCGGCGGCGCGGTGCTGTTCAAGCAGGGCTTCCTGCGCAATGCACCCAATGCGCCGACCAGCGGCGACAGCGTTTACGGCTATTTCGACCTGACGCTGACGCTTTGACCACGCGCCGCAAGGCCGGCAAGGATCGCGTGCTTCTCGGCCGCCGTGGCGGTGGGCCAAGCCATGATTTCCTCGATCGTGCGCGCGCACCCGCGGCACAAGCGGGTCAGCGGATCGAGCGTACAGGTGCCAGTGCAGGGACTGGCCGGCTCGTCGCTCATCGCTTCTCGGCGGCCAGACGGCTCATCAGCAGTGCGGCACGCTTGGCCTGCAGATTGAGGCTGGCGAGGTCCACCGTCTCGGCAGGCGTATGGTCGCCCTTGCTGGCGGGGCCCAGGCCGACGAGGCCCGGCACATCGGCGGCGACAAAGCTGATATCGCCCGCGCCGCGCTTGAGCGGATCGAGCGGCGGCATCGCGGGCAGGCCGAGTGCGGCGTTGACGTCGTTGAGCCGCGCCAGCAACGCGCGGTTGGCATCGGTCGGAGCCATCGGCGGGTAGCCGTCCTCGAACGTGATCCTGGCCGTAGCACCGGGGAAAGCGCGCGCGACGATGGCCGCCATCTTTTCCTGCGCGCGGGTGTTCTGTTCGGGCGAAAGCGTGCGCAAGTCGCCGCGCGCGATGGCCTTGGCCGGGATGATATTGGTCTTGCCGGTAGCGCTGGCGTGCGCCTGATCGGCGGCGAGCGCGGCTTCGGCCCCACCCGCGATCATGCCGACGTTGAGCGTCAGATTGGGCTCGGGCACTTCGGCGCGGATCGCGGCGAGCATGCGCGCGAGGGCATAGATCGCGCCGTCACCATCGGCACCGAACACGCCGCTCGAATGGCCGGACTTCGCGTTGACCTCGATGGTCCAGCTATAGGCCGAGCGGCGCGCGATCGAGCCCATGTCGATGAGCTTACTGTCCGGCCCCACATCACGCGCGAGGCCCTCGAAATCGAGCGCGATGTCTGCCTTCTTGCCCTCGGCGATCAGGTCGGCGCGCGCGGCGGACTGCGGATCGCCGGCGTCTTCCTCGTCACCCGTCAGGTAGGCAACCACGTTGGCGTTTCTGAGCGAGCCCGCCGCCGCCATCGCGCGCAAGGCGGCGAGCATGGCGACCACGCCGCCCTTGTCGTCGGCAACACCGGGGCCAGTGGCGAAAGCGCCGTTGCGGGTGAACGTCTGGAACGGCGAATCCGCTTCAAACACCGTATCGAGATGGCCGATCAGCAGCAGCCGCTTGGCGCCCGGTTTGCCGCTATGCGTGGCGACAAGGTGCCCCGCGCGAGCTGTCTGCTCCATCGGCAGCCACTTCACGGTGAAGCCGAGCGCCTCAAACTCCGGCCGCAGCATGTCTGCCACGGCCTTCACCCCGACGAGATTGCGCGAGCCCGAGTTCTGGTTGACCAGCCTTTCGAGCAGCGCGAGATCGCGCGGCTCGTTCGCTTCGACCGCCGCGACCATGCGCTTTTCCGGCGCGGTGAGCGTGGGCGCGGCAAGCGCGCTGGCAGGAAGCAGGAGCGAGGCGGCGAAGAGCGCAGAGGCGAGGCGGTTTTGCATCGGACGTTGATAGAACCACAGCCCCGCGCTTGGGAAGCCTGCACCTTGGTCGCGCAATTTCCTTGCTTTCACGCGCAATTGCATATATGCGAGCTTACAGCAGGACTGGCGAGCGGACTTCCGCCGCAGGCCCGGGCTAGCGTGAGGTTGCGCCGTTCAGGGCGTGAACCCGCCCCGGTCGAACAGCTGCTTCGCTTGGCTTCCCCTTCACGCATGGGTCGCATGGACGACCCCTTGCCTGCGCGCCGCACTGTGCTGCGCGCGCCATTCAACGATTGGATTCCCATGTCTTACTTCAGCGATCTCGGCCTTGCCGAGCCGATCCTCCACGCGCTTGCCAGCAAGGGTTACACTGACCCGACGCCGATCCAGCGCCAGTCCATCCCCGCGCTGCTCGAAGGCCGCGACCTCCTCGGCATCGCGCAGACCGGCACGGGCAAGACCGCTGCGTTCGCGTTGCCCTCGCTCCACCGCCTTGCCGCCAATCCGCAGCCGCGCAAGCCCGCCTCCTGCCGCATGCTGGTGCTCTCGCCCACCCGCGAGCTTGCCGCGCAGATCGCCGAGAACATCGCCGCCTATGCCAAGAACCTGCGCCTGACCGTCGATTGCGTGTTCGGCGGCGTGCCGGTGGGCAAGCAGGCCCGCCGCCTTGTGCCGGGCTGTGACATCCTCGTCGCGACGCCGGGCCGGCTGCTTGACCTCATCGACCAGCGCGCACTCACGCTGGGCCGGGTCGAGATCTTCGTGCTCGACGAAGCCGACCAGATGATGGACCTCGGCTTCATTCATGCGCTGAAGCGCGTGGCCAACCTGCTGCCCAAGCAGCGCCAGAGCCTGTTCTTCTCGGCGACCATGCCCAAGGCGATTGCCGACCTCGGCAAGCAGTTCATCAACAACCCGGTGCGTGTGGAGGTAACGCCGCAGGCGACGACTGCAGAGCGCGTCGAGCAGTACGTCACGTTCGTGAATCAGGCGGAGAAGCAGGCGCTTCTAACGCTGCGTATCCGCGCGCTGCTGGCGGACAAGACGCTCGACCGCGCGCTGGTGTTCACCCGCACCAAGCACGGCGCGGACCGCGTGGTACGCCACCTTTCCGCCGCCTCGATCAGCGCACGCGCGATCCACGGCAACAAGAGTCAGGCGCAGCGCACCGCCGCGCTGGACGCCTTCCGCCAGGGTTCGTGCCCGATCCTCGTCGCCACGGACATCGCCGCGCGCGGTATCGACGTGAGCGGGGTGAGCCACGTGTTCAACTTCGAACTGCCCAACGTGGCCGAGCAGTATGTCCACCGCATCGGTCGCACCGCGCGTGCGGGTGCCGATGGCGAGGCGATCAGCTTCTGCGCGCCGGACGAAAAGCCCTACCTGCGCGACATCGAGAAGCTCACCCAGGTGAAGCTCACCCCGCTGCCACTGCCCGAGGGCTTCCAGGCCGAGGCAGCGAAGCTCCCAGCCGTCAGCCGCAAGCCCGAAGAAGCCGAGCGCGACGCACGGCGTGACGAGCGCGATCAGCGTGGTCGTTTCGGCGATCGCGGTGCGCGCAAGGATAGCGGCGGGCGCGGTGAGCGCCCCCGCAATGACCGCGTACGCGACGACCGTTCGCCGGGTGGCCGCGCGCAGGGCCGCGATGGCCGTCCGCGCGATGCACATCCTGCACGTGCCGCGAATGAACGTGGCCCGGTCGGCAATCCCGTTCGCGCCGAGCGCGGCGAAACGCCGCAGGGTGAGCGGCGCGAGGGCCAGAAGAAGCCGTTTCGCCCGCAGGGACCGGGACGCGGCCCCGGCGGCAATGGCGGCATGGGCCAGCATCGCAACAAGGTCCGCCGCGTCGTCTGACCGGCGTGCGGCGCCTGTGGACTGACCGAATGGCCGTCTGTCCACCGGCGCACCGCTTTGGCATAGAGAGAGCGCCGTGGCCCTGACATCCTCCCCGCACGCGACCGAAGCGATCCCCGCATGAGCGAGCTGTGGTTGACCGCTGCGATCATGACGGTGATCGTTGCCGCGCGCTATCTTGCGGTGAGCGGGCTGTTCGCGTGGCTGACCAAGCTGGTGCGCCCCGGCCACTACGACGGCCTAGACCGCCAGATGCGCAGCGAGATTGGCTGGAGCCTCGCTTCCGCCGCGATCTATGGCGTACCGGCGGGCATCATCGCGTGGGGCTGGCAGCACTATGGCTGGACGCGGGTATACACCGATGTGAACGCCTGGCCGCTGTGGTGGCTGCCTCTCTCGCTGTTCGTCTACCTCGCGCTCCACGATACCTGGTTCTACTGGACGCACCGGCTGATGCACCGCCCGCGCATTTTCCGCGCGGTCCATGCGATCCACCACGCCAGCCGCCCGCCAACCGCTTGGGCAGCCATGAATTTCCATCCTGTGGAGGCCGCGATTGTCGGCCTGTTCATTCCCGCGCTGGTCTTCGTAGTGCCGATCCACGCGGGCGTGCTCGGGATCGTATTGATGGTGATGACCGTCATGGGAGTTACAAATCATATGGGTTGGGAAATGTTTCCGAAATCACTCGTTCACTCAACTGTAGGGCAATGGGTGATAACAGCGAGCCACCATCACCGTCATCACGAGCTCTATCGATGCAATTACGGCCTCTATTTCCGGTTCTGGGATCACGTCTGCGGGACCGACAAGGGTTTGTCCGCGCCATGATGCGCAAGGGGCTCCCGCTGGGTGTGGCCGTGATCGCTGCACCGGCTGCGATGGCGGCAATGCCTTTGCCGCAGCTTCAGGGCGCAGCAAATGCGTCCGAAGCAAGCTCGATCCTCGTCGAGATCGACGGGCTGCGATCAAATCGCGGGCAGATCATGGCCTGCATGACTGCCAATCCCAAGACCTTCCCCGATTGCCAGAAGGACCCGTACGCGCGGCACCTCACCGTACCGGCCGCGAACGGAGAGACAGTGCAGTTCCGCGATGTGCCACAGGGCCGCTATGCCATCGCGCTGTTCCATGATGAGAACGGCAATGGCCGGATGGACAAGATGATGATGCTGCCGAAGGAAGGTTTCGGCTTCTCGCGCGATGCGCCGCTGCAATTCGGCCCGCCACGATTCGGCGCGGCCTCGTTCCAGGTTGGGCCAGCGCAGCTGAAGACCGCGATCAAGGTCCGCTATATCCTGTAACATTTGCTTGCGCGGCGGCGCGGCATCGGGAATGGGCTGAAAGCCTCATACTTTGTCGGAGAAGTGTGTGCCTGATGCCCTGACCGGAGCGCAGCCGCTGCGCTCGCTGCTTTACATGCCTGCGAGCAACCGCCGCGCCGTCGACAAGGCGCGCGCGCTGCCGTGCGATGCCGTCGCGCTCGATCTCGAAGATGCTGTCGCGCCCGAGATGAAGGACGAGGCCCGCGCAGCGCTGGTCGAGGAACTGACCGCAGGCGGCTTCGGACACCGGCAGATGATCGCGCGGATCAATCCGCTGGGTTCGCCTTGGGGCAAGGCCGATCTGGCGGCGCTCGCCCATGCACCGCTTCACGCCGTTCTGGCGCCGAAAGTGGATGATGCCGCCGATGTGGTGGCCCTGTCAGTCGCGATGGACGGCGCAGGCTATGATCCTGCCGTGCAGTTGTGGGTGATGATCGAGACGCCGCAGGCCGTGCTCGCGCTGGAGCGGATTGCGCAGTCGGCGCGGATTTCGCGACTGGCGGGCTTCGTGCTGGGGCTCAACGATCTCGCCAAGGAAACGGGCATGGCGCAAATGCCGGGCCGCACCGGATTCGTGCCGGTGATGGTGCAGGCGCTGATGGCGGCGCGCGCCTATGGCCTCGTGCTGCTCGATGGGGTGTGCAACGCCATCGACGATGCCGAGCGGCTGGAAGCGGAATGCACGCAGGCGCGCGAACTGGGCCTCGACGGCAAGACGCTGATCCATCCCTCGCAAGTCGAAACCGCCAACCGCGTCTTCGCGCCGGGCGAGACGGAAGTCGCCGAGGCACAAGCCATCGTTGCCGCGTTTGCCGACCCGGCGAATGCCGGCAAGGGCGCGCTCAAGGTCGGCGGCAAGATGGCCGAACTGCTCCACCGCGACATGGCGGTGAAGCTGCTGGCCAAGGCGGCGGCCATCGCCGCGCGCTGACTCCATTATCGAACGATTGCGCGCAGAGACGCGGCGCAACTTAAACACATCTTTACCATGTTGCGCCATGACCGGTCCCATCGCACGACCACGGGGACTGGTTCATGGATACGTATCGCGG
>Ga0310345_10002016_pt1 | contig 21182 bp, 21 predicted proteins | sample HC15DNA20500_MG_FD_204667 | JGI IMG/M metagenome (GOLD analysis project Ga0310345, IMG submission 204667) | Marine microbial communities from station ALOHA, North Pacific Subtropical Gyre - HC15-DNA-20-500_MG | ecosystem: Environmental > Aquatic > Marine > Oceanic | place: Pacific Ocean: North...
CGTTTCAGCCACACACTGCCTTCCAAGAGAAGACGGCTCCAGGCATTGACATCCAACAGCCGATAGACCCGCCGTCGGCCCGTGTGCAGAATCTGGCAGAGCATCTCAATAATCTCTCGCAGGAAACGGCGATATTCCATCTTCATCAACTCTCTGGGCTGAACGCTGCCAAAGCAAAGTTTTCGCGCAAGTGGAGAAAGCCCTCCGGGAAAAGGTCCTGGAGAGCTATCGCAACGGGCAAGCAGCTGGTCCTTAACCAGCGACCCGCCAGGTGAAGCTTCACTTTGAGTTACACTATGGCCGTCATAGAGTGCCAGATTGGACCATTACCGGAGAAGCTATCATGCAGTGCCCTCTTTGTGGGCCCTGATCCTGATGCACAGAGGTGCTCAATGCGAGAGCGAATTAGAAGGGTCGTGGAGGAGACGATAGAGGAAATCGCGCCGAGGATTTCTTGCAGCCCACAGGCTTTTGATTTTCTACACGACCCAATGCAGGCGGAAGACGGCTCACCGATTTTGGGGATCCATCTATGGTTTAAGGGCATCGATAAGGGCCTGTACTTTAGCTCCCCTACGGCCCTTTCATGGAGGGGCGTTCCTGGTAGGTTTTTTGCTCTTTGAGCAGTGCTTTTATGGGGAGTCTCGTGTAATCCACCTGGGGCTTCCCTGTATCTCCCACCCCTCCAAGAATCTAAACCGTCACCCGAGTCTATCACTCATCAGACCTGATGAGGAAGCATAAGCAATGCACCCAAGGCACCCCTCCTTGTTTGACCCTCCCGCGAAAAAGGGGAAGGATTGGCCTGGTCCTTTTCGGGTCGATTCGGAACTTACAGTTCCGGCACAATGTTGGCCCACGGAGGCCGGACAGAATGCGTAGTCTGTAAGAAACAAGCCGAAAATTCAATCTCGCCAAGAATGCCAAGAGGGACAGGCGGTGGCCGGGACTTCACGAGCAGTGGTTCCGTCTGAGAACCAGATTCGGGCTTCTACCGTGTCAAGAGCTCACCCCTCAGAGCCACCAGATCCAGGGTAAACGGAACGACAAGGGCTTCTCCTGGGGTCTTTGCCGTGCGCCTTTGCTTGTCGGCGCAGACGATGATGGTGTCACGGCCGGTTGCTATGATTCTTTTTGTACTTTCCTGGAGGATCTGGGAGTCTCTCTCAGGTTTTCTCCTGCGCCGTTCTATATGTTGGGATGTTGGGACTAATTACAAAGCTCTTCCGCCGCACTAAATTCGACGTAGACGCAGTCATCCAGAACAATCGCCAGATCCTGGAAGACAAGCGACAAAGAGCTAGGCAGAAGCCGGACATTGAGCTGGTGGAAAGAACTGGGGAACTAGGACAGAGGCGGCACACCCTGGGAATCTCGTTGAAAGCGTTCCGTCATCAAAACATCTCCCCCCGTCGTTAGCTTTTTCTGACCTTCGAGTGAGGCTCGGTATCGGAAAAAAGCTGACCCTTCGTGTGAAAGTCCCGCGCAAGGTGGCGGAATCACTGGAAGCCGTCTACATTGGAGTGTCGCGCGACTACGGTGGCGGCCTCTGGTACCTCGAAGATGCGGCGAAGATAGAGAGCTCGCTTTGGCAGGCGGGTCACGTTCGGCCTTGAGTTGCTTCCCCATCCAGATGGACTTCGGCCGAACTCAACCGGCCGAACTATTCGTGAGGTGGACTCTACTGCGCCGCGCGGTGCCCGGATCATTGCCCTTGGCTGTGTGACACTCCTCCGGCCTCAGAAACCGAGGACAAGGGCGCGAATCATCCAGCGGGACGTAACGTGTAGCAGCTGGTGACACCCTCTCGGGATCCGGTTGAGTCAGCTGGGGGTTGTACGTTGGGACCTGCGAGGAGCCCTACTGGGATTAGTCCCCGGCTGCTCACTCGGGGGCTGGCGAATCGTGCCAGCTTAGAAGTTTCCAGCCACCGCTTCCTCTGATGAAGAGCAGAGTCACACGGAGCCTTTCGACGGAGGACCCGGAGCCCTTGCGATGAACGATCACTCTTGTCGACCCCCAAACCATCCCGACCTCACCGATCCTACGGACACTGAAGTCCGTCTCTTTGAAATCGATGCGATCGATCCGGCTGAAAAATCCTCCCAGATTTCAGCCCAGCCCGAGGCATCCACTTCAGCCCGATCAAAAGCGAAGAAGAACTTACGGCTATATAGAGTAGCTTGTGGATGCCACGTCGAATGAAAGGCCTTCCCATCACGAGCATTGATGTTTTCTATGAGCTTGTGAACGAAGGATCGCAGCTCCTTCAGATCATCCGAACCTGAGGTGAATGTTGTGAGGGTGAGCGTTGTGGCAAGAACGATTTGAGCTAGGATCATTTCCTTCTAGCTTAGGGCAGAGATAGATGCGAAAGGAATTTTGGAATCTATCGTCCCCTATGTCTACTCTCTCTCTTGTCTAGACAGGCAAATAGGACGTACTTGCTTTTTGCGCCCAGTCTAATTCTGGCTAGAAGAAGAGATCACGCCAAATGGTCAGGCCGCAACCAGTGTCTCCCACCTGTTCCAAGGCCGACGATATCCTTAGTTTCCGCGCTGGAGATGTCCGCATCCGAGAGCTAATCACCTACCAGAAATTCAAGAAATTCAAGGTTGGCACTACAATCAAGTACGGCTCGCCGGCCGGCGATAAAGGAGAACGACTCTAGTAACCCGGAAGGCGAGGGCAGCGAGGAAAGAGGGGAGAGCGAAGACACAGAATCCACTGAAGTCGAGAATTGACTGCCGCCTCTTTGCCTGGTGTCTTGACGCTTGACTCAGGGTAGCAGTATATCCAGGGTTATGAGATTTGTCGGATAAATCGCTGCTCTTTTCTTGCACCCTGCCTGGGATAAGTGGAGCGTCTTTGTACTTGTTTGCGGCCCTTCAGTTTGCGGCCCTTCACTTGACCCACCGGATCGGCTCGGGTAGCCTACTGCGACATGGTCAAAGTCGGTCTTCGCGCTGAGGTTGCCACGAACAGCGGGCTGACCAAACAAGAGGCCTGAACTGGTGCTTCAGACCGTTCTCGACAGTATCGTCGAGGGGCTCAATTCCGGAGAGATGGTGGAGCTCCGGGGTTTTGGCAGTTTTCTTCTGCGCCAAAGCCGCCCACGGCAGGGGCGCAACCCAAAGACTGGCGAGAAGGTGCAGGTCCCTGCCAAACGTATCCCCTATTTCAAACTCGGAAAGGGGCTCAAAGAGCTGATCAATCCGTAAATAGACTCAAGTGGCTTTAGCGTACACTTCCGCCGCAATCAGGGCGATCTCCCTACTCATACTCCAGCTCTGCCGGAAAACATCTCCGCCTCGCATTGATGGATTTAGTGGTACCTTTCACAAGATGAAGTTTTTCGTTTTTCTCAAGCGTCTGGCCTTTTCAGCTCAGAGAAAAGAGAAAGGTACATTAATTGACTCAATGATCTCCTTCCGAGGTGACCTCACAGGAGGGGGAGACTTGACGATCGAAGGGCATGTGGAAGGCAAGGTCAATTTGAAGAACAACAACGTGGTTGTAGGAGGAAAGGGATACGTGAAGGGGGACATCTATGGGACGACGATTACTGTTGAAGGGTGGATCCAAGGAAATCTTTATGCAGAAAAACAAGTAGTCATTAAGCCGTCAGGCAAGGTGAGCGGCGCCATTTTTTCCCCCCAAATAACTTTGGAAGAAGGATCGAAGTTCAAAGGCACTGTCGACACCGATTGTGGAAAAAATAATGCCTCCACTTAAGGCCTTAAGTCTCAGGAGGTCAACTGGTTGGGTCCCTAGCGTCGATCGTTCTAAAAATTACTTTAGTCTCGGTTTGAGATAGTCAAAATGACAGGTTCCATGGGGAATGATGTGCGTCTGCGCTAACGGAGAGACACGTACGAGCACCTCAGGCGACACTTCCTCCCCAGCGTCTTCTAGCTTCTGGATGAGTTTTCCCATCCGGACTGTATTTCAAACTAACACGGCGTTGGAGAGCCTAAGGGCGCTGACCTTATTCATGGCGGTTGCTCGAGCACCTGTCCTTTCCTGTGAAGCAACTCGTTGTGTTCATCTACGAAACTGGATGCCGGCCCAGCGAAGCCATGCGACTGAAGTGGGAGCACGTCGACCTCGATGCGCAAGTGGCGATCTTCAACCTGCGCAAGGCTGGGGACAACGCCCTCGTGGCCCTCACCTCTCGCGCCGTGGAGACCATGCAGGAGGTACCCCGGCTCGGGCAATACCCGTACGTGTTCTGGAACCCGAAAACCGGCACACGCTATCGGCAGATCAACCAGACGTTCAACCGCGCGCGGAGAAAAGCGGGGCTCGGCTGGCTCCAACCCAAAGACTTCCGCCGAGCAGTAGCGGTCACCATCGCCGAAAGCGGCCAGCCACTACACGTGGCACAGGCACAGCTCGGGCACTCCTCCATCAGGACAACCGAATAATTTTATGCCCATTTCTCCCCCGAATTTGCCATCACCAGAGCACGTGAAGTGCTGGAAAAGCGGCCAGAAAGTGGACGGCAAACGGGAGGACACGACCAGCAACCCCCAAATAACAGGGTGGATCCGTGTCACGCCCAAGAAGCGAATGTCATTTACTTTCAACGATAAACGACATAGGAAGAAATAGGGGTTGGAGGCGGCGACCGGACTCGAACCGGTGAATGGAGGTTTTGCAGACCTCTCCCTTAGCCACTTGGGTACGCCGCCACCGCGAGCCATTATAGATAAGTGCAACTCTTAAACTCAAACGCCTCGTGGAATCCTCCAAGGTTGGCCTACCAGGAGGCCGCTTTACGACCTTCTCGGAGGGGCTTCAGCCCGCCGTACTGGCAGCACTGGCTAAAACCGCACCTCGAGAAGGACCTTGAAAGGCCCTACCAAAGGTTGAGGTGCCGGCTGACCCCGGCCTGAAGACCGGGTCTACTACGCTTCACGCCAGCCCGCTGAAGCGGCCTCCTGGACAACGGACACGTCCAACCGATGTAGTCCGTCCTGGACTCGGACGAGCCCCAAGAAGACGACGGGAGCTTGGTATTGGGGCCTTGCCTTGTGAAAGGGCCTGGCTATCAGTAGAATCGCGCGGTCTGCTCCTATTGAGCGGGCTACCTCCATGACTGCGATTCTCGGTATCTCAGCTTTCTATCATGATTCGGCGGCGGCTCTGGTCGTGGACGGCGAGATCGTCGCCGCCGCTCAGGAGGAGCGCTTCACCCGTAAGAAGCACGATTCGGCTTTCCCTATCCGCGCCATCGACTACTGCCTGGAGGAGACCGGCCTTACGCCCGAGGCCATCGATTACGTCGGATTCTACGACAAACCCTTCCTTAAATTTGAGCGCCTGCTGGAGACCTATCTGAGCTTTGCTCCCTCCGGATTCCGCTCCTTCACCCTGGCCATGCCACTCTGGCTCAAACAGAAGCTGCGGCTCCCTCGGGAGATGAGTCGGGGGCTCAGACAAGGCTATCAAAAGCGCTATGTTTTCTGCGAACATCACGAATCCCACGCCGCCAGCGCCTTCTTCCCTTCTCCTTTCGAGGAAGCTGCCATCCTCACGCTGGACGGCGTTGGAGAATGGGCTACGACAACCCTGGGCAGCGGGCGCGGCAACCGGATCGAGCTGAGCCATGAACTGCGCTTCCCCCACTCCCTGGGGCTGCTGTACTCGGCCTTCACCTACTTTACGGGCTTCAGGGTGAACAGCGGAGAGTACAAGCTCATGGGACTCTCCCCCTACGGTGAGCCCAAGTACGTGGACCTAATCCTGGAAAAGCTGATCGACCTCAAAGAGGACGGCTCCTTCCGCATGGATCTCTCCTACTTCAACTACTGCCAGGGCCTGACCATGACCTCCAAGAAGTTCGATAGGCTGTTTGGCAGACCGCCTCGCCAACCCGAGACTCCCCTGACCGAGAACGATATGGATCTAGCCGCATCGATCCAGAAGGTCACCGAGGAAATCATGCTGCGCTCGGCCTCGCATCTGCATCAACAGACAGGCCTGAAGAATCTCTGCCTGGCTGGAGGAGTGGCGCTCAATTGTGTTGGCAATGGAAGAATCCAGCGCGAGGGTCCCTTCGACAACGTCTGGATCCAGCCGGCTGCTGGCGATGCGGGTGGGGCGCTAGGAGTCGCCCTGCTTATCTGGCATCAGCTGCTGGACCACCCCCGTGAAGTCGACCAGTCGGACAGCCAGATGGGTTCGCTGCTGGGTCCGCGCTTCGGAGACGAGCAGATCCGACAAGCTCTGTCTGAGGCAGGAGCCGTCTATCACCACTTTCCCGACGAAGACGAGCTCTGTAGCCAGGTGGCTGAGTTGCTGGACTCCCAACAGGTCATCGGCTGGATGCAGGGCCGCATGGAGTTTGGCCCTCGCGCCCTCGGCTCTCGCAGCATCATCGGAGATGCTCGAGACCGGGAAATGCAGACCGTCATGAACGTGAAGATCAAGTTTCGCGAGTCGTTTCGACCCTTCGCTCCCTCAGTCCTGGAGGAAAGGGCCTCCGCCCACTTTGAAATGAAGGCGGAGCAGCCCAGCCCCTACATGCTGCTGGTGGCACCCATTCAGCCCTCGCAGCGGCTGCAGCCGGGCGAAGAAGCCAACTATCTCAAAGGGCTGCAGAAGTTGAAGGGCACACGCTCCCAGCTTCCCGCCATTACCCACGTAGACTACTCGGCCCGAGTGCAAACCGTGGACGAAACCAGAAACCCGCACTATCACAAGCTCCTTCGGGCCTTCGAGCAGAAAACGGGTTGTCCGGTCATCATCAATACCAGCTTCAACGTCCGGGGAGAGCCGATCGTCTGCACTCCGGCTGAGGCCTACCACTGTTTCATGGGCACCCACATGGACGTTCTGGCTGTCGGCAACTTCCTGCTGCACAAGAAGGAACAACCGAAGTCGAAACTCGTCCCAACGGAAAGCTACATTTCTCAGTTCGAGATGGACTGATCAGGTCGGAAAATGGCCATCATCGAGATCAACAAGAACCCAAGCCGGAAAGACCTGTTGGTTTTCGGATTCCTGCTGGGCCTGTTCACGATCCTATTAGGGCTTCTGGCACACTTCCCGTGGCAATCCCCCGAAGCGGCCCGGACCATCTGGCTGGTAGGCGCGGGCTTGACCGCTGTATACCTTATCCTGCCACCGATCCGCCGCACTCTCTACCTGGGGTGGATCTATGCTACCTTTCCCATTGGATGGACAATTTCACATCTTCTGATGGCGATTATTTATTATGGGGTCCTGACTCCAATTGGCCTGGTACTGCAACTCTGTGGGAAGGATCCGATTGCAAAAGACATCGATTCCGGGCGCTCTTCCTATTGGGTGGAGCACCCAACCAAAGCCGATGCTGGTCGCTATTTCCGCCAGTTCTGAGTCATCACGATTTTCGGAAGGAAGCACGATGAATGATACCGAGAGCCACGACGCCGAGCGAGACAGTTTCAGCCAACAGGCAGAGGAAAGCTCACCTGGAATCATGAGAGAGTTCCTTGACTTTCTGATGGAAAACAAGAAGTGGTGGCTTGCCCCGATCATCATCGTATTGCTTTTGATGGGAGTCCTGATCCTGCTCGGAGGCAGCGCCGCAGCGCCGTTTATCTATACCTTGTTCTAGAAACCAACCAGAGCTGGCTTGACGCAAGTCGGCTTTTTCTCTAGCTTTGTTAGCTGGAAACGTGAGCCCGGTACCCATGCCAAGTGAATCCTCTTACGACAACCTGATCCGCCACGATTGGACGGACGAGGAGATCCGAGAGATCTATGATCTGCCCTTGCCCGACCAGCTCTTTCGGGCCCAACAGGTTCACCGGCGCTTCCACGACCCCCAGAAGGTACAGCTGTGCACACTGCTCAGTATCAAGACGGGAGGCTGCCCCGAGGACTGTGCCTACTGTCCCCAGAGCGCTCACTACGACACTTCCGTCTCTGTTGAGCGCCTGCTCGACGTGGAACATGTAGTGAGGATGGCTCGAAGGGCACGAGAAAATGGATCGACCCGGTTTTGCATGGGCGCCGCTTGGCGGGAGATTCGGAACGGCTCCGAGTTTGAGCAGGTACTCGAGATGGTCCGTCGCGTCAGCGACCTCGGCCTGGAAGTATGCTGCACGCTTGGGATGCTGAAGCCGGAACAGGCCAAGCGCCTGGCCGAAGCCGGACTGACTGCATACAACCATAACCTGGACACCGGCCCGGACTACTATTCCGACATCATCTCAACCCGTACCTTCGACGATCGGCTGCAGACGATTGAGAGCGTCCGCAATGCGGGTCTCAGCGTTTGCTGCGGAGGGATTCTCGGCATAGGAGAAAGTCTGGCGGACCGGATGGCGCTGATACGCGTCCTGGCAGGCTTCGAACCCCACCCTGAAAGCGTTCCCGTCAATGCCCTGGTACGGGTCGAGGGAACCCCATTGGAGAACGAGGCGCCGGTCGATTCTCTGGACCTCGTCAGAATGATCGCTACCACCCGCATCGTCCTGCCCCGGAGCCGCGTGCGTCTCAGCGCCGGCCGCACCGAGATGTCCATCGAGACCCAGGCTCTCTGCTTTATCGCGGGAGCGAATTCCATCTTTTGCGGCGAGAAACTCCTGACCACACCCAATCCAGATCGGGATCAGGATCAAGTTCTGTTGGGGAAACTCGGCCTTTCTCCGATTGCAATGTCATGAGCTCCCTTCTCCAGGAGGTGGAGCGCCGTCTGGAGGAGCTCCGGCTCCAGGATCAGTACCGCCAGCTCACAGTTGTATCCGGCCTGGATTTTTCCTCCAACGACTATCTGGGACTGTCTCAGGCCCCCTCTCTCAGAGCAGCCATCCTGGAAGGGGTGAGTCGCTGCACGCCCCTGACTTCACCTTCCTCGCGTCTCTTGGCTGGCAATACTCCGTCCCACCTGGAGCTTGAAAAGAGGCTGAGTGAGCTCAAAGGAAGCGAGGCTGCGTTGGTCTTCCCCAGTGGGTATCAGGCCAATGTCGGATTGCTGAGCACTTTGGTGAAACCGGAAGATCGGGTGCTTTCGGACCAGCAGAACCACGCCAGTATTATTGACGGCCTACGGTTGAGCCGCTGCCGGAAAGTGATCTTCCCTCATCTGGACACCGGGGCGATCTCTGAAGCACTTTCGATTCCGCATCCGCAAGGGCAGACCTTTCTGGTTACCGAATCACTCTACAGCATGGACGGTGATATCGCTCCACTTGATGTGTACGCAGAGATGGCCGAGCGATGGGAAGCCCATCTGATCGTCGACGACTCACATGCCCTGGGTGTGTTTGGAGAGGAGCGGGGCTCGGGCCTGACCGAACGGTTCGGGATCGAGGGAAGCGCCGCCGCCATCGTTTCGGCATTTGGGAAGGCCCTGGGGCTCTATGGTGCTTTCGTGGCCGCTCCCAGGCCGATCATCGATTATCTCGTCAATACCTGCCGTTCCTTCATCTTCACTACCGCGGTCTCTCCGCTGATGGTGTCGGCCATCCACGCAGCTCTCGACATCCTGGAGCGTGAGCCGGAGCGACGGAAACGTGTCCGTTCACTTGCCGACCGTCTCCGGCAGAATCTACAGGAGCACGGACTCGACACGCTCAACAGCTCGGGACCCATCGTGCCGGTCATAGTGGGTGAGAACCAGGATGCGGTTGCCGCTGCCCAGAGGCTGCAAGAACAGGGCCTTGACGTACGCGCCATCCGTCCCCCTACCGTAGCCCCCGGCACCTCCCGTCTGCGAATCTCGGTGCACGCCAACCACAGGGAGGAAGACGTCGATCGACTGGCTGCCGCCATAGTCGAGGCAGTGCACCCCATGCTTGCAAACAACAAATAGCGAGTTTTGCCGCTCGCGATGCTTCGGAGGGACGAATGTCGCTGGTCGTCATTGGAACCGGTACTGAGATAGGAAAGACCATCACATCTGCGATTCTGCTCACCCGCTACAGCGGTCACTGTAACCCGGGCTACTGGAAGCCCATCGCAACTGGATCCGCAGAGGGAAAAGACACGGACGTGATCCGGAACCTCTGCGGGAACTCGGTGGAAGTGCTGGAGGAACAGTACCTCTTTACTCCTCCCGTCTCACCTCATCTGGCAGCCCGACAGGCTGGGGAGGTAATCCGTCCTGAGGAGGTACTCGAATCTCTGCGGACCTACAGGCGGAGGCACCCAGAGCGAGCTCTGGTGATCGAGGGTATCGGGGGACTGCTGGTACCCCTCACCGATGAGGGTTACCTCCTCGCCGACCTCCTCCAGGAAATGGGACTGCCCTGCCTGCTGGTGGCATCCAGCGCACTAGGGACAATCAACCACACCCTCTTGACCCTGGAAGCACTGCGCCTGCGTCAGCTGACTTTGGCAGGCGTCGTCTTGAACGGGGTCCCCAACCAAGAGAATCGTAGGGCGATCGAGAAGTTCGGTGAGATCGAGGTGATATCGGAGATCAAGCCGATGGGGACTGCTACTCCTGAGCAAGTGGCCGAAGTCTCGAAGCGATTTGACCCGAAAGGGTTACTGCGGCGATTCCTGGTGCCCTAGGGGATACTGACGCGTTCGCCTGTTCGGTGTTTTTCGGTTCGTGATTTAGCCTTTCTTACTTCGGAGAAGGCAACCGATGAATGATGAACCGCAGAATATCGAACAGGCAAATTTTGAAGGCTGGAGGCGTACTCTGGTGTTGGCCTGTTCCTAAGAGTCGGCGGGGTACGACCTTTTAGGGTACCCTCTAGACGGCTGGAAACCGTGAACAAAAAGGCGTCAGAAAACTCCCCCTCAGATCTGGTTTCAGAGGATCTACGCTGCGTCTGGCATCCCTATACCCAGATGCTCACCGCGCCTCCTCCCATTCCGGTGGAGCGAGCCGAGGGAGTGTACCTCTATAAAGCAGACGGCAAGCGGATTCTCGACGGTATTTCCTCGTGGTGGGTCAATATCCATGGGCACAACCACCCCCGACTCAACAAGGCACTTGCGGAACAGGCTTCGAAGTTCTCTCATGTCATGTTCGGAGGATTCACTCATCGGCCGGCGGTGCAGTTGGCGGCGGAGCTGATAGACCGTTCTCCCTCCAATCTCGCCCGCGTCTTCTTCTCCGACAATGGCTCCACGGCAATTGAGATTGCCCTGAAGATGTCCTTCCACTATTGGAGGAACCGCGGCGAACCCGAGCGCGACCTCTTCCTGGCGCTGGAGCACGCCTACCATGGTGATACCTTCGGCGCGATGTCGGTGGGAGGCGTGAAGGCCTTTCACTCCAATTACGACCGCCTGCTTTTCGAGGTGCGCCGCGCCCACACACCCTATTGCTTCTCCTGCCCTGTGGGACAAGTCCGCAACCGCTGCAAAATCGAATGCGCCCAACAGTTGGAGCAGATTCTCGAAGAAGAGGGCACCCGTCTGGCGGCCGTTATACTGGAGCCGATGGTCCAGGGAGCAGGAGGGATGATCGTCTGGCCTCCCGAGTTCCTGTTGCGAGTAAGAGAGGCCACCCGACGCCATTCCATTCCCCTCATTGCCGACGAGATCTTTACCGGATTCGGCAGGACGGGCAAGATGTTTGCCTGTGAGCATGGACCGATTGAGCCCGATATCCTCTGCCTCTCCAAGGCTCTGACGGGTGGATATCTCCCTCTTGCTGCGACAATTACCTCAGACGAGATCTATCGAACCTTTCTGAGCCCGCAACGCGATAGAACTTTCTTCCATGGCCATTCCTATACTGGCAACGCGTTGGCTTGTGCGGTAGCCCTGGAGAGTCTGGCCCTCTTCGACGACGAGAACCGGCTGAGGCGAGTCGGAGAGCTGGAGTGTCTCTTCCGCGAAAGATTGCAGCGCCTCAGAGGCCTTCCCGAAGTGGGGGACGTCCGTGGAATCGGGGCGTTGGCGGTGGTGGAACTGGTGCCGGAGAAGAAGGCTGGATACCTTGACGAACGAGGACCGAGGCTGGCGGAAAGCTTTTTGGCCAGAGGGCTGCTGCTGCGCCCCCTGGGGAACGTGCTCTATTTCCTGCCTCCTTACGTCATCACTGATGAACAGGCGCATTGGGCTTTTGACGTTATCGAAGAGGTGATCGGGGGAACTGGCACCGAATCCTGAGTCCTGCCGTCGTTTCCTGTCGTTCAGGACCCTTCTTTCTTGTCGCTGCAGCACCCTTCTTCGTCAAAGCCAAGCGGGCCAACTGGTTGATTCCGCGCCGCGTCTGTGCTAGCTTCAGCACGCTGGGTAGCTGGCGCACCGGGAGAGAGCACACTCGAAAAGCCGCGACTGACATACTGCAACGGACACTTGTCCGGGGAGAAATATGGCTCGAAGACGACCTCAACGGAGGCGGTTCTGGCGGAGGAGGAAGAAGAAAAGTCCTCAGGCGGTAGCCGCAGAGACTGTCGTGAAAAAGTCTGATGCTATAGAGGTGACGGGAATAGTTACCGAGCCGCTTCCAAACGCGATGTTCCGGGTGGAACTCGAAAACGGGCACGTGGTCCTGGCCCATATCTCGGGTAAGATGCGTCGTCACTTCATCAGGATCCTGAGAGGGGACAAGGTCACGGTGGAACTCTCTCCCTACGATCTAACACGCGGACGTCTCACCTATCGTTTCAAATAGTCCTGCGCTGCGGACGACCGCCATCAGGAGTTCTGTATGGGAACTCAGCCCTGGCATCGCTCTCTGAGCTCTCTAGTACTGTCTTCATTGCTGATTCCACCGCTTGGTTGGGCCCTGCTCTGGATCCGTCCTACTCTCGGAATCTTCAAGAAACTGCTCGGCACCGCTTTTCTGGCAGTGCTATCAATCGTCCACCTGCACTTTTTCTTTGGGTTGCAGCTCGAATTGGATGGTACCGGAATGCGTCCGATTCTTTCCTTTCATTCTCCAAGCAAGCACTACGCCAACCTGGAGAAACACCGGTCAGGACAAGAAGAGGGTTCTCAACAGACCGATTCTCTCTTGGCGGCGCCCGAGGCTGCCGCCGCTACTCTCAGGGCACAGCCTGCAGAGATGGCAGAAAGCTCCACCTCTGCGGCCACCAGCCCAGCCTCTGCAGATCATCCGAGTCCGGACTGGCCGGAGTTTCGTGGGCCCCATCGAGATAGTCGATACGATTCAAGAAGCATCCGGACCCGATGGCCAGCGGAGGGTTTGCCGCTGCTCTGGCGCCAACCCTCCGGAGGCGGCTATGCCTCGTTTGTCGTCGCCGACGGTCTCTTTTTCACCATCGAGCAGCGGCGGCAGCAAGAAGTTGCCGTGGCCTACGACCTGGAAACGGGTCGCGAAGTCTGGACCCAACCCTGGAACGCAGAATTCCGCGAAACCATGGGAGGAGATGGCCCGCGCGCAACACCCACCTGGGATGAAGGTCGGCTCTACGTTCTAGGTGCTACTGGAGAGCTGCACTGTTTCGAAGCGGGAAGCGGCCGCACCATCTGGAACCTGAATATTCTCGCCGACAATGGCGCGAAGAATCTGCAATGGGGGATGTCCGCTGCCCCCCTTGTACTGGGCGAAAAACTGATTGTACTGCCTGGCGGGGGCTCCGGAAGATCGGTCGGGGCCTATCACAAACTGACTGGAAAGCCGATCTGGAAATCGTTGAGTGATAAGCAGTCCTACGCTTCTCCCATCCGGGCCGAGTTGGCTGGGCTAGAGCAAATCATCATCATCAGCGCAGTGCGTGTCGCAGGACTCGGGATCGACGATGGGGCTCTCTTATGGGAGTACCCTTGGCAAACTGAGTTCGATATCAACGCCGCCGAACCCCTCGTGGTGGACGAAAATCGGATCTTCGTTTCCTCGGGCTACGGGCACGGGTCTGTGCTACTTAACATCTCTCGGACCAACGGTGAATTTAAAGTTAGCCCGGTCTGGGAAACCAAGCGCATGAAGAACAAGTTCAACGGCTCGGTGTTGGAGAAGGGGCACCTCTACGGCTTGGATGAAGGGATTCTGGCGTGCCTGGACGTGGAAACGGGGGAGCTCAAATGGAAAGGGGGCCGCTACGGCTATGGCCAACTACTTTTAGCCAGCGGACACCTGATCATCCTCACCGAGAAGGGTGACCTGGTGTTGGTCGAGGCCAGCCCCGAAGAACACCGTGAACTGGCCAGGTTCTCAGCAATCCAGGGAAAGACCTGGAACTACCCGGCGATAACGGAGGGTCGGATCCTCGTCCGCAACACGACCGAGATGGCCTGCTTCGATCTCCGATAAGAGTCTGATAAAGAATAGGTTAGGAGCATAATGATCTCGAACAGATTCAACTTAGATCTCTGATTAGATCCGGATCAGGTTGCCTGGTCCCGGGTCTTTCAAAAGGACGGGAAGTTTAGCCAAACCGATCCCGACCTCGACGACATACCTGTCGATACGATTCGGCGAGAGCGGAAATGCTTCTCGACCGTTGCAACGATTCCATCGCGTCCTGTTGGAGCCGATACCGGCTCGGATATGGCTTCGAAACAATTCGCAACAAGGTTTTCTTCCACTCTTCCGGCCCATCGCTTAGATCGCCCAGGTCTCCAAAACGATTGAACAAGTCTGCAAAGATGGGCAGTCGTGCGGCGAGCATCGGCTTGGAAAACGCTACTGCGTCGAGTATGGAATCGCTTACCCAAAATTCGTAGTGGGCACTTCGGTAGGGGAAGCAAATATAATGCATTTGCTTCAAACCCTTAACATACTCAGATCGCACCAGCATCTCTCGTTCTGGTTGGCGATCGAGCGCCGAGAGGTCACCGCAATTGGAGAGCCGTCCGAGCGGACCGATGGCATGAAACTCCGCCTTTCCAGGGGCCGACATTCGGACGGTTTCCGCGAGTTGTCGAAACAGCTCAAATCCCTTCGATTCGGTAGCCTTACCCAAGAACCCGAACCAAAACACGGACTGGAGCCTCGAGAGCAAGCCGTTCTGGGCCTGTTTCAGCAATGGGAAAAGGGTGTTCCAGTACGTCCACAGAATCGGCTAAGCTTGGCATTATTTTGAAAAACATCCGACGAATGCACTTCTCCATCACAAGATACTGCAGATACTTCGACCGACCGAATTCCAGCGCACTTTGAGTATCGACGACCCGTTTTAGTGGATTGCGCGCCCGCCGGTTTCGGATTACAGCCAATCCACCGTGTAGGACAACTTGTACTGGAACACGGGCCCATCGATTCGCCAGCAAGACTCTCGCGGCATAAATTATCCCAGGTGTGGCTGCTGTGAAAACAATCCGGCTGGCATCACTGGTGCGGTAATGACGCGCGAGTCGCATTGTGAGGCGGTAGTCCATCGCAATTCGACTTCGAAACGTTGAGCGCCTCGGCGGGACTTCCAGCAGCGAAAACTCGATTCGTTCGCGAGTTGAGACCGACAATTGCTGTTGAACCGCGGTAAGGTGTGACGACTCTGCGAAAAACTTCACCTCTTGGTCGCACTCTGAAATGATCTCGAGAAGAGCAGAGTTCACCGGGACATGCTCCATGCCCACGCAGACTGGCTGCCAGACCAAAACCTTGTGCATCTCGACAAATGTGTGCTTTTATCGCCCGTTCTTCATACCAATTCGTAAGAAAACTGCACCCAATCCTACGTCGTCGCGATTCGCACCATTTCTTGCATGGCATCTACTAATCGCTGTTTCATGGGCTGCGTCCTTGAAAACAATCTTTCTTGCTCATCGCGGCGTGAGTTGTAAAGGTCTTCAACTCGGTCAACCAACATCGCGTGTTCAATCTCATCCGTACGGATGAGCCGGTCCTCCAAATCAAGATTCAACATGAAATCTCGACACTTCGGCCGGTATTCGCGCATGATACTTGGCGTATGAGCGAAAATGGCAAGGATCGTCGCATGCAGCTTCTCACCAACGAAAACGTCCACCTCGCGAAGCTGTTTCAGAAAATGTTCTGGCGAGAGATAATTCTCGGCTGTCCTGACCGAATATTTCCTTAGTCTTTCGGACGCCAACTCAGCAAATAGGGCATCTCCAGGCATGACGGGAAACAAGACGAAAGACCAGCCACACTCGCCGAGAGTCTCAAGCTGTTCAAGGAGTCCATCCCAGAAAGTTTCGTCACTATCACCCCATAACAAGTTCTTGGTGGAACCCTCACTGACACCAAGCACACGTCGACCGAACTTGGCTTGCACTTTAGCTTCAGCAAAATACAACGCCGGATCTCCAATGACATTGATCGGCGCTTGAACTCCCCATTCACGGAGTTGGCTGGCCTACAACGGACCTCGCACACCGACGAAGTCAGCCTGATTGATAAGAGCAATCCACTCTTGAAGATGTTGGGAGTGCTCAGGGATCTGATTCCAGAACTCGGGGAGAGCCACGCCAGTACCAAAAACTACGCGGCTGGAGTATCCCTGAAAGCGTGCACGTACGCAGGCATGTTGATCAACGTCCCTCCGCCTAGCACGACCACATCAAAGACGTTGCCAAGAATCAGTTTAAAGACCCGGCTGGTGTACTTCTTGGGATAGAAAGCGAATCGGTGACACAACAGTCGCTGAATGGCCAAACGCACGACTTCATCCCCCAGATTCTGATGACCGTCCCAGCCAACATAGAAGAGCTTGTTACGGCGAGACATGAGGAACTTGAATTCTGCGAATGAACGTGACCACATCAGTAGTGTCCCATTAAGGGTCTGCTGGGGGAGTCTAACGAGCTGATAAAGCGAATGTTCACAGCAATCTCCAAATTGTCAGATGCGCGCTAACGCAGGCACAGCCGGGACTATACCGAGGAAGTACATCGCAGAGACCGGGCTTGAGGGGCCGCTCTCAACACTATCTGGATAATGTGGTTACTCCCTGGCGCGTGATGTCCGCGAGAAACGAAAAATGAAGCTGAGTGTGGTCCAATGAGATCTGTTTCCAGCCTATAACTTCCAGGGCGCCCGGTATTCTCTCCTCAGCATTCCGTTCGCCTCGGCATCATCGACAATCTTTTCCTCATCCGCATTCCAGTGGATCTTCCTTCCAGTGTGGAGAGAAATGTTTCCCAGGTGGGGCACGGTTGTCGAACGATGTCCGATTCCCACATCGGAAGCGGGTTTCTCCCGACTCTTCACACAGTCGAGAAAGTTGCGGACGTGGGAGTAGTGCTGATCCGACCCCTGGCCTTCGCGAAACCGGGTTCGTCCGATTCCTGGTTCCCGGTCCTTTTCCCAGGGCTCAACCGTGCGCTGGGAGCGCTCAATTGCCCTTAGGTGGCGGGGCATAGGCTCCTCGTCCTCGATCTGGGTTTCCGGTTCGACACGGTAACCACTGCGGTTCAGAGAGAGTGTGCCATCGTTCCCGAAAAACTCGATCCCATAATTCCAACCAGGTCGGCTGAAGGAGTTCAGGACTCGATGGGAAAAGCTCACGAGGAAACCCGGGTACTCGTACAGCACCTCGAGGGTATCGGGGGTCTCCCGATTGTCCTGGACATGATACTTGAAACCCGCGGCAAAGGCAGAAAGCGGCGCCCGGACGTTCATTGCCCACTGTACGATGTCCAGATGGTGGGTTCCCCAATCGGTAAGCATGCCTCCGGAGTAATCCCAGAACCAGCGAAAGTGGTGGATAAAGCGGTTGGAATTGAAAGGGACCTTGGGGGCCGGACCCAGATAGCGATCCCAGTCCAGTCCTTCTGGAGGTTCCGAATCGGCGGGATTCCCGATGCCCAGGGGTGAGGCATTTTCATAGTTCCAGCAGGTCACTCGGCTGATCTTTCCAATCGCTCCCTCCTGAATCAGTCGGACCGCCTCCTGGTAGTGCTTGCCCGATCGCTGCTGGGTCCCCATCTGGACCACGCGCTGGTTGCGCCGTGCCGCCTCGACCATCTTTCGGCCTTCGTAGATCGTGAGTGAGAGGGGCTTCTCCACATAGACATCCTTACCCGCCTCACAAGCCCCAACGGCAGTCAAGGCGTGCCAATGGTCCGGTGTGGCGACCACAACGACATCGACATGCTTCAAGTCGAGAACCCTGCGGAAGTCGTCGTAGGCTTCTGCCTTGCCGCTCTCCTGTTCTTCGGTCTTCGCCACCGCCTCTTCACGATTGTGCTTCCAGACATCACATACCGCGGCTACAGTGACGTCATCCATCCGCATGAAGTCGTGCATATTGCCTTGCCCCATTCCGCCCACGCCGACGAATGCACAGACAATCCGATCGTTGGCTCCGATCGCCCCCCCCTTCCCGATACTCAGGGCTGGAGCCGCGAGCCCGGACGCAGTTGATACCATGAAGTTGCGACGATTGAATCTCATAATGGATCTCCCCCTTTGGCTATGATTGAAGAACACTCTAACAGCCAGCCGGAACCGTGAAAAGGCAGAGCTCGCAGAACCTGCTGGCGGGGTGAGCCCTCGACGATCATCTGTTGTATAATCGGGAAGATCTCAATTGCCGAGGTCACTTGGTGACCATCAACGGAGTAGCCGGAGTCAAGCTTATGGATTTCGCGGAGTTTGAGGGGCTTACCGACCAAGCCCGAGTTTGGATCTTTGGCCTCGAGCGCTCGTTGGACGATGGCGAAACGCAGAGGCTGGAAGCAGGGATGACGCAGTTCTCAGCCACCTGGAATTCCCACAAGATTCCGGTCAAGGCAGCTTTCAAGGTCGCACTCAACCGTTTCGTCATTATCGCGGCGGAGTCCACCGATGGAGTCTCGGGTTGCTCCATCGATTCGATGGTCCGAAATCTGAAGTCGCTCCAGGAATCGATGGGACTGGGGACACCGAGAGGCAACCTGATCTTCTTTTCCGATGAGGAGGCCGAGGTCCACTCGGTCGATCATCTCAGCTTCTACGACACTGTGGATTCAGGCCAGATCAAACCCCAGACCAAGGTTTTCGATACGCTGGTCCAGAATCTGGGCCAGCTGCGGGCCGGCCGATTCGAAGCCTCCTTCGAGACTTCGTGGCACTCAAAGACGTTTCCCTTAGGGCTCTGTCAAGAATAACTTCGCAGAGTTGGCGCTCAGATTTGCGCCAGATTTGGCCGCGTACGATTGAGCGAAACCGCAGGCGTAGCCGGGCCTGCGTTGAGAATTTCGCGATTGAGGAGCGGCCGAAAATGGTGTAAAGACGTGAGATGCTAAAATGCCAATTTATTCTTGCTCAGACCCTTAGTGGTCAGTTGAGGATCAGCTGTCTCGGCAACCGTGAACCAGGAGATGACGGTCGCTGACGGCGCGCACTTTGAGGCTCGGAAGACCGGCCTGCCTGAGCTGTTCCCGCACCTCGTCCGGACGATAGGCGGCACACAGGGACAGGAAGAAGTCACGCTTCAGGTGCTCCGGTTCATTGGGACAGTAAAGCTCCACCATCTCCTGGGCGACCTGGGTACTGAAGGGCCTCATCAGATCCATGACGAATATCGGTGCGCCGTGGCTGGTAACTTCGGCGACGGTGTCCCACAGCACGCTGGCGTCCTTGAGGTGGTGGAGTAGGCTGTTACTGACCACCGCATCATAGCTTTCCCGGGGCAGGACTGCTCCCGGCAGGTAACCGTGAGTCAGCCGAATACGATGCTCGAGACCCTCGCGACGGACCGCTTTCAACCCGTGGCCCAGCATTGCTTCCGAGCCATCGACACCGTGCACCTGACAACCCGAATAGGCCCGGGCAACGCGAAGACTGATGTCACCAGGACCGCAGCCAAGATCCAACACCCAGGTTCCTAGCGCCTCCTCGGAGAACGTTTCCATCAGAAGGCCTGTGAACCTGCTGTGGGCCTCTTCGAAGTCTGCTTCTGCATAGGCTTGGGCCTGCTCTTCTCCCAACATCAGCTCGGCTTCCGGTTGGCGTTTCATCAGTTTCTCACTCTTCCTCACCCTAACAGAATGAGATATCCGTCTTCTGATCTTTTCCTCTACGGGGCAATTCCGGTCGAAGCATGAAGATCCATCTGATTGACGGAACCTATGAGCTATTTCGGGCCTACTTCGGCGCTCCACCAAGACGCAATCAAAGCGGCGCCGAGGTGGGAGCTGTCAGCGGAATCTTGAGATCGCTGCTGTTGCTGCTGAGGGACGACGACGTAACTCACATTGCCTGTGCCTTCGATCACGTCATCGAGTCGTTTCGCAATGACCTGTTCGATGGCTACAAGAACAGTGAAAACGTTGAACCCGAGATCCTTGACCAGTTCCTTCTGGCGGAGGAGGCCGCCCAGGCTCTGGGCATCACAGTCTGGCCCATGATCGAGTTTGAGGCCGACGATGCCATGGCCACGGGTGCCGCACTGTGGGCAGATCATCCGGGGATCAATCAGGTCGTGCTCTGCTCTCCCGACAAGGACCTTGCCCAGTGTGTCACCGGCAATCGCGTGGTGTGTCTAGACCGAAGACGCGAGCGGGTCCTGGATGAAGCGGGCGTACGGGTGAAGTTCGGGGTCCACCCAACCTCTATTCCTGACTGGCTGGCACTGGTGGGAGACAGCGCGGACGGAATTCCGGGTGTCCCGCGCTGGGGAGCCCAGTCCACCTCAAAAATACTTGCTGCCTATCCTCACCTGGAAGATATCCCACGCTCGGAGCTGGATTGGGAAGTCCAGGTGCGCGGAGCGAAGAGCCTGAGCAGCAGCCTTCTCGAAACCTGGGATAAGGCCCTCTTCTATCGAAACCTGACAACGCTTCGGACCGACGTGCCCCTCTCCGAGAATCTGGAGGATCTGGAGTGGAGAGGTGTTAGCCGTGCCCAGCTCGGGTCACTCTGCGAGAAGATCGACGATCCGGAATTCTTGAAACGTATTCACAGGTGGGCCTAAGCTGAAGCTTCATTTTTAGATTTGGATGATAAACTAACGTAACCTATTCATTTAGAATTGGATATGGACTTTTTCAGGCGATTGTCCAAAAAACCGTGGCACGGCCTTCCAGGCCGTGATTGTCGAGCCCTTGGCTCGACGGATCGGTCATCACGGGCAGGGATGCCCGTGCCACTGTAGGACACTGAGGTTTCTTTCTCGAATGGGGCAGCACCGCGGGGAGGCCACTAAGGCCAAAAACAAGTAGATGGAAGTGGATTAAACCACCTGTAAACACCTGAAATTCCCGACCTAACGGGTATTCTGGAGTTCGACAAAGAATCTTCAGAGAGGCCCGAAAGGAGGCGTTTTAGGTGAAGAACACGCATAGCGCAATCCTCCGAAAGCGGGAAGCAGAGGTGGCCACTCGGGTGAGCCCCAGCTGGAACGGTCAAGCTCGGAAAACGGTCCTTT
>Ga0310345_10002017_pt1 | contig 21179 bp, 18 predicted proteins | sample HC15DNA20500_MG_FD_204667 | JGI IMG/M metagenome (GOLD analysis project Ga0310345, IMG submission 204667) | Marine microbial communities from station ALOHA, North Pacific Subtropical Gyre - HC15-DNA-20-500_MG | ecosystem: Environmental > Aquatic > Marine > Oceanic | place: Pacific Ocean: North...
AATAGCACTCCCAGGAGTCCTAAATCACTGAAGATCTCAAGAAATTCATTATGAGTATGCTCCAGTACCCTTTCGTCCTCTGGCAGCGGCGATTCGAAGCCCAAAGCAATATCCGTGGATCGACTCCTGTAGGCAGGATAGTAGACATTGAAGCTTCCGACGCCAGTACCCAAAAGCGGATGATCCTGAATTATTCCAAGAGTGTTCTGCCACCAATGCTTGCGCACTTTCAATGGTTCCAATACTTCCAGGCTAAGAAAAAAACCAGCGACTGCCAGAACAACGGTGGCGCAAACGGCCCAAAGGTACCTCTTCCTAGACGCCTGACCGAAGCTAATGACAACAAACAAAGCGATGGAAACACTGACGCCTAGAAGAGCTGTCCTGGTGCTGGTTAGCAGAATACCAACGATCGCAAGAAGGATGCAGGAAGCAAACACGTATCTGGCCGTACGCTGCTTGGTCATAAAACCGGAGAGAAGCAGCGGAATGCTCATTACCAGAACTGCGGCAAATTCGTTGGGATTGCCAAAAAAAGAGGAAATCCGTATGCCCAGGCCTCTGCTTCCGAAGACGTTCACAACAGGAAGAAAGTCATCGCCGAAAAATTGAAAGAGACTGTAAATCGAGGAAATCCCTACAATGAATGCTATCGCGTAGAGCACATATGAGATTTGCTTTTCTGACCTTACGGATGCTGCCACTGCAAAGAAAAAGAGAATCAACAGGGTAAGGTTAATGAAATACCCCTTATCGACGTAGGGCGAGAGAGCAAAAGAAAATGCGTTGTAGCAAAAGTACAAGAAAACCAAAACATAGAGAGGGTCTTTTTTGAGGGGGATTGTGCTAGTGAGTAGAGTGCGAACAACAACAAAAGAACCAATAAGTAAAACAAACAAATGGAAGAGTAATTCCTTTATCGCCTCAAAAGGATGATACGTTTCCAGGGAAAAGGAAAAAGAGACCGTGATAAGACAGCACAGTATCAGGAAGAAGGTGATGTTGTTCAGGTATTGAGCCAGGCAGGTCATCCATTCGTTGTGTTCAGCAGAACTCAAGGTTTTCATACGTGTAGCAGCACCGCGGTGTATTTTGGAAGAGGACAGTTCAGAAACCACGTGCTATTTTGATTTGAAGCCAATTGACAGTCATGAATTTTAGAATCTGAATCCCTCCTGCTGAAACAGGCCAAAGAAAAATTTCCCCGGACGGATTTGATTGGGACCCTGCTCTGGGCTTACCCGACCTCAACTTTTGAGTTCTGGTCCATCATAAGGCTGATACTCGGACACGATCTTTTTGAGGACCCGCTTAAGTGCTCCCTCATCTCTTATCTCCAACAATTTCTTTAGTTCCTCGAGATACCCCTCCAGATCTAATCCTTCGGAGGGCTGCTCGCGAGCCATGAAAATCTTGCTGTGCTTCGTGACCAGTTTCTCCTGCCAGGGAGAAAACAACTCTTCCCGCTGCTTCTCCCCGGGCTGCAGTTGGGTAAACACTATGTCAATGTCCTGCCCAGGTTCCAGGCCGGAAAGCCGGATCAGATCATGAGCCAGATCAACGATCTTGACCGGCTTGCCCATATCCAATACGAATATTTCACCCCCCCTACCGATAGCTGCAGCCTGAAGGATCAGGCTGATCGCTTCTTGAGCCGTCATGAAGTACCTTTCGACCCCAGGATCAGTAACCGTGACAGGCCCACCTCTGGCGATTTGTCCTTGAAACACGGGAACTACACTGCCGCTTGAGCCGAGTACGTTTCCGAATCGAACGACCACAAACACTGCACTACTGTTGCTGGCTGCTCTCTGCGTGATCAATTCCGCGACTCGCTTGCTGACCCCCATGGCACTTGAAGGCATGACGGCCTTGTCTGTAGAGACCAGTACACAGTGTCCCGCATCCACTTCCAAGGCAGACTCAATCACGTTCTGGGTGCCGAAGATGTTGTTGGCAACAACCTCCTGGATGTTCCTTTCCATCAATGGAACATGCTTGTGAGCCGCCGCGTGGAAGATTATCTGTGGCCTGTATTCGAAAAAGGCGCTCAAAACTCGACTTCGATCTCTCACGTCGCCGATCGTTGGCGCGAATCGGACTTGCGGAAAACGCTCCACCAGATCACTATGGACTGAAAAGAGGTGACTTTCGGAAATTTCGAACAACACGACAGATTCGGGAGCAAAATTTGCCACCTGCCGGGAAAGCTCAGAGCCGATCGAACCACCTGCACCTGTTATTACAACCCTCTTCCCTTCCACAAATTGCTTGACCTCTTCAAGATCAATGGCCACCGGCTTACGCCGCAAAAGGTCATCAACACGAACATTCCGGAAGTCGCTAACCCGGTGGTCGCCGATGATCAATTCGTACAGACCAGGCACGGTTTGGCACCGTACATTCAATTCCTGACAGGTCGTCATAGTTTTCCGAATGACCTTGCCTGAAGCTGTGGGCATGGCGATGATGACCAAACCAATCTCCTGGTCCCTGGCAATTTCAGGAATTTGATCGCAGCCTCCCATGATGGGTACCCCGTGCAAGGAAAGACCGTGTTTCCTTTCGTCGTCGTCGACAAAGGCCACCGGCAGCAGATCGATGCCGGGGTTTGCCTGGATCTCGCGAATAACCATGGCCCCCGCGTCCCCGGATCCAGCTATCAGGACCCGCTGGGGCTGCCCACTGGTTCTGGGTAGGCCCACACCATTGCTTGATGGACTTGGGCTAATCAAAATGCGAGACAGAAGCCGGGCTCCTCCCGAAAAAAACAAGGTCAGCACACCTTCGAGAATGAGGATGGACCTGGGGAATCCCACCAGAATCTCCAGGGGTATGATTACGGTCAGCATCAGGAAACCAACAACGACCGAACCGGTTACGACGGCTGCCAGGATGTCGATAATCTCCCGCACGCTAGCGTAACGCCAGATGCGACTGTAAAGCCCGAAGATGTAAAACACTACAGGCCTGACAACCAGAACCAAAGCCAGATAGACATCCCAGGTTTGATTGAACTGAAGGGCATTGAGTGTCTCAAACCGCAGGGAAAATGCAAGCCACACCGCGGCCACGAGTGCGATGCAGTCGATCACGAGAAAATGTCTGTTCTGCCTATGGATCTGTGGTCTGACCATTGACGGCAGTGGGGAATGCCAATTCATTTTATAAGCCAGGTAGTGTGCCGTGGTTCTTCAAGTCCGGGCAGCCTGTTAGCACAAGTTAGCGTCACTTTCCAAGACCATCTCCGTAGCCTTTCGCCTTCCCATCTTGACCTTTCTTCAGGCTCGTACTTCCTGACTGAGAAGGGCACTGACAAGATTCTCACACACGTATTCCACCTGCTCCTCTCGCATGGTTCCAAAGAAAGGCAGCGCAAGGGTCGAGCGAGCCACTGCCTCGGTAACCGGGAAGTCATGCTGACGGTAACCGAAGCGCTCCTGATAGAAGGGTTGGAGATGAATAGGGGTGAAATAGGGTCGAGAGGGGATACCCTTCTCCTCGAGCAGGGCCATGACAACGTTTCGATTGATGTCGAGGTCAAGACGAACAACAAACACAAACCAGGACGTGCGGGTAGTCGTAGGCGCGACGTAGGGAGGCCGCAAACCTTGCACCTCAGTGAGTCGTTCGTTGTACCAGTCGGCCACTTGTTGCCGATTGGCCAGGAGGTCGTCGATGCGCCCCAGTTGGGCTAGGCCCAGGGCAGCACTCATTTCATCCAAACGATAGTTGTAACCCAGTCGTTTGTGATTGAGCCAGGCGTCAAAAGTATCGCGTCCCTGATTTCGCAACGAACGAAAAAGACTGTCCCACTCCCCGCGGTTGGTGACTATCATACCCCCTTCGCCGGTGGTTATCTGCTTGTTGGGGTAAAACCCAAAAACACCGCAGTCACCCAGTGTTCCAGCCTTGCGCCCCTTGTACTCGGACCCAAGTGCCTCGCAAGCATCTTCAATAACCGCCAGATTGTGCTCCCGGGCAACCTTCAAGACTGCGTCCATATCGGCGGGTTGGCCGAAAGTATGGACGGGAAGAACCAGAGTCGGAGGGCGAAATACAGAGGATAGCTGATCCCGCAGGGACGGAGGGAATCGCCTGGCCGAAGAAGGTTGAAGGCAAACGAGGTCTTCCACAGCTTCGGTCAGCTGCACCGGATCGATATTCAGGGTGTTGGGATCGATGTCGACAAAAATTGGAATAGCGCCTTCATAAAGGATAACGTTGGCGGAGGCGACAAAGGAAAATGGGGTAGTAATAACCAGATCACCTTCCCCAGCTCCGGAGGCAATGAGGGCCAGGTGCAGCCCAGCCGTACCACCGGAGACCCCGGTCGCACAAGAAACACCCAGATAGGAAGAGAAACTCTCCTCAAATCCGACGATGCGGGGTCCGTTGCTCAGGGAAGGAGTCTGCAACACTTGATTCACTGCTTCGACCTCAACAGCCGTGATATCCGGACTGGACATGGGAATCTTCATGTGCCTATCTTTTGGGCTCCTGTCTCTTGATGACTGCTGCCGGGACACCCACAGCAGTTGCATAGGCGGGGACATCCCTGACCACCGCGGCTCCGGCTCCAACGACAGCCCAGTCCCCTACCGATCGGTCCGGGATAATAGCTGAACCGATCCCGATCAGTGCACCCTCTCCAACGCTAACGTCACCAGCCAGATGCCCACCCGGGGCCACGTGAGCATGTGCTCCAATACGAGTGTGATGATCCACCGTACAGCCGGTGTTCAAGATTACGTTGTCGCCAATCTCTGTTCCGGTGTTGACCGCCACACGGGCACAAATCACCACTCCCTCGCCCAGACGTACGTCTGGAGCCAGTACCGCATCAGGATGCACGGCATTGACAAATCGCTCCCCTCCCTCCTGGGCAGAGTCAAACACACTGGCTCGGACGATGTTGTCCCCCATTGCTATGACAACGGCATCGTGTTCAAACTCAGACAGTTGACCGATCTCTCCCAATACAGGCAGACCCATGATCACTGTACCTGCGATGGAAGGGTTATTGTCCAGAAAGCCCATGGGTTGGCAATTTCCCCCCACCTCTTCGGCTCTGAACAGTATATCGGCCACCACCTGGGCATGGCCCCCTGCTCCTAGAATGAGTACTCGTGGCATTCGGTTTCTTGTCGATCGTGCGTTTTAAGGAAACAAAATTGTGACCTGACGATGAGAATGATGCAAGGGGTCAACACACGACAATCCTACCCTGCTGGGAAGCACCAAACACTTATTCCAAGTCGCGTACCACACCATCTGCGCCGTATAAGCCTTCACGCCTGAAAAGCATTAGAAAAGCCTTCAAAAAAATTTTAAGATCGAGCCAAAGGGACCAGTGGTCCACATACCAGATGTCCAGTTCGATCCGTTTCTGCCAGGGGATGCTGTTGCGACCGTGGATCCATGCCCACCCAGCCATGCCGGGCTTCACCTCCAGCCGACGACGCTGTTGTGGTGTATATCGGGATACCTGGCTCGGAACGGTCGGACGGGGACCAATGATGCTGATGTCTCCCTTGAGAACATTAAGCAGCTGAGGTATTTCATCGAGCGTCCAGTGGCGCAGAAAATGTCCTGGTCGAGTGATGCGAAAATCGCCTTCGGCCACCTCCAGTCCAAGCCCCTTGCGCCCGGCACCTACGACCATGGTGCGGAATTTACAACAGCGAAAAACTCTGCCCTCTTTGCCAACCCGGTCCTGGACGAACAATACCGGGCCGTTGTCATCGAACTTGGTAGCTACTGCAATGATGCCGATCAGAGGCGACAGCACAATCAGTGCGAACAAGGAAACAACAATGTCAATAGCGCGTTTGAGGGTTAAGACATTTCGCCGACTCATCTCCTGTAACTATATACCTTCTCCAATGTGGCCTTTAACCGCAGAGCCTGCTGCTGGCGATCGAAGGATGCCGCCACGTAGGATCGGGAGTTGCGTCCGTGGCGGAGGCGAAGATCAATGTCCTGGTTGTATGTCAGCACGGCTTCGGCCAGAGCTCCGGGACTCCCGGGCTGGACAAACACACCTCCCTCCGCATTTTCTACCACTTCCCGAATGACCCCGTCGATGGCCAATACAGTGGGCCGCCCGGAGGCCATGTAGTCGAAGACCTTATTGGGATAGGTGGTGCGAAACATCGGAATATCCTTCAGGATAGCGATGCACACATCGGCAGCAGCCAGGAATGAGGACATCCTCTCCTTGGGCTGGGCAGGGATAAAATGGACATTAATGAGTCCCAGGTCCTCGGCCTGGTTTACCAGGTTAGCCCGTTCTTTGCCATCTCCAATCAGGACAAAACAGATCTCGGGATAAATTTCAAGACGTTTGGCAGCCAACAAAACAGTCTCCAGATCGTTGGCCACACCATGCGCCCCAGCGTAGATGGCCACAAACTTGTCCTGCAAATCCCACTTCCTCCGGACCTCCTCTCCTCGATCCTCAGGGTCGAACATGCTCACATCAACGCTGTTGGTCACCAGGTCGATCTTGCACTCAGGCACACCACAGCGACGCAGGTGGGGAATGAATCCGGGAGAATTGACAATAATATGGTCGGCATGGTGATACAAAAACCTCTCCAGCCGACGAGAGGCCCAGATGAGGAGCGGGTTTTTCAATACACCCACCTCAATCGCGAAATCGGGCCACAGGTCACGGACCTCGAGAACAAACGGGATGCGTTTCAAGCGAGCCAGCAGGTAGGCCGGAACACCCTGGAAGATGGGGGGAACGGTCCCCCAGATGACCTCCACGCCCCTAACCTGTAAAGCACCAACGAACGATGAAACCATGAAACTCAGAAAACTGAAAATTCGCATCAAAAAACTTCGATGCAGGGAAGGGTACGCCCAGGTGCGTACGACTTCGACACCATTCACTTTCTGGTCAACCCTCAAGCGATCACGAATCGAAGAGTGCGGCCGCCCGGTCAGGTAATTCAGCCGGCTGGCAATGATGGTAGTTCGGTGACCTTCCTGTGCCAGGTGACGGGTCAGTTCGTAGTGACGGGTACCGCCGGCTTGTTGGCCGGAGACAAATGCCTGATGAATCAACAGGACGTGCATGATCAGTAATACAGCAATTTGAAAAAAACCTTGTAAACCAGAGCCCGCACGCGCTTGACCTGGCTGTGGCGGTAAAGCTCCCATTGGCCGGCATAATCGGAAAACACGGAATCACCGGTGAGTTTATGCATCACCTGCAGCTGCTTTATATGCAGATGGTGGTAAAAGGGGCTCGCCAACATCCGCATGCGGGTACCCGACTGCTCATACAGAGACCAGAAGCCGGTATCGAAAGAGTGCAGGTTATCCTTGAGTGTCCGGACCGCCTCGAAAAATAGGGATTCCGCCTCCCGGCTCCCTGTATGGAGGTAGTAGTCGTACACACCCCACGAAGCCCAGATGAAGCCGTTCAGAATGTGGGTTGGCGGATCCAGGATGACTTCTTCGAACCAGGTGAAGCCTTCTCCATCCACATGGGTTATCCCACCCTGTTCGGTGGTCTTGAGGAAGGTTTCGAAGGCCCTCTCAGCGGCCTTTAAATAGGCCAAATCATCTGTCTCTCGATGAGCCCGAACCAACACCGAGATGCCCTGGCCCTGGGCTAAAGCCGAATACCAGGGGGCCCTGAGCAGGGTCCGGTACTCCCAATCGAAATGGTGGTTCCAAACCCACAGACCGGCAGGGTTCTTCTCCAGGTTGTCCACCAGCCAACCGGCTGCTGTGAGGAACTTACGACGGCGGTCCGGATCCCGAGTCCGCTGCAAAAGATTATTGTTTCCCAGGCCGTACTGGGCTATCGCAATCGGGTTGTACTGGAGCCCTATGGTCCCATGATAGTTCAGGAGGGGGATGCCGGCCGAGTCGTACTGGCCCGGGTAGTCGGCCTTGGCCGCAAAGGGCATATAATATTCCCCCAACTCACCCGTCCGAAAGTTTTCACTGACCTCCGGTACGCCATGCCAGAAGGTCAGGTGACTCTTGCGAGAAGTCAGGTACGCCGCAAAAATGCGCCGATAGTAGTTCCAGCGCTGCTGAACCTTAATTAAAAGCCTTTCCGTGGACACCGCTTGGAGCGTCTCGTCAAATTCCTCCAAGCAAAATGACATCTGCCATCCTCTCAGCAAGGTGGCATTTTGGAAACGGCGGCACCCGCCCCTGCATGCTATGGGGCCCAAATAACGGCACAGACGTCTCTCTTGTTTCCAGAAACTTACTTAGGTGCGACAAATGAGGTCGGCAATTCGTTCCCCAGTCCGACCATCCCACAGTGGTGGAATGGTCCCGGACTTCGCCCTTCCATCTGTAATGCGAGCAACCTCGCTTCGAAGCCGGTCCATGTCCTGCCCGACCAGCACGTTCGTGCCAAGGGTAACCGTGACAGGCCTCTCCGTGTTTTCCCGCACCGTTAAACAGGGAACATTAAGAAATGTGGTCTCTTCCTGGATTCCGCCGGAATCGGTGATCAAAAAGTCCGCACCATGTTGAAGAGATAGAAAATCCAGATACCCCAAAGGTTCAACAAGACGCAAATCAGAGTTTCGGCAGGACAAATCCAGCTGGAGAATATTTTGTCTGGTGCGGGGATGCACCGGGAAGATAAGGGTGATCTGACGGCTGATATCATCAAGGACCTCAAGGACTGAACGAAGACTGGAGGGATCGTCCACATTGGTAGGACGATGCAGGGTCACCAGGCCATAACTTTTAGACTCAATCCCCAGTTCCTTCAGTGGAGACCTTTTCTTAGCAACGGGGAGCAAACGCTTCAGGGTATCGATCATCGCATTTCCCACAAAGTGAACCTTCTCGGAAGACACCCCTTCACACTCTAAATTCTCATTCCCATCCTCGGAAGGTGTAAACAATAGATCCGCAACCTGATCTGTGAGCAATCGATTGGTCTCCTCCGGCATGGTGCGATCAAATGACCTGAGGCCGGCTTCGACGTGGCCAACCTGGATCCCAAGTTTTGAACAGACGAGTGCTGCCGCCACAGTCGAATTAACATCCCCGTATACCAACACTAGATCAGGTTCACGGTCCAGGACAACCGGCTCCAACCTGATCATGACTTGACCCGTCTGTGCTGCATGGGAGCCTGAACCCACTCCAAGATTGACATCTGGTTTCGGGAGCCCAAGCTGCTCGAAGAAAAGTTCCGACATGTTCTTGTCATAGTGTTGTCCGGTATGTACCAGAGTCTGGCGAACACCGTCAAAGTCAGCTAATGCATGTACCACGGGGGTAGCTTTCATAAAATTAGGTCGTGCACCCACAACATGAAGAATACGCATAGCAAATCAGACAGGCAATCCGGACGACCAGACCTCAATCTTCTAAGATTTCGCTACTACCCTGCTCCGGCTCTACTCTGAGCGCCGCTGTAATGACATCTTCCAGGCCCATCTCGATTGGCTGGCCGTTGACCAAGGACTCTTGGGCACAGAATGTGGTCAGGGTGGAGGCAATGATTTCCTTAAACGGGATCGGCGGCCCAGTCTTCTTCCGAAAAAAATCAACCATGGCTTCCCATTCCCCTCGATGCCCTTTATCTTGGCGAAAACGTGATCTGTGAATTTTTTTGTGACCGTCGCGAACCAGTTCCAGGAAGCGAAAGTCCTCGAGTACGGCTGCCGTCCCCCCCCCGAGAACCTCGAGTCTCTCCTTGGGAAAGGCTTTGTCTGCGTTGGCAGCATACGTGACGGTGCCGATCGAGCCATCGGCGAACCCAAGTGAGATTATGACATTATCATCACAATAGCGACTCCCGTTAGGTAGCCTTTGGGTGCTCACACGAACGGGTAAGGAATCGGTCAGAAAAGTGAAGAAATCCACAAAGTGACAGGCCTCACCTATGATGCGTCCCCCTCCCTGTGTGGGATGGTGCACCCAATGATCGGAGTCAAGGTAACCAGCATTGACCCTGTAGTTCATGATCAAAGGTTCATGAACTCCTTTGAGGAACTCCTTGAGACGGACAGCCATTGGAGCAAAGCGACGGTTAAACCCAACCATCACCAATTTGTCCTCCAACCCGTCAACTTTCGATCCCGAATCACTAGCAGTGGCGTTCTGGGAAGTGTCGTCTTGCGCTAAAGGAGAGCCGACCCGAATGATTTCAGCCAGCTCCTGCCTGTTCAAACAAAGTGGCTTTTCACAATAAACGTTCTTGCCTGCCTTCAGGGCAGCAATCAATTGTTCGGCGTGAAGATGATGGCGAGTCGCTATTACAACTGTATTGACTTTGGGGTCATTCAGAATCTCGGCCTGATCTGTCGTACAGTAATGAAACCCAAACCTCTCCCCGGTGTGGCGACCACTGAGGCCGGTGGCGGTGCAAACACTCACGAGTTCGACACCGGCAACTTTTCTCATAGCCGGAAGCAGTGTGGCCCTGGCAAAATTCCCGGCTCCTAGAAGACCGATTGAAGCCACGGCACTAGAACCCTTCCTTCCCCAGTTCGAGCCCGATCCCTCGGTCACGCCGTGACTCAAAGTCACGCGGTGTGAGAGTTCGGGTTCCCCCGGGTAATTGATCAGAACACCCAGAAAGGATTCATCCGACTTGCCGGCGATTAAGTCATAGGCCTTCGCCCCTTCTTGTATGGGGAAGCGATGGGTGATGAGCGCTCTTACATCCACCTTGCCTTCAACCACGAGTTGCAGGAAAGCCTCCATATTCCTGTTCTCAGTCCAGCGGACATAGCCCACCGGGTAATCATGGCCTGCCTCTTCATAGCCGGGGTCGTAGCGGCCTGGACCATAGGAGCGCGAAATTCGAAACGCCAACTCTTTCTCATAGTAAACCTTGCGAGGAATCTTCGTACCTACAGCGCCTACAGCGACTACGACACCCCGATCGCGAGCAATGGCACCTGCAAGCTCGACGGGTTCATTTGAGGAGCTAGAGGCGGTAATAATGACAGCATCACACTGGGAAGGAGAAAAAACATTTGCGACTAATTCCTGCAGGGATTTCGCGCTCCCGGCGGTGGCATCGCAGCCCAGTTCTTCGGCCAATCGACAGCGATCCGAAACCGGATCCATTCCCAAAACACGACAACCGGCAGCTTTGGCCAACTGCACTGCGATCTGTCCAATGAGTCCCAGGCCGATAACCGCTACTCTCTCGCCCAGTTCCGTTTCAGCAAGACGAAAGCCGTGCAGGGCAATAGAAGCAATGGTGCCGAAAGCGGCTTCCTCAAAACTGATCGCCGAGGTTCGTCGGCCCGAGAACGGTTGGTGCTGCCGAGCCTCGTTCCTGGATGGACGCTCCTCTCCGTCAGCCGGCCAACTCCCCATTTCTGGAACCTTGGCAACCAAGTTCCGAGGCACTGAAACGAGTTCGGCATGGACCGCATAGCCTGCCCCAGCACAGGCGACCCGGTCGCCCGGTTCGATATCTTTGATACTCTTCCCTACGGCTAAAACGGTTCCAGCGCAACTGTAGCCCAAGCCAATAGCCTGATCCAGGCGGCCTGCCACAGATTCGATGGTACTGAGCACTCCTTCTCGCCGGGCCTTGTCCAGAACCTGCCGAACCAGGTCCGAACGACTTAACGCCTTCGATACCAAGCTCTTTCCAGCAAATTCCGTAATCATCCGTTCCGTACCCGCTGAGATCACTGAGGCTGCCACCTTGACCAGGACCTGCCCTTCCCCGACGGCAGGGGCCGGAACTTCTATCAAGCTGACCGATTTTTCATGTAAGGTTTGGACCAACTGCTTCATTTCGCGACCTTGATGTATTGGAAACTAACAAACCATTCGGCACGACCAGTCTGCATAGACCGATTCACGAATTTTTGGGAAACGTTGACGCCAAAGGCTTCCAACGTCTGGAACAGGCTATCTGTAGATATCAGCCGTCCGTCATCTCTCCCTCTTACCATGCGACACCTCACATTAGCCTCTCTCTACCTTCTCAAACACATCCGTGAATTGCTTTGCCGTCCGAGACCAACAAAAATCATTTGCCCGCCTTAGGCCGTTGCCGATCATCGTCTCCCGCACTACCGGGTCGCGCATAAGTTCCAAGAGATGATCCACGATGGTACCCGCCTGGTCAGGCGAAAAATAGCGTGCCGCATCTCCACAAATTTCTCGGCAAACTGGAAGATCAGATACGAGGACCGGCACACCGGAAGCCATTGCTTCTATCAAAGGCAGGCCGAAGCTTTCCAGATGCGAGGGAGAGATAAACGCCAGTGCGCCTCTGTATAAGGATGGCATATGGTTAAATTCGACCCGGCCCAGAAAGCGAATTCTTTTAGTAATTCCTAGAGAATCCGATTCGGCCATCAGGGAACTGTGAAGCTGGAGGTTAGTATCGATGGATCCCGCAATCACCAGGTAAAGATCCGGGCCGTCGTTCATATTGACCAGCTGGGCGAAAGCCTTAAACAAGGTACTGTAATTCTTATGATGAGCCAAGGTGGAAACAGACAGCAGGTATGGATGCCATTCAGGATTCAAGTCAACTTCACCCAATCCATCTTCCCTTCTGAACGTCTCGCTCAACCCATGATGAATAACCGAGGTCCTGTCCAAATCCAATCGCAGACGGTTTGTCACATCTTTTCTAAGGGCCTCCGAGACAAAGATGAGCCAACTTGCATGACGCAGAGTTAGACATACGAAAAGGTGACGCGGCAAGTACGAGGTCACAAAGCCAAGACGGTTTCGAAATTTTCGAAATGTAGAAAACGGGGCGTAGTGCTTCGCGTTGTGCACAAGTACCACGGACGGACAGTGGGATTGGATCGCTCCAATTTCCGACATCGACAATGCCAAATCGAAATCTCCCGTGCGGAGAATCTTTGGAAGGGTAGCCTGGAGGTAAAGTTGGCGGCGAATAGCCGGAGTGGCGGGAAGTTGGGTATCAATCAACTTCACCTTTTTCGGCAAACTACCACTCAGGGAAGACTGGTATCGGGTCGATAGCAACACATGATATTCATATTCTCGATCTTGTGTTGCGAGCGCCGGAATGAGGTTGCGGACAACCGTCAATCCTCCTCCCTCCCGTGCAGAAGTGGCATCAATGAGAACCCGGATCGCCTTCTTTCGTGTAGAAGTATTCACAAGATCCCAGCCCCACTACCACGGTTCTCCTGGACAAGTCTTCGATGTTGCCGAACCATCCGAAGAAATTGCCAAAACGTCGGCGTCGTAAAGGACCGACCGATCCCTTGCGGTTTGGAGTTAGCTGCAAGTTCCGGAAAGTGATTGACGACTTCCAGCAGGCTCTCACTGCTTGATTTGAGGGCCCGCGCGTAATTATGAGGGACCGTTTGGCGGAGAGTTGGCTTCAGCTCAATGGGCATTCTCTCCTGGTACAAGATATTGCCTGTGTCGATTTTTCGGTCAATTTGATGGATGGCATAGCCCGTTTCCATGGAACCTTCATAAATCTGCCAAATAGTGCTTGCGGCTCCCCGGAATTGAGGCAAAATTTCGTGGTGTACATTAATCATTCCCAACCTGGGAATTGAAAACACCTTCGAGCCTATATAGCCGTTTCCAAGAGACAGTCCCAAATCGGCGTCCATTTCCTTGAAAAGGTCCATTGTCCTTTGAATGTTGATAGAGGGAGTCCTCTCGAGGCGGATTCCCAAGCAGCGAGCTACCTTGTCGAGTCTTTTCACATTCATGATCCTGTTGACATCTTCCCTGAACCAACTTCGGATGCGAACTCCATTTAGGGCTCCCAGGATCCCTATTTTCATTGTTTTTTTGAGCTGACGTTTCCTGGTTTTCAGTGGCTTGAGAACCTTCCCTTCGTTCTGCACAATCAGGACAATCTGAATTTTGGAATCGTCTGCCAGAACCGGAAGACAGAGAGACGCAAAGCCGAGCTCTGAACTAGTTAGAATAACTATCCGCACGACGATTGACCCCTAAGCGTGTCTTCCCACTCTTTCGGCCACTGGTTGCTACTTGCAGAGGCCTTTTGGCTGTTTCTCGCCATCAAGTACAAAACGTGAGACAGCGGCCAGGTGGCGACGATGTGGTCTCTTCTTATGCAAAGATCAAGCGTCCCTTCCGAGCGAGCCACATGGCAGCCTCTAACCCCCGATGCACACGACTCAAACCCTGCCTCAAAGACGGTCTTCGCGGCAACAGCGCTAAAATCGGAGAATCGACCAAAAGGCCAGGAGAAATGCTTAACAGCCCCGACCTTTCGGCCCAATACTTCGCGAGCCTGAAAAATTTCCTTCGACAGTTCGTCGTTTGATAGCCTGCTCATATTTGGGTGACTGGAGGTGTGGCTTCCGATCTCATTCCCTTGCTCCAGGAGTTGCTCCACGTCATCCCATGATAGAAACTCATTGGGGCAGACAAACAGTTTTTTGGCACAGAACTCCTTGATTCGTTCGTGATCTGTTTCCCCGATCATTGATGAGCACAGAAAAAAACACCCCTTGATTCCAAGTTGTTTCATGATCTCGGCTGCTCGCAGGCAGCTCTTGAACCCATCGTCGAAGCTGAGACACAGGTAGGGTCGATTGATTCCCCCATTCCGGATCCTATTAACCGCTTCAGAGTAACTGATAAAAACGTGTTTTTGACTCAATCGTTGTAAAAATCTCCGAAAGGCTGTTTCCTCATCTGCTAATACATCGTGCAAGTGTAGAAACTGTACTCTGTCTTTCTTGAGAAGAGGTGTCATTTGACCTGTCAAATGACACAATACGGATGAGGAGGACAAGATGAGATTCCGGAAGATCCCTCGGAACACGGTTAAAGCTGCCCGCTTCTCGTGTAACGGATGTCCTTTTGTTTTCATCAAAGTTCTTTAACCAAACGCCATGACTCCCCAGGTCAGACTACTCTCACCGAAACCTGTTTCCGGCAATGTTCTCTATCACAGCATCCAGCTGAACATAGCGTGCTTCCCACGAATGTCTTCGGGATTCTTTCACACGGCGCTGGCGGGATTCAGGGGTATCTTGAGAAACTGCCTGCTGCAATGCTGAGGTAAATCCTTCCGCACTTGTAACGAGATGAGCGAATTCGGCCAGTGGCTCAAGATCCGGAAGTCGTGTAGCCACGACCGGAATACCAGCCGCCAGATACTCATAGAACTTGATGGGACTAGCTCTCAGCGTTACCTGGTTGGAGGTAAACGGAACCGTAGCCACATCGAATCCACGCAGATACTCCGGCAGTAGATTGTAGGGTCGCGGCCCCAGGAAATGCACGTTGGGTAGTGCCTCCAAGCGAGAAACGTTGGTCTGGCGAGGACCAATAAAAACAAAGCTCCAGGTGGGCAGGAGCCGGGCCGCCTGGCTGATCCATTCCTGTTCGATCCAACGAAAAACGCTTCCGATATAGCCAACGACTGGCCGGGGGAGCCCCGCCAGTTCATGTGCAACCTCTGTCTCAGCCTGGGTGCGAGAGAAGTGCTCGAAGTCAACACCGTTCCTTACGGTGACAATACTTGGATTCAAATTTTCCTTCGCTCTACGTAGCTCGTCTGAGGTGGTTATTACCACATCACAGCGCTGAATAAGTTCCCTTTCCAACTGATCGAAGGAGGTCTGACGAGACGGCACCGCAGTGTAGTCATCACTGCAATGATACATCAGTAGTCGATGAGGAATATGATCTACCAAGGGCAGTGCGTGAGCACTGCAAACAAGCAGGACAGGCTTGTTGAAGTCCAACGCCTGCAGCCTTTTCGAAAGCTGAGGCCGAACGATCATTTGGTTGCACTTGTTGACCCAGCGTCCGCCAAACCCAACAGAGCCACCCCAAAAAGGCAAGGGGTAAAAATAAGTGTGAACAAATAACTGTTCTGTCACCTCAATCGGCCCCTGGCGGTAGCGTTCCCAAAGAGCTCGCGCCTCCTCAAACCGCGTGTAAAAAGACAGTGGATTAGGAGGACTTTCTACATATAACACCCTCCGGGTTCGCGCCCAGTAGCGAGCGAGATGGTGCTTACTGAGCCGGGCCGGAGCGTCCCAGGATGGGCCGTAAAGAAAAACAACTTCAGAATTACCCATCAGTGAAGAACACAACTTCGGACGATCAAAGTAAATTAACTGTCACTCGTAAACCACTTGCAAGATTTCCACAGTTGTGTGGCTCAGCCGGTTCAAGGTCCGACTGTGTACTTGGACACCTCTGACGTTGAAGTAGATGGATTTGAGGCTTCCGCTTTTCTTTAGTTGCGTTATCAACCGAAGTGAGTCAGCGTTCTCGGAATCTGCCTCCCACAGTCCAGTGCGGAAGATATGGGTAATCTTCTGCTCCCCCATTAAACTCAGATACTCGTCGGCAGTGGTCTGCCCATCAAGCAGCCACAGGTTGCGAGTACCAAGTATGTAAGGTCGGTCTAAATAGTATGGTTTCAGGTGAAAAAAGAGCACGTGAGCGTGGCCTGGCAGATTATCATTGGCCCAGACGAAATCTTCGTAGAAACTGACTCGGCGAGCTAAAAAGCTCTGGCGCGTTTCGAGGCCAAATACCACGGGAGCAACCTGAATATTAAAAAGAAAATTGTAACTGAGAAACATCATAAGCGACAACGACAAAAGACTAGTCGCCACCCAGGACGAACAACTGAACCGAGTTATCTGCCAAAACGAGTAGGCTGCCAGAATCATGAGCAACGCGAAGATAGGAAATGCGTAGCGGGGTTGTTGGTAGGTTGTGAACCAGAAGGTGTAATAGACCGAGCTCGTTATTAGGATCATTCCGAAAAACCGGCGCGTATGAGCTGGTACGGATGGCCACACTAGAATCAGCCCAGGAAGAAAGGCCAACAACAACGGTGTGACAGGAATCAACATTCCAGAAGAATAGGCTGACTGATTGAGACTCAGGTTCCACAGGCCAGTGAAGTAATACCATAGACTGTCGCCCGGACCTTGCGTCCAGGCGGCATACTTGTCGTTCAGTTCCTGCGTCCAGAAGCGCGAGTGAAAGATGGGATATCCAAAAGGCCAAACAGGATCACCGCTCGCAAACCAATTTCGCAACCACCAGGGTGAAACAACTAGAACACTGATTGCGCCATAGGATATCGATCGCCAGAAAGCCCTCCATGGTATACGCCCCCAGTCAGAGCCTTGTGAAACCAAAAGGGCCAGACCAATCGCCGGTGCCCAGAAAAGACCCTGATATTTGGTGGCCATGGCCAGCCCTGTGAAGGCAGCCGACAACCAGAGCCAACCGGCGTCTCTGCGATTATTCCACGCCAACAACGTATGTAGTGAAAGAAACAGAAATGTCTGCCAGACCAGATCGCTCTTGGCTGCCGTGGATAGTTGAAAAATATGGGGTGAGGTGTAATAAACAATCGCTGCTAGCCCGCCGACCCGGCGCGAAATGCGCTCTGCCGCGAGCATGTAGAGTACCCCAGCACTAATCAGTCCCCAGCACCACTGAAACACCTGGGGCAACCGTTCGGAACCCAGGAGCAAGCCGAGCAGATTCCACATTTCGGCTGTGAAAGGACTGCCCCAGTCCTTATAAAAAGGCACGAAACTGATGGAACCCTGACGTAAGTAGTAAGCCGGTAGTGCTAAGTGGTAAGACAAGATGTCCGGGTGCGTTGGTGGCGCCAGAGCCCCAATTAAGTTCAATCCCGCCGTAAGTAGCCCGAAACCAGCCAAACCCAGAACCAACCAGCGCCCCGGCCCCAGTTGAGGCCACAACGAACTCCTCTCAGCCCATAACTGGGGCCGGCCGACAACGACTAAGTCCCACCAACTTGGAAGCCCAGTTATGAACAACGCCATGAAGACCGTCCAGGCCATGATCGGCGTTAACCATCCTGACATCCCAAAAGCAAAGATTAGGTAGCTACACAGAGCAAAACCAAGCGACAACGATAGGAGTAACGCCTCCAATCGACCACGCGGTTGGACCCGCACTAATCGCAATACAGTCCGGCCAGCACCCGCCGCCGCCGCCAGCCACAACCATGCCAATAAAAGGATCATCCAATAACTCATTTAGCCCGGGAGCAGTCCTCGCAGGATGGCTAGAGCGTCATCTAAGAGATGCCAGAACTGAGCAAAATAGAGAATGGCCACCAGTACAATCCAACCAGCCAACAATGGATCAAGTCGATGTGTTGAGGGTTCAAGTTTCATCACCGAATCTCCTTGTCTCCAGGATCCAGGCCAAAAATCCCCAAGCGACATTGAGAAAATAGGCAACCAGGAGGATGAGCATCGAAAACACAACACCGCCCTCGGCTGGCTGCCCCGCGTGCTGAAAAACAAACATCAACACAGCATCCCGCACCCCAATGCCAGCGACAGTAATAGGCAACAGGCCAGCCAGGTTGGCCAAAGCAACCCCAAAGACGAAAGTCCCAATCGGTAAGGAAAGCCCTAGTGCTAACAACAACACGTAGAAACGTACGAAGTTCAATACCAGGGCCAACACCGTGGCGCCGCCTATGAGCCAAACTGCACCTGGAGTACGCAAGGCCGAGGCCAGCGTGTTTAGTATTTCGTCGACCCTAACTGTTACAGGGACCAGTTGTGGCCAGCGTCTCAATCGCGTTACAAATACTTTCCAAAAGCGAGCAGGGCGCAGCACGAAGAGTACCCCTGCCATACCAAACATGACCACCAATACGATCAACTCCTGCTCTGGAGCCCATATCAAGCACAGCCCGGGCATAGCCACTAGCACAAGCAGCACCAAGTCAACCACCCGATCTACCATCACCGAGGCCACTGCCAGCAAGGCATCATGCCCTCGACGCCAAAGGAAATGGGCGCGTACCATCTCACCCAGTTGCCCAGGGGTAATTTGACCAGCAAAGAGCCCAGCGCCATAAAGCTGCAAGGCCAGACCCGCAGAGATTTCGATGTCCAGTCCTCGTAAAATCATTCGCCAGCGCCAGCTCTTGAGTATGAAAAAGGGTACTGTCAAAAGAACTGCCAGCAGTAGCAGCTTAGGTTGCACCGAGTACATTGTTTTTGCCAGCTGCCCAAGGTCGAGGCGCCGGAGCACAAAAACCAGGATTACCAATCCTATCAAGCGTAGCGGCCAACGAGAGCGAGTATGCGAACCCCGGCTAAAAACTGGTGTATCAGCCAACATCAAATTGGAGTTATTGAATCAGTTGGTGGGACCACGAGCGTGTCTCGCTTGAGCCTGACGACCACTCTTGGCATAACTCAAGTCGTCTCGCGCGTTGTTCGTTTAGCCTTCTGAATTCTTTCCCCCTTTTGACGTAAGGGTTTTAGCATGGTAGAGGTTTTCTTCAAGAAGCTGACGATTCACCGCTACCAAATCGGCCAAGATCCCGAAAAGAAGGATAAGAAATCCCAGAATAAGAAGTGTACTTCCGATCACTACGGATTGAACATACCTACCCACGCCAGTTTGGCTGGTGAAATACAGATACAGAAAACGAGCAATCAGCCCGCCCCCACCGAGTAGGAAGGGGATGCTGATACAAAAAAAGGTGCGGAGGGGCTCATAAAGCGCATAAAGTTTCAGGATCGTTCCAACCGAGTTGCGGACATACGTCCATTTGTCAGGCATTAGACGCGATTCCCGTGTTTGGGGGCCTGTGGTGATTGGAATTTCAGCGATAATGAGGTTCTTCTTCCCGGCTTGAACAATTGTTTCCAAAGTGTAGGTGTATTGCGTAAATACAGTCAGTCTGAGCGCAGCTTCTCGGCTGAAGGCCCGAAAACCACTGGGAGCATCAGAAACATTTGTGTCCGATACCATTCGGACAACCAAACTGCCAAACCACTGAAGAATTTTCTTCTGTAATGAAAAATGCTCAATCGTACCAACCTGCCGATCCCCGATGACGATGTCTGCCTTCCCCTGAACGACCGGTTCGATTAGACGAGCAATCTCTGCTCCGGGATATTGGTTGTCGGCATCGCTGTTTACGATAATGTCAGCGCCCAATTTCAGAGAGGCATCCAAACCCGTTCGGAAGGCTATTGCCAAGCCCTTGTTGGCCACGTGACCGACGATGTGGTCCACTCCCAGTTGGCGTGCCACCTCTACTGTGCGATCGGTTGAGCCGTCGTCAACGACAAGGATTTCGACACTGTCCACACCCGTGATTTCACGCGGAATCTGCGCCAGAGTTAAAGGCAGCGTCTCTTCCTCGTTATAACAGGGTATTTGTACAATCAGCTTCACAACCTCTTTAGACTCCCAGTTTAGTTGGAACAATCACAATTCCTGAGCGTGCAAGGGTTTTAGTCCTCTTCAATTCTCAGGCTGTGATAATCCCGGATAAATTTTCCAGACAAAGGGTACTTGGACAAGACTCGGCGACGAACCATGGATGCGGGAAACGGGATCTGTACTTTGATCGGAAAATACACAAAACCGGACGTGACAGGTGCCCTTAGAATAGACCTGCCCCCAGTTCATATATTGATCCCCACGACTTTGCGGACCAGTATCTTTAAATACAGTACTTGAGCGCTTACGCTCATAGACGTCGCGATGGCGGCACCAAACATCCCAAACATAGGAATAAGAAGCATGTTGAGTACAACATTGGTAACAAAGATCGAGGCAATGAACACAGTCTGAAAACCAGGGGAACCTACCTGATTGAGTAGCATCTGGAAAGGCAAATAGCCCACACTCAACAAGATGCCCGTCATTAAAATAGCAAACACGGCCCAAGAGTCTGAAAACTCCTCGCCCAAGCCAAACAAATTGAAGACAAGGGAAAAACATGCAACAGCTAATATACCAACAGGGACCAAGTATAGATAAAGAAGCCTGACCCCACGGCGAATCAAAACCTCCAGATCTACATTGCTATTCTCAAATCTGTACTTTGTAATGATCGGGTTGACATTAGCACGCAATACAATAGGAAGTTGGGAAAACCCCTCAGCCAGCATCGCCGCAAAACTATAAATACCTACAATTCTGTCTGATGTGAATAACCCCAACATTAATACATCGACACGCGTGTTGACATCTATCAGAATATTTCCAACCGTCGCCTTACCACCAAAGCCACAATGTTCCCTCACCCAGCACAATACTTCTCGTGAGTAACGAATTTTGCAATGTTTGAGTGTAAAAGTGAACAGGACGATAAAGAGTAAAAATTCCGAAAACGTAAAGATTACGGGTAGTCTGCTCCCCTCAACCGAAAAAGCGATCAGTGCCAATAGGGAAATTATCAAGAA
>Ga0310345_10002021_pt1 | contig 21146 bp, 14 predicted proteins | sample HC15DNA20500_MG_FD_204667 | JGI IMG/M metagenome (GOLD analysis project Ga0310345, IMG submission 204667) | Marine microbial communities from station ALOHA, North Pacific Subtropical Gyre - HC15-DNA-20-500_MG | ecosystem: Environmental > Aquatic > Marine > Oceanic | place: Pacific Ocean: North...
TTGCGGCGAGACGCGACTTTGACCGAGACCTCCCCGAGGAAGCCCAAGCCCAAGTCTTCCGAGGCCGGAGGCGAGGGTACGTCCGCCAACGGACAGGCGTCCCGGCCGAAGCCGGCCGTGGCGGATGGCCCCGGACCGCGACCGGCTCAGCAGCCCGAAACCGCCCCCGGCCCCAAGGCCGCGCCGAAACCGGCGCCCGCCGCACCGAAGCCCGGGACCGCCACGGCGGACAAGCCGATCCCGCGCCCGGCGCCCCCGGCCCGGCCGCGGCGCCGGCATTGGCTGGTGGTGCTGTCCTTCGTGGTCATGGTGCTCCTGCCCTCGGCGGTGGCGGGCCTCTATCTCTGGGCCCGGGCGGCGGACCAATACGCCTCCTACGTCGGCTTCTCGGTCCGGACCGAAGAGGTCAGCTCGGCGATCGAGCTGCTCGGCGGGATCACCCAGCTCTCGGGCTCCTCCTCGTCCGACACCGACATCCTGTACACGTTCCTGCAGAGCCAGGAACTGGTCGCGAAGATCGACCGGGAGCTCGACCTGCGCGCGATCTGGTCGAAGGCGGACCCCGAGGTCGACCCGGTCTTCGCCTATCACCCGCCCGGCACGATCGAGGACCTGACCGATTACTGGGGCCGGATGGTGAAGGTCTATTACGACAGCGCCTCCGGCCTGCTCGACCTGCGGATCAATGCCTTCACCCCCGAGGACGCCACCATGGTGGCCGAGGCGATCTTCCGGGAAAGTTCGATCATGATCAACGCGCTCTCGGCTATCGCCCGGGAGGACGCCCTGCGCTACGCCCGGGAGGAGCTGGGGGACGCCGTCGAACGGTTGAAGGAAGCCCGCCGCGAGGTCACGGAATTCCGCAACCTGAATCAGATCGTCGACCCCGAGGCCAATATCCAGGGTCAGGTCGGCCTGATCACCACGCTGCAGAACCAGCTCGCCGCGGCGCTGATCGAGCTCGACATGCTGGCCGGCAACGCGGGGCCGAACGACCCGCGGGTGACCCAGACGCAGCGCAGGATCGAGGTGATCGAGAACCGGATCGAACAGGAGCGCCGCAAGCTGGGCGACAATTCGGCCACCGGCACCGGCAGCGGCGGGCCGGAGGCCTATGCCAAGTTGGTCGGCGAATACGAGAGCCTCGCCGTCGACCGCCAGTTCGCCGAGGAATCCTACCGCGCCGCCCTGGCCGCCTACGACGCGGCGCAGGCCGAGGCCCGGCGGCAGAACCGCTACCTCGCCGCCCATGTCAATCCGACGCGGGCCGAGCGGGCGGAATACCCGGAGCGTTTCCTGCTGCTCGGGCTGATCGTCCTGTTCCTCGTCCTGGCCTGGTCGATCATCGTGCTCGTGGCCTATTCGCTCAAGGACCGCAGGTGACGGAGACCCGGCGATGATCCGGCTGCTGGACCTGACGAAGACCTTTCACCTCAACGGTCAACGCAAGACGGTGGCCGACCGGCTGACGGTGGATTTTCCGACCGGGCAGGCGATCGCCCTCCTGGGCCGGAATGGCGCCGGAAAGACCTCGCTTCTGCGGATGATCGCGGGCAGCCTCGAGCCGACCTCTGGCCAGATCCTGTCCGATGGCACGATCTCCTGGCCGATCGGTTTCGCCGGCGCCTTCCACCCGGACCTGACCGGCGCCCAGAACGCCCGGTTCATCGCCCGGATCTACGGCGTCGACACCGAGGCGATGATCGAGTTCGTGCAGGATTTTGCCGAGCTGGGCGGCCAGTTCCACCAGCCGATGCGAAGCTATTCCTCGGGGATGCGGTCCCGGGTGGCCTTTGGGGTGTCGATGGCGGTGCCCTTCGACACCTACCTGATCGACGAGGTCACCTCGGTCGGCGATGCCAACTTCAAGGACAAGAGCGCGCGGGTGCTGCATGCCCGGCTGGAGCATTCCAGCGCGCTGATGGTGTCGCATTCGATCGGCATGATCCGCGAGATCTGCACCGCGGGCGCGGTACTCGAGAACGGGCAGCTGAGCTATTACCCCGACCTCGAAGAGGCCATCGCCCACCATTTGCGCAACATGCAGGTCGCGGCGGCCTGAGGTCTCAGCCGGCGGCGGCGGCCAGCGCGGCGAGATCGTCGAACCGGGCCAGCCAGGGCGCGCGCTCCGCCTCCACCTCTTTCAGGAAATCGGCCTCGTCCCGGCGGAAGCGGTCGGCGTATTCCTCGTTCCGGGCGGTGCCGAGCTTGGCGTGCTTGGTCTCGAACGTGCCCTCGGGCAGGTCGGCCTCCACGCCGACATGGCGCATCATCACCTGCGCCACCCGCTCGGGCCCTAGCGGCATCATCTGCTCGTAGCACATCCGCAGGGGCGTCATGCCATGGGCTGCGAACATCGCCTCGGTCTCGCGCTCGGCGACCAGGATATGCTTGAGCCAGCGCCGGATCAGCCCGGCGTCGTAGGCGAAGCTCTCGTCGGCGCGGCGCCAGTCCTCGGCGGTGCCCTGGGCGGTATGGGCCACCTTCGTGGTCACCATCTTGGCCAGCGAGACCGCCTGGGCGACGATGTCGCGCCGGATCAGCCAGAAGCAGGGGCCGGTGCCGAAATAGGAGAGGAAGCGCTCCTGACTCGGAAACACCGCCTTGAGCTGGTGCATGGTGATCTCGAAGCCGTAGACGCCCCGGGTGTTGTGCCGGCGCATCAGCACGTTGACATATTGATCGAGGTTCGAGGCGTTGCAGACCCGGGCGATGTTGGGAATGAAGTTCGGGTTGAACGCCTCGTTCGCCAGACTCATCCGCTTCGTCTGCGACAGCACGTCGGTCAGCCAGGAACTGCCGGAGCGCGGCGTGAAATAGATGACGTACTTGGTCGGGGCGGCCGGTTTCTCCAGCACTTGGTCATAGGCCGCCTGGTCGAATTCGACCTGGCGAAACAGTGCGGCCGTCATGTGGGGCTCCCTGTCCGTGCGCAACGCTTCCGCGGATCATGCCCGCAGGGCATCCGGATATACAATCGGTCACGGGCTGTCGAGCCCCGCCCCCCGGAGGTATTCGTCGTTGCGGTCGCCGTCGCCGGTTGGGTGTTGGCGCGCTGGTATGTCGCGCGCGGCGACCGGCCGTGGCGGAGCCCCCAAGGCCGCCTTCCTTGCCTCCGAGGCGGGGCGACGGAGCATTGGCGGAGCTCCTCGCGGACGCCGGGCTCGCGCCGCCGCGGCTCTGCCTCGGGGTGGTTGCGGCGTTCGGCCGGCTCTGCACGGCGCCGAACTGGCCGCGGCTGAAGGTGATCGGAGCCCACTACGGCTCGACCGACGGCAGCTTCGGTCTCGCTCGGGCCTTCGCCTACCGCGATCCCCGGTTCTGGCTATTGGCGCCGGGTGCTACCTCGGTCTCGCGGAGGCGACGCGATGCGCCCGGGGCGAGATCCGGGCGAATGCCATTCAAGAGAGCCTGTTTTAGTGCCCTCCCCCCCTGGACGGGCTCTGCGGCGGGCAACCTCGCCGCACGCAAGGGGATCGGTGATTTCCTCGCCGCAGGCGTGTGCAAGTCCCGGAATACCTGCATCTCATCGAGAGCTTTCGGGACCTGACGGCTGCTGGCTGCGCGAAAGCACTCCAGCGGCGCCAATATCACGACATTGCCGCTCCTTTCGCGGGATTGTTTCCGCCCGGGCCCAGAAAGCCGCGACATGATTGACGTGGCGGTCAACGAGGCAGATATGCCCGTCATCAACTCTTCCCGGACCGCCCCCATGAAATCCTTCGCACTTGCGGCCCTTCTGGCCCTCGCCGGCCTCTCCGCCAATGCCGCCACCGTCGATCCCGGCACGGCGATCAGCCGCGCCACGCTTCAGACTTGGCCGAGCGGCTACAACGTCAGCTACACGCTCGACTTCGGCGGCCTGCTCGGCGCCGGGCAGACGCTGAACAGCTGGACGCTGACCGCACAGGCCGCGCCCGGGGCCTTCTTCAGCACCGCATGGGTGAACGGCAGCGGGGACAGCTCTGTCTGCGGCTGGAACGCGCCGCTCTCCACCGGGGTGACCAAGCGCGCCGCCACCTTCACCTCGGGCTGCGCCGCGACGGCCGGGCACAGCTTCACCTTCTTCCTGCAGGGGCAGGGGCGGTTCGACAGCCCGACCTTCAGCCTCGCCTCCGACGCCCTGGTGCCGCCGCCGGCCGCGCCGATCGCCGCGACGCCGCTTCCGGCGGCGGGCTGGATGCTGATCGCCGCCATCGGCGGGCTTCTGGGCCTTTCGCGCCGCCGCCGCGCCGCCTGATCCTGATCCGCTCCGAGCTCTCAAAGGACCGGCCGCGACCCGCGCCGGTCCTTTCCTGTTGTGCAGGGGGCGCGGGGCCCGTCCGGATCGGGCGGGGGGAGCGCGCCTCTCGGCCGGGTCCGGAAAACATGAAAGGACGCGCGCGAGGGGCGGGCGTCCTTTAGAAGGCCTGGGCCGACACTATCACAATGTCAGTGAGCGGCGCTCCGCACCGCGCCGATATACTGCGGCTCGTGATCGCCGCCCCGGGTGAGGGAGATGGCGATCAGGATGAGGACCGAGACGACCCCCACACCGCTGTAGGCGAGGAACGCCAGGCCGAAGCCCCATCCGGCGATCAGCGTGGAGACCCCGGCAACGAAGCCGAGCATAATTCCAATGATCAGTTGCCCCAGGATCATGACGTTTCCAACTCACCTACTCGTATCACCAGCCCAGAAGACCACCCGAATGAGGCGAAAGTTCGGCAATTTATATTCTCCTCTAAGGCCATTCTGGGGCGCGTGTCGCCAAAGCGTCAACACCTTCCGGTTGAGTGTGGGATTTCAGCGACGCCTTGCCGGGCGGCCCAGAGGCGCCTTCGCATTCGGCATTTCCTCGCGCCGCGTTGCTCCCCGTCCGGAATTTTGCCTCAAGAATTGGTGCGCGGTTACCTGCACGCGGGGCGCAGCCGCCGCTTAACACACCACATTCTCGAGCAGGAAAATTCCTTCATCGACGAGATGTCGGACAACGACGAAGCGCTGTTCGAAGAGATCGTCACGGCGTTGTTCGCGGTCTGGATTATCACCATTGTCCGGCAGACGAAGATGCTTCAGATGGGAAGCCCGGACCCACCTGGTCCAGTTCGCCGATGCGCTCTACGTACATCCGCACTGGCTGCAGGGCATGATCATGACGCCGGACACCACGCGATGATCGCGACGTTGTCATGATGGGACCGGCAGGGGTGAAATCTCGGCGCGGCGCGCGGGGCCCCGCTAGTCCCGGGCCTGCAGGAGCTGCAGGAAAATGGGGCCGAGGTACTCCGCTCCGGCGCGCAGGAGGTGATTGCCATCGGAGGTGATCAACTCCCCCGTGGGGGTGAAGGGATGGCAGGCCCCGGTATCGCCGCCGCAGAACGGCGCCAGGATATCTATGAAGTTCTCCGCCGGCAGGATTTCCTTCATGCGCGCGTTGTTGCCGAGAAAATAGGGAGTGACAGCCTGAGTGTAAGCGGGCCGTTCCGCCTCGGGGATAGCCAGTGCCTTCGGTTCGGACATACTGCCGAAGTTCTTCGGCCCGAAGACGCGGATCCGGGCGTCGAACTCCCTTTCGAGGTTTTCGATCGTCTCCGGCAGGTACTCGATCACCCAGGGAAACCATCTCGCGTCCAGCCAGATCTCATCGGCCTCCGCCGCGATGTCCATGACGGGGTCGAAGCGGCCCATGACGCGGCACCGATCCTGGCGCAGCGCGGGAATATGCGCCTCCAGCGGTTTCTCCACGTAGAGGTTGCCGCATTCCGCGTTGATCCGCTTGGTCGAGAACTGGTGCGTCTCGCCCATTCCGGCGGCGAGGGCGATGCCCAGAAGATCGCGGGCGTGGCTGTCGCCGGTGAGCAGCACCTTGATCCGGCCGGAGTCGTCGAAGGGCCGAAACTCGCGCGCGTTGAAGCGGGTCTCGCTGAACGCGGCCTGGTCCTGGTACTGCTCGATGATCTGCCGGTCGGCCGCGCTGTAGCGCGCGATCAGCCCGCCCGAGGCGACGAGCCAGGCGCCGATCGCGATGAAGGCGAGGCTGGCCGCGGCGGCAAGGCCGAAGACCCTGCGGCGCGAAGCCCCCGCCCGGCGCAACGGCTGCTCGACCAGGCGGTAGCTCAGCGCGCTGGCGGCGAGGACGAGGGGCAGGCTGGCCAGCACGGCGGCCTCGCCGCCGCCGGCGTGCCGGATGAAGACGAAGATCGGCTGGTGCCAGAGATAGAGCGAATAGGACAGGAGCCCGATCCAGACCAAGGGTCGCCAGGCGAGGACCCGGTGGACCGGGTTGCCCTGCCGGGCCGCGAGGATCAGCAGGACCGTCCCGAAGACCACCGGAATGGCCGCGATGCCCGGGAAGACCGTGCCGGCGTCATAGGTGAAGACCGCCCAGAGCACGAGCAGCAGCCCGGCTCCGGCGGCGAGGGTGCCGACCAGCCCGCCGATCCCGGGGCGCCGGCGCAGGACGACGGCGGCCCCGGCGCCCGACAGCAGCTCCCATGCGCGCGAGAAGGGGAGGTAGAAGCCGGTCTCGAAATGCAGCCGGGTCAGGTACCAAGAGGCCGCGAGCGACAGCGCGAAGAGCCCGCCGAAGACCACGGCCCGCCACCGCAGGGCGGCCCGGGCCATCAGGTAGAGCAGGGGCGGGTAGAGGATGTAGAACTGTTCCTCGACCGCCAGGCTCCAGGTGTGGACCAGCGGCTTGAGGTCGGTCGCGGCGTCGAAATAGCCCCGCTCGGCCCAGAACAGGACGTTGGACAGGAACAGCGGGACCGCGATCAGGCTCTTGGCGAAATCGATCAGGTCGTTGGGCCGCAAGAGCAGCATGGCGGCCGGCACGCTCACCGCCATCACGAGGAAGAGCGCGGGCAGGATCCGGCGCACCCGGCGCTCGTAGAAGCGCAGGATGGAAAAACGGCCCCCGTCGATGTCGTTCAGCAGGATCGAGGTGATCAGGTAGCCGGAGATCACGAAGAAGACGTCGACTCCGACATAGCCGCCGGAAAACGAGCTCAGGCCGGCATGGAAGAGAATGACGGGCAGCACCGCGACACTGCGCAGGCCATCGATTTCGGGGCGATAGGATAGGCTCAAGAAACGGTCCCTGTCGGCGTGGGGGTCATGCAGGAGACCCGGTCGGTACCTTTGGCCAACCCCCGTGGGAGGGCGCAGGACTTTAGACAGGACTTCCATGATACCGGTCCGAGTCGCGCCCCGGAGCCGCCACAGATGAGGGCGGGAGCGATATGGGAGGGCATGGGCATGGGCGGAAAGGTCCTGTTGGCGGCGTCGGGGTCAGTGATAGCAGAGGGGGGTGAGGGCTCAATCGGAAGAGGGAGCATGCACCCGATTGGCTTGGGCCCGTTGTTCTTGCGCCTCTGCTTCGGCCCAGCCACGCTGCAGTTCCTCGGCCATGTAGGAGGTCATCGAGTTGGCCAGATGATTGTTGTCGCGGAAGGCTGGTTGTCCCTGAACAACGCCCGGACACGACCCGGAGGAGCACAGACCGCTGATCAGGGAGAGGCGCCTGGCACCTGCAGTTTCGGCCTGATCGAAGGCGGCGTAGAGGCGCGAAAAGGTATGCTCATGGTCTGACAAAGGGATCTCGAGAGACCAGGTGCGCCCGAACGCTAAGTTGCCTGCAAGAGCATCTGGAACCGAATGCTCCAGAGCGTAGAGGGGTTCGATCAAAGTCACCTGCTTGCCCGCCTCTATGAGGGCCGTCACGGTGGCCATCAGGGCAGGAGGGAACGCGGCTGGCGCAGCCTCGCTGTCGTACCATCGGCCACCGAAGTACATGCCGTTCTCATAGGGTTGTCGCCAGATCGAAACGAACAGAATATCCGAAATGTCAGGGTCTCTTTTGGCGACCTCCAAGGCGGGGTCGAAAATTTCAACGCAGTTCTGGTCGCCCGCGTCTTGTACAGGAAGACAACCGGAGCCGAAAACGAAGGCTGCGGCACGGCCCGATTCTGTCAGCCACAGGTCAATCGCGGGGGCCAGAGCTTCGGCGTGGCTGTCTCCTATCACCAGTATCGTGATGCGGGTGTCATCAGCTCCTAGCCGGCACATCGTGTCGGGGTTGGTGGCGGCGCTTTGACACGCCCTGAACCGAGGGTCTGCATCCTCTTTCGCTTCAAGGGCCGCGAGAACCGAAGCAGGGAACCGGTGAGGCGCCCCGTCAGACCGGACGATCACACCGGCCACCACGATCATCGCAAAGCTCGTTGCACCGCTCGCAAGAAGGTAGCCGGACCGCCCGGCGAGTATTTTGCCTTCTCGCAGCGGTGTCTCGACCCATCTGTAAATTCCCCAAGCCAGCAATATGGACAGTCCCAGGCCTGCCAGGCGCCATGCCCAGGCATAAGTCTCGATCATCGACTGCATGCCGATGAGAACCGGCCAGTGGACAAGATAAAGCGGATAGGAAATGCGCCCCATCCACACGGCCGGAGCTGTGGACAAAGCCCGAGTGACAGGAGCCTCCCGGTTGAAGCCGCCGATGATCAGAGCGGCGGCCCCCAACGTTGGCAAAAGGGCGAACCACCCCGGCAGGTGCCGCGGCGCCCAGCGGTGTACGGCGAGGCAGAACAGGGGAAAGAGCAGGTAGAACTGCTCCTCCACCGCAAGCAACCACATGTGCAGGAGCGGTACATCACCGGTCTGAAGCCCGAAGTAGTTCACGCTTCGCCAGAAGTAGACGTTTACCACATAGAGAAGGGACAGCAGGGCTTCGCGCGCGAACTCCTGAAAGAGATCGGGCAGAAAGAAGAACCAGGCAAAGATCCCGTAGAGCAGGAGCGTTGCCAGCATGGCAGGATAAAGTCGACGGACACGTCGGTAGAAGAAATCCGTCAGCCGGAATGTCCCGTCGCCTAACTGCCGGGCTACGATTCCCGTGATCAGAAAGCCGGAGATGACAAAAAAGACGTCGACGCCGATGAAGCCGGCCTTGCCGATCGAGAGGATGTCGAAGTGGAAAACAACGACCAGCAGGATGGCCACGGCCCGGAGGCCGTCGATATCGGCTCGGTAGTCCTTCATAGTTTCGATCGGCGCACCCGGTCTCACTCCACCGGCACGAACCGCGTCATCACCGGCTTGTTCGCCAGGAAGAAGTCCTTCAGCCGCACCTCCGCCTGCTCCACCGTCTCGTCCCGTCCGATCGGGGTGATCATCCGCACCAGCGCGCCGTCGGTCCGGCCCATGGTGATGCCGTCGACCAGCAGCCAGAACTTGGCGGCGAAGTCCCAGGCGACGTGGCGGCCGTGCTGTTCGAACCAGTAATAGGCCAGCATCCGGGTCTCGCCCTTCTGGATCACCGCGCGGTTCAGGTTGTAGGGCTCCGACAGGCCCAGCTCGGGGGCAATGTCGACGCGCTCCAGCCAGGCGATCTCCCAGCCCGCGCCGGGCAGGCAGATCTCGGGCGAATGGGTGCCGCCCTGCGACTGGTCGTCGTACCAGGCGACGAAGAAATCGACCTGGGCCGCCGCGTCCGGGTTGGTGAAGGTGACCGAATGGTAATCGTCGGCCCCCAGCGTGCGGGCCACCTCGGGCTCCAGCGTTTTCGGGATGCCCGCGTTCCACTCCCCGACCTGGGCGGGGTAGAGGACGAAGGGCTCGCGCTCGACCGCGAGCGTCTGCACCTCGGGCCGCACCTGCCAGGCCAGCGCCGCGGCGACCAGCGCCAGGGCGCCCGCGATCATCGCCGGCGAGGCCTCGACCAGCCGGATCCGCGCGGCTTGCGTCATCAGCCCCGAGGTCTCGAGGTCGAGCGCGTCGACCAGGCTCGGCCGCCGGGGGTGCAGGAAAAGCATCAGCCAGGCCAGCAGGAACAGCAGCGCCACGCTGGCCATGAAGATCACCCAGCCCTCGAAGAAATGCGAGAAGCCCTCGACATGTTCGAGCCCCCAGTTCTGCACGATCCAGCCGGCGATCGCGATCCGGACCGAGTTCATCAGCACGGTGATCGGCGCCGCGGCGATCAGCAGCACGGCCTTGTGCCACATCGGGCCCTGGTAGAGCACCGCGAAGATGTAGCTGAAGGACATGATCGGGAAGAGATAGCGCAGCCCGGAACAGGCCTCGGCCACGTGCAGCTTGTAGACGCCGAGGTCGATGATGTTGCCTTCGAGGAAGACGGTCACGTCCAGCAGGTGCAGGAACCAGACGCCCAGTTCCGACGAGATCATCTGCAGGAAGGCCGAGAGCTTGAAGTAGAGCACCCCCGGCAGCGGCAGCATGTAGACGAGATGCACGACCGGCGGCCAGAAATGCTTGCCCTGGGCCCAGCCGAAGGAGATCAGCAGGATCGCCCCGCACCACAGGATCAGCGAATAGGCGACGATGTCGTCGATCTGGGACATCTTTCCCAGCAGGCCGAAGACCATCGCCAGCGCCAGCAGCACCAGTCCCGGCCAGCGGGTCACCGGGCCGGTGACGATCGGTTCCTCCTTGAGCTGGCGCAGGAAGAGCAGGCCCGAAAGCACCGGGATCAGCGGCCCGTGGCTGTATTCCGGCAATTGCCAGGCGACGAGCAGGGCGTCGATTCCCTCCCGGAAGAAGAGCGCGGCGCCCACCAGGGCCACGAGCAGCCAGAACAGGCCGGAATATCTCAGCAGCACGGTCTCGGGCTGCCGGGTCGCGTCGTTCGAAATCGTCATCAGGAAACCGGCCCCACCCGGGTACATTCTGTAAATCGAGCCGACTATAGCGAAGCCGGGCGGCGGGGCATAGCCGGGTCATGGTGACCCGACGAAATCAGTGAACCTTGTGCTGGAAGAGGATACAAAGCGGCGCAATACGGCGCTTTGTTCTCCCTCCGCCAACGACCTCTCGTGGCGGCGCCCCTGTCAGCGTGACGAAACTCTTTGGGCGACAAAGCGGCAAAAGAGAGCCCGTTCTGAAGGAACCCCCTTCAAAATTTCCCTTTGCTGCCGCACCATCTACCCAAAGAAACCATCGTTCAGGGTGAGCTTATGCACCGTCTTCAACGCGTCCTCCTCCGTGCCCTCCAGACGCTTTCACTCAGGGGCCGGGGATTGGCAGGATGCCTGATCCTGATGGGAATGCTGATGGCCACTGTCGTTACCGCCTCCGATGCCGATCGTGCGGAAGGGTATGAAACTCCTCAACTGGCTTACAACCTGTCCACGACACGGGACTGGGAGCCGGGGATGCAGTTCCTCAACTTGCTCGAGACGGCTCGGTCCTGGAGCGGACGGCTGGAAAAGTTCAATGGCTATACGACAGAGATGCTCCGTGAAAATGGCTATCTGGACAGTGACGGCTGGCTCACCGGCGTTCCGGATGAGCTGAGTTCAGTGGATCTGACTTGGTCGTGGAGTTCGTCCGATGCCGTTGGCTACCGGGCTGGAACCTATGTTCTGCGGTACGAGGGAGAGGGAACGGTCCGATTCAAGGGGATTGGAATCAACGTCCTCAGTGAAGAAGACGGAAAAATCGTGCTCGAGACCACGGGAGACGGCTTTTTCGAGCTCCAGGTTCTCGAAACGGACCCCGATGGAACGGGCGACTACATCCGTAACATCTCCCTTGTTCGGGAGGAGAATGTAGAGCTTTACGATGCGGGAGCCATGTTCAACCCGCAGTGGCTGGAACTGATAAAGGATGCCGGCCAGCTTCGTTTCATGGACTGGATGGGCACGAACAACTCCCAGGTGGTGACGTGGGAGGACCGGCCCGTTCCAGGTGGCAAAACCTCTGCCGATGTGCCCCTGGAATACATGGTTAGACTTGCGAACGAGGTCGGTGCCGACCCGTGGTTCACGATTCCCCATCTTGCTGACGAGAATTATATCCGGAATTTTGCGACCTACGTACGGGACAACCTGGACCCGGACCTGTCGGCGCGCATCGAGTACACCAACGAAGCCTGGAACTGGGCTTTCGGGCAGACCAAATGGATGCTCGCGAAGTCCAAGGAAGAATGGGGTGTCGACAACGGCTGGAACGATTACTACGTCAAGAAGGCCGTCGAAGTCGCGCTGATCTTCGAGGAGGTTTTCGCGGAAACCGGTGACGAGCATCGCCTGATCAACGTGCTTGGCACCCAGGCCGTCAATGCGGGGCTGAGTGAGAGACTGCTCTCCGCGCGTATCTGGAAGCAGATGGAGCCGGAGAACTGGGTCGACCCGACGACTGTGTTCGAAGAACTTTCCGTCACCACCTATTTCGGTGATGCAACCGTTTCGAAACCGGAGCTCAGGCAGGAGCTTCTGGAGGCGATCGAGAACCCCAATGTAGATGCAGCCCAGTACCTCTACGATAAGCTCATGGATCCGAACTACCAGAGTTCGATCCCATACTATGCGCAACGCTGGGCCGAGCAGGCTGAAGTTGCAGAAAAGGCCGGCCTGACCCTGTCCGCCTACGAAGGTGGTCAGCATGTCCATCACACATTCGCCGTCGGCAACTTGACGGATGGGCAGATCGCCAGGCTGACCGATTTCATGCAGGACTTCGTCAGGTCGGAACATATGGCGAAGCTCTACGAAGCGGCCTGGGACGCTTGGGTGGCGCTCACCGATTCGCCCTTCATGCAGTTTGGCGATGTAGACGACTCCAGCTGGCGCGCCTCATTCGGTCTGCGTACTGCGCTCGACGACGACAATCCCGTCGCCATGACCCTCGAGAAACTCGCCGCCGAGGCCGCCGAAGCCTCGGGCACCGGCAGCGCCACGGCCTATCAGCACGGCGTCATCGTTCAGGGCAGCGACGAGGCCGAGGTGCTCACCGGCACCCGAGAAGAAGACTACCTGGTCGGCAAGGGCGGCGACGATGTCTTCGTCCCCGGCATGGGCGACGACGGCATCCACGGCGGTGCCGGCCATGACCGCGTGATCCTGTCAGGCTCACCCGATGCCTACACGCTCGAGGTGGAAGGCAAGGGCTATCGGCTGACCGGGCCGGAAGGCTCGGATTTCCTGATCGAGGTCGAGGCTCTCAGCTTCGAGACCGGCGAGCTGCTGAGCATGGAGGAAATGCTCAACTGGCCGGCTCCCGCTCCCGTCCCGGACGAGGCAACCCCGCCGGAGGAGACCGACGTGGAGCAGGGCGGAAACACCCCCCCGGCCGATCCCGTGTCCGAGGAGCCCGACGTGGAGCAGGGCGAAGCCAGCCCGCCGGCCGACCCCGTGCCCGGGGTTCCCGATGAAGGCTCCCTCGACGTACCGGCCGAGTCCGAGGACGCCGCCGGCCCGGACCTCAGGGAAACCGTCACCGCCCGCTTCACCGGGGCAGGGGAGGTCGTTCACGGCGCGGATGTCGTGTTCGCGGAGGGGGCCACCGGCATCACCGTGAGCGCGATGAACCGCTACGCAGCGGCCGGCCGTGAGCTGGGGCTCGACGGCGCCTCGACAGCCTATGTCATCAACCGGACCGGCATCACCGTCGAAATCGGCGGAGAGCAGGTAAGCGCCAATTACCACAGCCTGCACGAGGACAAGGCGACCTCCGGCGGCGCGGCGCTGACCGGGAATGCCCTGCAGACGGCCCTTCAGCTCGGGTCCATATATACCGGTGTTGCAACCGTGGTTGGCACTGAAAGCAAGGACGCCTTCTATGGCCGTGAACATGCGGATTCCTTCGATGGCGGCGCCGGGAACGACTACATGGCCGGGGGTGCGGGGGACGACCTGCTGCGCGGGGGCGCGGGGAATGACATGCTTGTCGGTGGGGCGGGAGAGGACACCGCCCTGTTCTCCGGCACCGCCGACGCCTATCTGCTGACCCATGTCGGCGGGGTCACCTACCAGATGTCGGGTCTCGACGGAAACGACCAGCTGGTCGAGATCGAGCGGTTCCGCTTCGACGACGGCAGCAGCCTGTCCGTCCAGGAGATGCTCGAGGCGAGCCTTGCGAAGACCGCGCAGGGGAACGGAATGAACCGCCAGATCGCGACCTCCGAGGGGGCGGTCGACGTGGTCTATGCCGATACCGCTAGCGCGATCGGGGACGTGGTCGATGCCGGCGGCGGGACCCTGCGGGTGACCGGAGACATCGGCGTTGAGATCAGCGCAGTGAACCCCTACACCAAGCTCGGCAAGCAGCTCGGCGAGGGGGCGGACCGCGGCTTCATCCTGCACGAGGTCGGCAAGACGGCCGGTTTCGGCGAAGGTGAGCTCACCGCCGATTACTGGAGCATGCAGGAGAACAGGACCGCCGCTTCCACGGCGCCGCTGTCCGGCTCGGCCCTCGAGACCATGCTGAAGCTGGGTTCCGTCGCGCTCAACACGACGGCGGTCGTGGGCGGCATGGGGAATGATATTCTTCGCGGCAGCGGGGGAGACGATCACTTCAACGGCGGCGGCGGCAACGATTTTCTGAACAGTGGCAAGGGGAACGACACGCTGGCCGGCGGCCAGGGCAACGATCAGCTCGTCGGCGGGCAGGGAAAGGATCTCTTCGTCTTCGCCAAGGGCGACGGGATCGACGTGATCCGCGATTTCTCGCGCGAGGACGCGCTGGATCTGGGGAACTTCCTGACCGAAACCCACAGCGCCGACCCGTTTGATCATCTGTCGGAAGGCAACAACCGGCTGATCCTCGACAACGGCGATGACGCGATCCACTTCATCGGCCTGACGCTGGACGACGCCTCCTGGGTGTTCGGGTGAATCCCGGCGCCCCGGCTCACCGCCGCGCGGCGCGCGCGCGCCAGGCCGACAGGCCCAGCCCCGGCAGGACCGCGAAACAGGCGGCGTAGCGGCGGGCGAGGCGGCGGGGGTTTCCGGCCATCCGCCACGCCCATTCCATCGCGATCCGGCGCACCCAGACGGGCGCCCGGGTCTGCGTCCCGGCGATGAAGTCGAGCCCCGCGCCGATCGACACGAACCCCACCCCGGGCCGGGCGCGCAGTCCGCGCGCGGCGAAGGCTTCCTGTTTCGGCGCGCCGAGCGCCAGGAAACAGAGCCGCGCGCCGGAGGCCTCCAGCGCGCCGAGCGCCCCGGTCCCCGTGGCCCCCTCCGGGTCGAACCCCATGGGCGGGGCGATGGTGGCCACGATCTCGAGCCCCGGGACGGAGGCCCGCAGCCCCTCGGCCGCGGCCGCGAGCGCCGCCTCCGTCGAACCGAGAAGCGCCACCGGCACGCCCTGCCGCGCCGCCATGGCGGCGAGCGGCAGCACCAGTTCCGAGCCGGGGATCAGCTCGACCTCCCGCCCCGCCAGCCGCGAGAGCCAGACCACCGGGTTGCCGTCCGCGACCACGTGGGTCTGCGCCAGATAGGCCGCGCGGAAGGCCGGGTCGCGCCGCAGCTTGACGATGTGGTCGAGGTTGATCGTGGCGAGTGCGAAACCGCGCCCCGCGGCCAGCCGGGCCTCCAGATCCGCCATCAGGCCGGCGCGGGTCGGCTCGGTGATCGCGACGGTGCCCGGCACGGCCGGGGCATGGAAGGAGACGGTCTGGGTCACGGGGATTGCGTCCGCGCTGGTTCCGGATGCCTTCGTAAATGCGCGGCGGGGCGCGCTCTGTCCATAGCACGGGGACAAAATGGAAAAATCCGTGCAAAGCTGCACGCTCTCCGTCTAGATGCGGGCAGCGAGAGGTGGGCATGCACGACAGACAGACGGAGACCGGAGCTCAGGCCGAGGCTGGGGCCCAAACCGGGGCAGGGCGCCTGTCCATCGCCTATCTCACCGGCGAATACCCCAAGGTCTCCCACACCTTCATCCTGCGCGAGGTCGCCGCCCTCCGGGCCCGGGGGCTCGAGGTCGAGACCTGCACCATCCGCCGCGCCCCGCCCGGGGCGGTGGTGGGCGCCGACCAGCAGGCGGAGCAGGCCCGCACCTTCTGCGTGATTGAAGCGGCGAAATCGCCCCTGCGGCTGATCCGGGCCCACTGGCACGTGCTGCGGGCCCGGCCGAAAGCCTGGACCGCCATGCTGGCCCTGGCCTGGCGCACCCGGCCGCCGGGGCCGAAGGCCGCGCTCTGGCAGATGTTCTACTTTCTCGAGGCGGGCGTCCTCGCGCGGCACCTGAACCGCCGGGGCGTACGGCACCTGCACAACCATTTCGGGGATTCCAGCGGAACGGTGACGATGCTGGCGGCCGGGCTGGCGGGCATTCCCTATTCCATCACCATGCACGGCCCCGCGCTGTTCTACGCGCCGCACTGGTGGCGGCTGGACGAGAAGATCGCCCGCGCCGCCTTCATCGCCTGCATCAGCCATTTCTGCCGCAGCCAGGCGATGTATTTCTCGGACCGGGCGCATTGGGACCGGCTGAAGATCGTGCATTGCGGCGTCGATCCGGCGCGCTACGGCACCACGCCCCGCCCGGTCGAGAGCCGGGGCCAGAGGGTGATCTTCGTCGGCCGGCTCGACGCGGTGAAGGGCGTGCCCCTGCTGGTCGACGCCATGGCCCGCCTCGGGGACAGCCACCCCGACGCCCGCCTGCAGCTGGTCGGCGACGGCCCGCACCGCGCCGCGCTCGAGCGGCAGGTGGCCGAGGCGGGGCTGTCCGACCGGATCGAGTTCCTGGGCTACCGCCCGCAGGACGAGGTCGCGGCGCTGCTGGAGACGGCCGACCTGCTGGTGCTGCCTTCCTTCGCCGAAGGCGTGCCGGTGGTGCTGATGGAGGCGATGGCCAGCCGCCTGCCGGTGATCGCAAGCCGCGTGGCTGGGGTGGGCGAGCTGGTGGAGGACGGGACAAGCGGCTTCACCATCCCGCCCGGCGACCTGGACACGCTGGTGGAGCGGATGGGACGTCTGCTGTCGGATCCCGCGCTCTGCGACCGGATGGGCGAGGCGGGGCGCGCGAAGGTGGTGGCGGAGTTCGACATCAATGCGGAGGCGGAATGGCTGGGCGAGATTTTCGAGGGCGCCGCGGCCGGAGCCTTGCCCGAGGCGCTGAGATCGGCGGAATTCCCTAACGAATGGCCCGGGCTAAATGCTCATGTGACCTGAGGCCTGGGTCTTCTTTCAAGTTCCCGGCAGAACAGATCATGGGGATGCTGAACGAGCAGGAGGCCCGGGACTCTCCATGGGCCGGAGGCGTTCGGCAGACTTGGCTTAGACGGGCGTGTCCCCACCGGAACGGCGCATCTTCGCCTCTCCGTGCTCCGACAATGCTGAAGGCGTATGCGGTGTGTAGGCGTCTTCCCACGTCTCGGCGACGCTGGTCCAGGAAAAGCGCTGCTCCGCCAGTTGCCGGGCGTTGAGAGAGATGTTTTCCGCGGCCTCGCCATCCGTCGCCAGCCGGTCCATCGCGGCGGCCAGATCGGTGGTCACGCGCTCCAGATCCGTGGGCTCCACGTAGATTGCCGCCGTGTCGTTGGCCAACCGGCTGGGCCCTCCCCAGCGAAGCGTGATGACCGGAAGACCGACCATCATCGCCTCCTGCATGACGATGCCATTGGCTTCGGCCAGCGAAGGGAACAGGTAGCCGCGGTATTCTCCGAAGGACGCGATCAGATCGTCGTGCCGGGGGACCCATCCCTTGAAGCTGACACGGCCCTGCAATCCCAGCTCGGCCACCAGGGCCTCGAGCGCCGGCCGCTCCTTGCCGTCTCCGTAGATGTCGAGTGTCACCTCGGGCCGCGCCTTGGCCACCGCCCGGATGGCAAGGTCGATCCCCTTGTGATCGACCAGCCGCCCCGAGCACATGAAGCGGGGATTGGGGCCAGCGTGCCGCACGCGCGGCCGCAGGACAAGCTTCGGATTGACCCCGGCGTCGACCACGTCAGTCATCTTAGCGCTGTCGCAGCCCGCCAGTTCAAGCGAGGCGCGCGTGCGTTCATAGCCGGAAACCAGCAAGCAGGTCGCGCGCCGTTTCTCCGGGAAAATCCGCCCCAGGGTAAGCTGGGCCAGCTTGTGAAGCTTTTCCCGCAGCCGATCCTTCAGGGACATGCGGTACTTGAAGCCGGGCGGATAGTAGATATTGCCGGTCATCGGGCCGAAGACGGTTGAAAAGCCCGCAGGCGCGAACCGCGGTGCGACTGGTGATACCGGCGATATGTAGTGAAGGATCGGGCTGCGGTCGGTCCCCGCCTCCTTCAGCACCAGGCGCCGGGTCTTCCAGTGGAAGTAGGGTTGCAGCAGGGCCCGGAAAAGCCGGGAGTGCCACATGAACTTCTGGGACACCGTCTCGGGGACGAGCCGCATCAACTCTGCGGGCATGTCAGCGCCCAGCTCGTTGACCGAACGTTCGTGGGTGAAAACGACCACCTTCCGTCCACGGTCGCAGAGGTACTGGGCGTATTGGTACGCCTTGATGGCCTCGCCTCCGCCACTGTGCCCGAAGCGCTCTGCGATCAGATATATGGGGGTCTCGAAATCGGCGCGTTTCATGTGGCTCGGTGAGAAAATTCGGCGCCTGTGGTTCGTGCGCTCGGTTTGCGATGTAACATGGTGACCATTGCGCGAGGTCTCTGGAATTTCAACGTATTCCTGCTGTCGTCCGCGCTGTCTCGGGCGTCCCGGTCAGGAGTTCGCAGGAAATGGCCGGGCAATTCGCCCGACGGAGGGAGATTTGGCAAAGTCTAGGTTCCCGTATGTCCCATGCGGCCTGCCGGATTCCACAGGGGGGCCTGCCGCGCCACGACCTCGGCGGTCGCGCGGCCCTTGCCGACCACGAGCGCCCGCCGCTGGTAGCGCCGGATGAAGGCCCGCAGCTCGGGATCGTCATGCCGCGGCGCGCCGGTGAGGGCGGCCTTCACGTAGCCCCACCAGCTGGCCAGCCCGCCGGTCACGTAGGGCGGATGCGCCATCCGGAAGAGACAGGTCGCGGTGAAGAAGGCGAAATCCGAGCCCATGTAATACTGCCCGTAGCCGTGCCGCATCCGGCCGGTCAGGACGCTCTTCTGGCTCGATCCCATCGGGCGCAGGTGCTCGAATTCCAGCTCCGGGTCGCGGAAGGAGCAGGCGATCCAGCCCAGTTGCCGGGCCTTGTGGCAGTCGATCGCGTCCCACATCACCTCGCGGACGAAGCCGCCGATCTCCTCGAAGCAGCGGCGGCGGTAGAACTTGGTCATGCCGACCGACATCTCGTCCCCGCATTTCTCCGAGATCCGCGCCCCGTTCAGGGTGAACCACGGCTTGCCCGAGCAGGTGCCGATCCGGGGGTTGGCCTCCATCCGGTCCATGAGCCCGGCGAAATAGCCCGGCGGCAGGTCGAGATCGAGGTCGAGCTTGCAGATGTAGTCGAAGGCCCCGGCCTCGATCCGGTCGTAGCCATAGTAGAAGGCCTCGATCACCCCCGGCCCGACGGCGCGATGGCCCCGGTCGGGCTTGGTGACGACCCGGATCCAGTCGTGACGCGCGGCGTACTCCGCGAGGATGTCGGGGGTCGCGTCGGTCGAGCCGTCGTCGATCACCAGCCAGAGCGCCGGCGTCTCGGACTGGGCTACGACGCTGTCGAGCGTGCGGCGCATATAGTCGGCCTCGTTCCGGCAGGGGGTGATCAGGGCGTAGCGGCGCCCCGGACGGCCGGTCTGCGGCGGGATGGGCTGGGTCACGGGGATCTCCGGGAAAAGTCGCGGGCATAGATCGAGCGGCGGGGCGGGGGGGCGGCCTCCGGCGCCTCTTCGGGGGCGGGAGCGGGCGCGCGGCCGGTTTCATAGCGTCCCATCAGCGCCCCGGCGATGAGCCAGGTGATCGGGACGAGCGAGGAATTGGGCAGCATGTCGAGCAGGTTGATCGCCAGCGCGAGGGCGAGGCCGGCGGTGATCAGGTCGGGCCGGACGGTGCGCCGGCGCCAGAGGATCAGGACGAGCGGCATGCACACGAGGCCGAAGGTGGCGACATAGCCGACCCAGCCCTGCTGGCCCATGACGATGACCCAGACGCCGTCGGGAATCGCCACGCTGCGGCCGTACCTGTCGTCCAGGATCATGTTGCGGCCCATGCCGCCCCAGCCGAAAAGTGGTTTCTGGTTCGCCCGGGCGAGAAGAAGGTCCTCGTTCTCGAATCGGAACGCGAGGGAGTCGGCCCTCTCCTCGTCGATGAGTTGCGCCCAGCCCACGAGTTGTTCGGTCGGCACCAGTCCTGCGCCCCGCAGCATCGGGTAGAGCATCACAGTGACGGAGGTGACACCCGCCAAAAGAAGCTGCCCGCGCGGGCCGAAAAACACCATGGCGGGGGCGATCAGCAGCACCAGCAGGAAAGCGCCAAGGCTCCGGGCCAGAAGCAGGACGGTCAAGGTCCAGACCGCCGCGGCCAGCCAGCCTATCGGCTGGCTGCCGTCCCGCGCCCGCCACAGCGCCAGCGCCGCGAGCACGGCCATCGCCACGAAGATCGCGACCCGGAGGCCGTGGCCCAGAAATACCATGGGCCGGAACCCGTCGCCCCGGATATGCTGAGCGAAGGAATGTGAATGAAACCCGTAGATCCAGCGATGCAACTGTGGGCTCAGCCGGATCTCGATCAGCATAAACATCGAATAGACGAGGCCCCCGACCACCAGCGCGACAAGCAGATAGCGCTGCGCCTCCGGCGCCGCGAGATACCGCCGGGCGAGGAAGAAGGGCATCACCATGATGACGGCCACCATGGTGAGAGAGGCCACGTCGTAGAGCCGGATTCCCGGCTGCAGCACGGCGCCGTTCAGGACGGGCGCCCGGTTGTTCACGAAATAGAGCAGCGGGGCTGCCACCAGAAGCAGAAGGAGCGTGTTGGTCACGACCGTGCTGCCCCGGCGGACGAGCGGTGTACCGCGCGCCTCCGTTCCCGCCCCCGCGCGTCCCCTCCGAAGCGCCGCAGCCGCCTGGTCGCGCCGCACCGTCAGCCAGACCAGCACCGCCGCGGTGAAGCTGGGGATGGTGGCCTTGTCGAGCGTCGGCAGCAGCGGCAGGTCGACGTTGGTGCGTTCCGGCAGGAACAGGTATCCCGCCAGGATGGTCCAGATCAGCGCCGCGTGCAGGGGCAGCCGCCGGAAAAGCACCGCCGCCACCAGCGGATAGGCGAAGAGCGCCAGGTAGGCCAAGGCATTTGGGGTGGCGGGGGGTATCATCGCGGCGATCCGTTCTTCCACCGCCTTGCGCGAGCGGCCTGCTCAGCAGAAATATCCCACGTTCCGGCCGAAACCGCACCGGGACGCATCGCCGGTCTTGTAATCCGCCGCGCGCATCATGTTAAGTCTGGCGCGATATTTCCCTGCCCGCATGGGAGCCGGAGCGCGTGACCGCGGACGATTCCGACGAAATCTCTGTCATT
>Ga0310345_10002022_pt1 | contig 21145 bp, 17 predicted proteins | sample HC15DNA20500_MG_FD_204667 | JGI IMG/M metagenome (GOLD analysis project Ga0310345, IMG submission 204667) | Marine microbial communities from station ALOHA, North Pacific Subtropical Gyre - HC15-DNA-20-500_MG | ecosystem: Environmental > Aquatic > Marine > Oceanic | place: Pacific Ocean: North...
GCCGACCACGATGAGGTGCTCCGGCAGCGTCTTCATGTCGTAGAGCTGCGTCCAGGTCAGGATGCGTTCCCCGTCGGGCTTGGCACTGGGAAGCTCACGCGGCGAGGCGCCCACGGAGATCACAAGGGTGTCGGCCTCGATGCGGTCGAAGTCCGTGCCGCCGGGTCCCGTGGAGACGACCACGGCGTTGTCATCCTCGACGCGGCCGTGTCCCTCGAGGATCGTGACGCCTGCCTGCAGCAGGGAAGCTCGCATGTCCTCGGACTGCTGGCGCGCCAGGGCTAGGAGCCGCTTGTTGACCTGTGCGAGGTTGATCGCGATCTCAGGCTTGAGCGGGCGACCGTCGCCACCCTTGGCGAACAGCTGAACACCGAGCTCCCCCGCGTCGGCGATCGCGACAGCGGCGTCAGCCGTCGCGATGAGCGTCTTGGACGGTACGACGTCGGTGATGACCGCCGAGCCGCCGACACCGGCCCGCTCGACGAGGGTGACGTCCGCCCCCAGCTGCGCTGCCGCGAGCGCCGCCTCGTAGCCGCCGGGACCACCGCCGATGATCGCGACGGATTGGGCGCGCTCGAAGCTCAAAGACATGCGTCCATTGTTTCAGCAAGCCCCCGTTGTTCCCGCCAGTCACGGGTTCCTAGAGTGGGAGCATGTCAGACACGCTGAGCAACCCGCTCGATGATCCTCACGCCGACCCCTTCGAGGTCGCGCGAACCGCAGCAGCCGATATCGCTCGCCTCACCGGCGTCGAGCACCACGACATCGCGCTGACTCTAGGGAGCGGCTGGGGCAAGGCAGCCGACCTCATCGGCGAGACCGTCGCGACGATTCCGGCGACGGATGTCACGGGCTTCAGCAAGCCCGCCTTGGAAGGCCACGTGGGTTCGCTACGCAGCATCCGTACTCCCAAGGGCAAGCACGTGCTCGTGATCGGCGCACGCACCCACTACTACGAAGGCCACGGACCGCGCCGCGTCGTGCACAGCGTGCGTACGGCCGCCGCGACCGGCGCCAAGACGATGGTGCTCACCAACGGCGCCGGCGGCATCAAGCCGTCCTGGAAGCCGGGACAGCCGGTTCTCATCAGTGACCACATCAACCTGACCGGCGCATCGCCGCTGGAAGGCGCGACCTTCATCGACCTCACCGACCTCTACTCCGTGCGACTGCGTGACGTTGCCCGAATGGTGGATCCGACACTCGACGAAGGCGTGTACTGCCAGTTCCGCGGGCCCCAGTACGAGACTCCGGCCGAGGTGCGGATGGCAAAGACCATCGGCGGACACATTGTCGGGATGTCGACAGCGCTCGAGGCTATCGCCGCTCGTCAAGCAGGGATGGAGATCCTCGGGTTCTCGCTCATCACGAACATGGCTGCCGGCATCCAGACGACCCCGCTCAGCCACCAGGAAGTCATCGAGGCCGGCAAAGCCGCAGAACCGGTGATCTCGGCGTTGCTGGCGCGCGTCATCGGCGAGCTGTGATGAGTGTGGTCGACGCCGCTCGGGTCTGGCTCGAGCAGGATCCCGATCCGGACACCCGAGCCGAGCTTGCCTCGCTCCTCGAGGCGGCTGATGCCGGCGACGCTGCTGCGCTCGGCGAGCTGGAGGGTCGCTTCGGCACCCGCCTCGCCTTCGGAACCGCGGGGCTTCGCGGTGCTCTGGGCGCCGGTTCCAACCGGATGAACCGGGTCCTCGTGACACACGCCGCTGCAGGGCTTGCCGCATACCTGCGCGAGCGAGCAGGAACCGACGCCACGCCGCGCGTAGTGATCGGATACGACGGACGCCGAAACTCCGATGTCTTTGCTCGCGACTCCGCGGAGATCTTCGCGGGAGCAGGCTTCGAGGCGGTGCTGCTGCCACGGCTGCTGCCGACCCCCGTGCTCGCGTTCGCCGTGCGCCACCTGGATGCCGCAGCCGGCGTCATGGTGACGGCATCCCACAACCCGCCCGATGACAACGGCTACAAGGTGTATCTCGGCGGCGTCGACGCGGGTTCGCAGATCGTATCCCCCGCGGATGCCGAGATCGCGACGCACATCGAGGCGGTGGCTGCCGGCGACATCCGTGATCTGCCGCGCAGTTCGGCGTACGAGATCGCACCGGAGTCGGTGGTGGACGCCTACGTCGGGGCGACCGCCGCGGTCGCGCCGGCGGGTCCCGGCGCGACCGGGATGCGGTGGGTCTACACCGCCATGCACGGCGTCGGGTGGGAGACGCTCGCCCGCATCCTCGACGCTGCCGGGTATCCGGCGCCGACGCCGGTGACCGCCCAGATCGAGCCCGACGGGCGGTTCCCGACCGTGTCGTTCCCAAACCCCGAAGAGCCCGGGGCGATGGACCTTGCCTTCGAGACGGCTCGGCAGGTCGGGGCGGAGTTCATCCTCGCCAACGACCCAGATGCTGATCGACTCGCCGTTGCGGTGCCCGACCCGGCCGCGCCGGAGGAGTGGCGGCGCCTGACCGGGAACCAGATCGGGCTGCTCCTCGGGTGGCGCGCGGCGCGGGCGGCGGATGCGGCATCCGGTGCAACCCTCGCCTGCTCCCTGGTGTCTTCACCAGGCCTCGCTGCCGTCGCCGAGCACTACGGGCTGGGCTTTGCGGCAACCCTCACCGGGTTCAAGTGGATCTCCCGTGCCCCGGGAATGATCTACGGGTTCGAGGAGGCTCTCGGCTACCTCGTGAACCCCGAGACCGTACGCGACAAGGACGGGATTTCGGCGGCGGTCGCGATGCTCGGGATGATCGCCGAAGCGCGAGCATCCGGTCGCACGGTCGGTGACCTGTTGGCCGAGTTCGACGAGACCTTCGGCGCGTTCGCTAGCGACCAGATCTCGCTGCGGGTGAGCGATCTGTCGCTGATCGGCCGGATGATGTCGGCGCTGCGGGCAGCTCCCCCGGCGGCGATCGGCGGCGTGACGGTGGCGCGGATCGACGACCTGCTGCACGGGGTCGACGGCCTTCCGCCCGGCGACGTGCTCCGCCTGTGGCTTGAGGACGGGTCTCGCATCATCATCCGGCCCAGCGGCACCGAGCCCAAGCTCAAGGTGTATCTCGATGTTCGCGCAGAGACGGCCGACGCGGCATCCACCCGCCTGACCGATCTGGCCGCCGGCGCGCGCGACTTGCTCGCCGCCGTCAGCTGACGGGGCCGCAGCTAACTCCTCGAATCCGGGTCTGGGGCGCAGCCGCGGCGCCGCGAACGCGCGGTTTGCCGGCGATGTTGAGGAGTTGGCTGCGGCTCACAGCTGGCGCTGGCGGGCGTGGACGACCTCGAGAAGGTCGACGAACAGCGGATGCTGGGGTGTCAGGCCCGTGATCCGAGTCACGGCGGCGGCGGCATCCGTATCGCGAAGCAGCTGCTGCAGCTCCTGGGACTGCGGGTCGTCGGGGTCGTCGAACTCTAAGGCAGCACCGACAGCCGCGAGCAGTCCCGACACCGACATCCCCCGCTCCGCGGCCTCAGCGGCAGGGCCGATGAATCGCTCGTGCCGCGACAGCTTGCGCAGCGGCTGGCGCCCGACCCGACCGACGGTGTCGGGCAGCGCAGGGTTCTGGAATCGCCGCAGGATCGTCGCCCGATAGTCGGCGAGCTCTTCGACGGGCAGTTCGTGCTTGGCCGTCAGAAGCGCCGAGGTCTCTTCGAGCGCCGCGATCACCTGACCTGCGATCGAGGGATCGGCGAGAGTCTGCGCGATCGTCACGTGCCCGGCGCGAGCGCCGAGGTACGCGGCTGCGGCGTGCCCGGTGTTGACGGTGAAGAGCTTGCGCTCGATGTAGGGCGCGAGGTCGTCGACGAAGTGGGCGCCGGGAATCTGCGGCGGGTCGTCGCCGAACGGCGGCCGCTCGATGGCCCATTCGAAGAAGGGCTCGACGGTGACATCCACCCCGGCACCCTCAGGCTGCGCCGGCACGATTCGGTCGACGGCGGTGTTCGCGAAGACGGCCCGGGCCTGGAGGTCAGTCCAGCTCTCCCCCGCGGCTGCGGCGACCTCATCCCGCAGCAGGTCGGTTGCGTTGATGGCATTCTCACACGCCATCACGTGGAGCGCCGCCTGCGCGGCCCCCCGGGCGGCGAGCCCCGCGGCGATGTGCGGTGCAACGAATCGAAGGACAGTCGGCCCAACTGCGGTCGTTACCACGTCGGCCGTCGCGATCTCAGCCACGAGAGCATCGGGGTCGGTGGCGGAGTTGATCGCCCGAAACCCCGTCACCGACTTGTCGACACCACCCTCGCCGACCTCGTGGACGGTATACGACGATGCCGCGTTGATCGCATCGACCAGGGGCGCCGCGACATCCGAGAACACAAGCTCGTAGCCGCCCTCGTGGAGGAGCAGCCCGACGAAGCCGCGTCCGATGTTGCCCGCGCCGAAGTGGACGGCCTTCATGACTGCCTCCTCCTCAGACGCCGGCGGCGGAGACGATGGCGAACAGGTCGTCGCTTGTCGCGGCAGCCTTCAGCCTTGCGACGTCATCCTCGTCGGAGAACAGGATCGCGATCTGCGACAGGATCTCGAGGTGCTCATCGCCGACACCGGCGATACCGACGACGAAGGTCACGGTTTCGCCGTTCCAGTCGACGCCGCCGTCGTACCTGACGACGGACAGGGCCGACGCGAGGATGGCGTCCTTGGCGTCGTTCGTGCCGTGCGGGATCGCAAGCTCATTGCCCATGTAGGTCGAGACGGTCTGCTCGCGGGCAAGCATCGCGTCGTAATACGCCGAGGTCACTGCTCCGGCAGCGACCAGAAGATCTGCCGCCTCCCGGATCGCTTCGTCCCGCGTTGCCGAGCCCGCATGAATCCGCACGCGGTCGCTCGTGAGAACCTCACTGGTCATGATGAAACCTTCCTCCCCGGAAAATTGCCGTCTCGTCGCATACGGGTGACGAGACGAAGGACGAGGGTGCGGGGCGGCCTGCGCCGCCCCGCACCGACTCATCGGTTATGCACCATCCTGGTGCTGGTCGCGGACCAGCTCCACAACCTCGTCGTACTTCGGCGAGTTCATGAAGTTGTCGACCGACACATGTACGGCATCCGGAGTCTTCTGCCGGGCCCGGTCGGTGAGCTGGTTCTGCGTGATCACCAAGTCGGCGGAAGCATCCAGATTCGCGATCGCCTTGTTGGTGACCGTGACATCGGTGATCCCCGCCTTCGTGATCTTGTTGCGCAGCACGCTCGCGCCCATTGCAGATGACCCCATACCCGCGTCGCACGCGAACACGATGTTCGAGATCTGCTTGGTTTCGAGACGTCCGCCGCTGGCGAGACCCCCCGTTGCCCGAGCGGTCTCTGCCTCGTCGTACGCCTCGTCGGCGTCGCCTGCGGCGCGGGCGTCAGCACCGGCGCTGGCGCGAAGACCAGCGAGCGCAGCCGACTCCTTGCCCTTGTTCGCTTCGGTCTGGGCGATCGCGGCGCTCAGGTCGCCACCAAGCCCCAACTCGAGATCGCGCTTGCGCGTGGCACGCAGAATGACGGCTGCCACAAGGAAGGTCACTGCCGCCGCTAGAAGAACCGACAGATACACGACCATAAGGTTGCCGAAGCCGCCTGCGGCCGGGCTGGAGGCTGCCGCCGTCACAGCGATAATGCTGCCGGGGGCTGCAGGGAAAGCAAGACCACCGTTGAAGAGCATGTTCACCGTGACGCCGGTAGCACCGCCGGCGATCAGCGCCAGAATCGTCGCAGGCTTCGCGAGAGCATACGGGAAGTAGATCTCGTGAATGCCACCGAAGAACTGGATGATGATCGCGCCGGGCGCCGAGGCCTTGGCCGCGCCGATGCCGAAGAACGTGAAGGCAAGCAGCAGGCCGAGCCCGGGGCCCGGGTTCGCCTCGATGAGGAACAGGATCGACTTGCCGGTCTCGGCAGCCTGCTCGATACCGAGCGGCGTGAAGACACCGTGGTTGATCGCGTTGTTCAGGAACAACACCTTCGCGGGTTCGACGATGATCGACACCAGGGGCAGCAACTGGACTGAGACGAGCCAGCCCACGGCGGCGCCGAGCACCGCGCTGATGCCGAGCATGAGCGGGCCGAACAAGAAGAAGCCGACGATAGCGAGCAGCATGCCCAGGATGCCGGCAGAGAAGTTGTTGACCAACATCTCGAAGCCGGGCCTGATCTTGCCGTCCCAGATCCGGTCCATCCACTTGGTCAGCAGCGCCGCGATCGGTCCCATGATCATGGCGCCGAGGAACATCGGGATGTTCGTACCGACGATGACACCCATCGTTGCGATCGTCGCAACCACGCCGCCACGCTCGCCGTAGACCATCCGACCTGCCGTGTTGGCGATCAGAAGCGGGAGCAGGTAGGTGATCATGGGCCCCACGAGACCGACGTACTGGGGGAAGGTCGCGCCGTCGGGCAGCTCCGCGAGCGCCGTCATGGCACCCTGCCAGCCGATCGTATCGGCGTTGCCGAACCCACCGAGCAGCGGCGCAACTGGCTCCCACCACCCCAGCCATCCAAGGGGGATGAAGAGCATCGTAATGAAGCCCCAGGCGATGAATGCCGCGATGTTCGGCATGATCATGCCCGAGAGGAAAGTGCCGAATCGCTGGACGGCGACGCGTGCCCGCCCAGGATCCTTCGCCGTTCCAGGCGACGTCGTTGTCATTGCGTTCTCTCTTTCTGTGAGTCGGAGGCTGCGTGTGCAGCCTCCCGTGCGGTTGCCGCGTCAGTTGCGGCCAGCGCGGCCTCAGCGATGCGCCGGGCATCGTCGAGGGAGTAGGTGAGCAGGGTCGCGCGCACGTCGGCGAGCGCGGTGGGTGCCATCGAGAGCGAGGTGGCTCCGAGCCCGACGAGCACGACAGCCAGCAGCGGGTCGGCTGCCGCTTCGCCGCAGATGCCGACGGGCTTGCCCGTCCGCGCGCCGGCTGCGCCGACCTCGCGGATGAGGCGAAGGACCGCGGGATGCCACGGATCCTGGAATCCCGCGACCGAACCGAGCAGGCGGTCGGCGGCCAGGGTGTACTGCGTCAGGTCGTTCGTCCCGATGGAGGCGAAGTCCGCGTGCGCGAAGATGTGCTCGGCAAGGAGAGCCGAGGAGGGCACCTCGACCATGACCCCGGCGGTGCGGATACCGTACTCTCGCGCGATCGCCGTGAAGTATTCGGCCTCGTCCACGGTGGACACCATCGGCGCCATGACCCAGAGGTCAGCACCCGACCCCGCCTTGCGGGTCTGCTCGTCCGCCTCGGCGAGCGCAGTGAGCTGTTCGCGCAGGATGTCCTCGCTGGCCCGCAGCGCCCGAAGGCCACGGAGGCCCAGCGCCGGGTTCTCTTCGTGCGCATCGTTGAGGAAAGGCAGCGGCTTGTCGGCGCCGGCATCCAGCACCCGCACCACAACCTTCTTGCCGGCGAACGCGGCGAGGAGCTCGGCGTACGAGGCGCGCTGCTGCTCGACAGTGGGCGCCGAACTCGCGGAGAGGAACAGGAACTCGGTGCGGAACAAGCCAACGCCTTCGGCCCCGAGTGCCACGGCTTCGGCAGCTCCGGCGGGGTTGCCGAGGTTCGCCAACAGCGGCACCGCTGTCCCGTCGGCGAGAGCGCCGTCGGTGATCGGGGCACCCGCAGCGGCTGCTCGCGCGTTCGCCCGGTTCTCGGCCCGGGTGAGCTCATCGTCGGAAGGCTCGGTCGTCACGGCGCCTGCGGCGGCATCCACGATCACGGTCTCGTCGTCGGCCAGCTCTGCGGCGCCTGCAACGCCCACGACCGCGACGATGCCCTTCTCCCGCGCGAGAATCGCGGTGTGCGAGGTCGGGCCACCCTCCGTGGTGACCAGCGCCAAGACCTGATCGAGGTCGAGCAGGGCGGTGTCGGCCGGCGCGAGGTCTTTGGCGACAAGAACGAACGGATGCCCCGGGTCGGGCACTCCCGGTGCGGCAACACCCTGCAGCCGAGCGATCACGCGCTGGGCGACATCGTCGAGGTCAGCGGCGCGCTCACCGAGGTAGCCGCCGACCGCCTCCAGCTGAGCACGGAACGACGCAAACGCCTCGTGCACGGCACGCTCGGCGGTCTTGCCCTGCGCGAGCGACGCATCTACCTCGTTGGTGAGCGTCGGGTCTTCGGCCATCATGGCCTGCGCCTCGAGCACCTCCTGAGCTGCTCCCCCGGCCTGCTCGCCACGCTTCTCGAGCTCGCGCGCGACGGCGGCCAGGGCCTCCTGCACCCGCGCGCGCTCCTCGTCGGCCCCGATGGCGCTCGGGTTGTCATCAGGTGCCGGCAGGGGTGCCGCCATCCGCGCGACCGGCCCGTGGGCGACGCCCAGGCCGATGCCGACTCCTCGCAATTGCGCCATGATCAGGCGGCGTCGTGGTCGGTGGTGAGCAGTTCGCTCAGGGTGTCCAGCGCCGCCTCCGCGCCCTCGCCATCCGCGGTGAGGGTCACATAGTCACCGTGTTCGACACCGAGCGAGATCACGCCGAGGATGCTCGCCGCGTTCACCGGAGCCCCGGCATCCTTGGCGATCGTGATCGGGATGCCGGCGTCCTTCGCGGCCTGGGCGAACAGCTTCGCGGGCCTGGCGTGCAGGCCGTGCGACGAGCCGATGCGGACCGTGCGGGTGATCTCAGACATGGTTCCCTCCCTGGAACTGGCTATTCGGTGACGGATGCGGCGCGAGCCGCGGTGGCAAGCTGAAGAATCCGCGAACCGTCGCGATCCTCGAAAGCATCGGGCGGAAGGAGCACCGCGATCGACTCGTGTGCGCTGGCCACCGTGCGGATCCGCTGAAACTCGGACTCGAGATGAGGACCAACAAGCACGATGTCGACGGGCTCGGTGATACCCGCGAGAGTGTCCTCGGTACCCGCAGCGACCTCGACATGAACGCCACTGGCCGCGGCTGCGCTTCGCAACCGCTGTGCGACGAATGTGCTGGACGCTCCTGCGCCGCAGATCACCAGGATCCTCATCGACCCGCCTCCTTCGAAATCGATTCTTGTGAGAACGCTGAGAGGCGACAACCAGTCCTTTTTCCGCGGGGGCGGAAGAGCGTTTCCGCCGGCGTAGCCCTGCGCGCGCGCTCGGCGTGGTTGACTGACACGGTCGAGGACGCGCCCGGTGCGACCTCGCGCGAGGAGTTCGGTGACACGACCACGACAGGATCGGATGTTGAGCCTGCTCGTCCGCGAGGGCGAGTGGGTCACCGCCGCGACCCTCGCTGACGCCCTGGGGGTCACGCCGCGCAGCATCCGTTCGTATGTCACCGCTGTCAACGCGCGCGTGCCCTCCGGCGCCGCTATCGAGTCGGGTCCGTCGGGGTATCGTGCCGGGATCGACGCCGCAGCAGCGCTCCGGGCGTCGGCGGCAGCTGACGCCGGCACACCACGGGACCGGCTTCACACGCTCGTCCGAGCGCTGCTGAACGACCCCGAGGGTATCGACGTGTTCGAGACCGCCGACGCGCTCCACGTCAGTCCTGCAACGCTCGAAGCGGACCTCGGTCGGGTCCGTAGCCTCCTGGGAGGCACCGGCATCACCCTTGAGCGCTCGGCCTCGACAGCTCGCCTGCGCGGCGCCGAGGTCGCGCAGCGCCGCCTGCTGAGCTCCCTCGCTCACGACGAGATGGAAGCGGGCGCGTTCGACTTCGACGCGCTGCGCCGCTCCCTGGGCGGATCTTCCATGGGCGCCAACGTCTTCGGGCCGTTCAAGCCCGCACTGGTTGCTCGGATGGGCGAGCTCGGCTACTACGTCAACGAGTTCGGCATCGCGGATGTGCTGATGCACATCGCCATCACAGCCGACCGGGCATCCCAGGGCCGCTCACTAGAGGGGACCACCGGCTCACCGATCTCCGAGGATCGTCGTGCGGTCGCCGAGGTTCTCGACGCCCTGGTGCGCGAGCACATCGGGGTCGATCTGGGGCACGGAGACCTCGACCATCTGGCGATCCTCGTCCTGACGCGGGTCGTCGCTCCGGGCGCTGCAGCACCGAGCGAGCGAGCGCGGGAAAACCTGGATCCTCAGCTCGAACAGGTAGTTCGCGAGATCGTCCAGGACGCGGCATCCGAGTTTCTCGTCGACATCGCGCACGAAGACTTCGTCGTGCGCCTCTCCCTTCACGTGCAGAACCTCCGGCAGCGTGCCGCGGCTCAGGCCTGGTCGCGAAACCCCCTCACCCGGTCGCTGAAGACGAGCTACCCGATGGTGTTCGAGGTCGCTGTCTTCATCGCGGGGCAACTCCACGAACGGCTCGGCATCCCGCTACTCGATGATGAAATCGCCTACATCGCCATGCACGTGGGCGGACGGCTCGAGCGCAGCCGCCGCAGCGAGCAGCTGCTCACCGCGACAATTGTCTGCCCTGGGTACTACGAACTGCATGAGCTGCTTCGGTCGAGCGTCGATCGCTCTCTCGGCCGCGCGATCGAGGTCGTCGGTGTCGACACGCGCGCGGATCCCGACTGGGAGGCGATCCACACCGACCTCGTGCTTTCGACGATCGAACCGCCCACACCGTCGGACCGAATCGTCAGGGTGCAGCCGTTCCTCACCGAGAGCGACGTCGATCGCGTTCAAGCGACTGCGAGCCGCATCCGCCGCGGGCGACGCCTGGCGCGACTGCGCGCAGACCTCGCACGGTACTTCGTCGCGGGCGCGTTCAGTCGTGAGCTGGCGGCAGCCGGCAGCGAGGAAGAAGCCATCAGGCTGCTCGGCGCACCCCTCGTCGCAGAAGGCGTCATCGACCAGGACTACATCGAGCGCGCGATCCACCGTGAACAGCTCTCGTCGACAGCGTTCACCGATGCCCTTGCCGTTCCCCACGCCATCGGGATGACGGCAACTCGCACGGCGATCTCTGTCGGGGTCTCGGAGAGCTCGATCGCCTGGGGCGATTCCCGCGTCCAGGTGGTCGCACTGGTGGCGTTTTCGGAATCAGACCGCGCCGCATTCCAGACCGTCTTCGAGCAGTTTGTCGAAGTGTTCTCCGAGCGCGAGAGCGTGCAGCGCATCGTACGCCGAGCGACCGACCTCGCGGGGTTCCTCGACGAGTTGGCGGCAGTCATCGACGGCTGATTCCGCCGCGGCTTACTAGGCTCAGAGGGTGGATGCCGACCCTGCCCCGCCCCGCGACGCCGACGCTCCCGCGCAGCGCGCATCATCGGCTGGATCGCGGCAAGTCTCGGCATCCTGCTGATCGTCGCCGTCATCGGGATCGTCATCTACTCGCAGGTCGGCGTCATGGCGGCAGAGCCCGAGCCGCTCGCCGCGGTGAAGGCCGATCCGGCGATCGCGATCACCGATGATTCGGCAGCCATCGTGCTCGCGCCCGTCGAGGGTGAGACCGGCGATGGACTGGTGTTCATCCCCGGCGCGAAGGTCGACCCGTGGGCGTATGCCGCGAAGCTTTCGGGCATCGTCGAGTCGGGCACGACAGTAGTGATCACAAAGCCGTGGTTGAATCTGGCGTTCTTCGATCTGAGGCCGCTGGACGCGTTCACGAGCCTTGCCCCGGATGTCGACACCTGGGCCGTCGGCGGTCACTCACTCGGCGGGGTTCCCGCGTGCCAGCTCACCGAGAGTGCCCAGGCCCTGATCCTGTTCGCGTCCTACTGCGCGAACGACCTCAGCACGTCGGGGCTTCCGGTGCTCAGCCTCGCCGGAGAACTCGACGGCCTGTCCACGCCCGAGAAGATCGCGGATGCCCGCCCGCTGCTCCCGGCGGGTGCCGACATGGTCGAGATCGCGGGCGCCGCGCACTCATCGTTCGGCGACTACGGCCCCCAGCCGGGCGACGGCACACCGACCATCTCGGATGCCGACATGACCGAGACCCTCACCTCCGAGGTCGACCGTTTCTTGCAGACGCAGGTCGCGGGCGGCTGACGCCCCCTCGGACCGGGAGCCACTTCGTCGACGGCTCCTGCGGCGATTGTGGCTAACTCCTCACATCCGGCGCGCCTGCGGCACATCATGTCCGCTCGCGCCCTGATCTGACGGCGATCTTGAGGAGTTAGCAACGGCCGACCGTCGAGCGGCGCATCCACCCACCGACCGCCACGGCCGCAGCGAACTCCTCCTATTCGCCGCGCCGTGGGCCGGTTCGACCGCGCAGCACCGGCCGCGGCCGTCAGTTTTGAGGAGTTAGCAACACTCGGCGGACAGGCGCCGCGGCGAGAACCGATCCTCCCCACCTCGCCTCTCAGCTCCGGTCTCCCCAGCCATCACATCCGTCGGCCACCCTCCCCCGCACGACGGTTGACTGCCGTCATGCCGAACGCTGCGAGCGCGACATCCCCAGCCCTCCGCCATCGGATACTCGAGACCTCGGACCTCCGCGCGCACGGCCTGTCGGAACGGCGCATCAGGTTGTTGGTCGATTCCGGGCAGCTGCTTCGCGTGCGGCGCGGCAAGTACCTCGCCGTCGATGTACCACCGTGCCTCTCCGAAGCGGCACGCCTCGGAGGCCGGCTGGACTGCGTCTCTCTGCTCCGCGAGGCAGGCGTCTTCGTCGCATCCGACCCGCCGCTCCACGTCCAGCTCGACAATGGCGCGAGCCGGCTGCCCGCGCGCCCGCACCACGTCGTCGCACACTGGCGCGCCACTGGAGCTCATCGCTGTTCCCCCATCGCGCCCTGGGTTGAGGCCCTCGCGCAGGCCTGCCGGTGCCAGGACCCGCGGTCCGCGATCGCGACGCTCGACAGCGCATGGCATCGGGGACTTGTCGACGAAGCAGAACTGCGGGAGGTATTTACTCGTCTTCCGCTGCGTTACCGAGCACTCCACGGGCTCCTCGATCGACGGGCGGAGTCCGGCACCGAAACGCTCATGCGACTCATCCTCCGCACGCTCGGATGCGACATTCGTGTGCAGCAGAGCATTGCCGGGGTCGGGCGGGTCGACTTCATCGTTGATGGTTGGCTCATCATCGAATGCGACAGCGAAGCGCACCACGCGGGCTGGGACGCTGCTAAGCGCGACCGGCGCCGCGACATGGCGGCCGCGACTCTCGGCTACACGACGATCCGGCCGATCGCCGAAGACATCCTGCACCACCGAGATGAGCTGACGACGACGCTTCGCGCGATCATCGAGCGCGGTGATCCGGTTCGTGCTCGTCGTCGCTAACTCAGCAAAGCTGACCGGATTCTGCGGGCTCGCGAGATCCGCGGATGCCTGAATGGCTGGTTTTGAGGAGTTAGCTGCGCCGATGGCCATCGCCGCCCGTCCGCATCCAGCGCCGGCAGGACCGGCGGCGCCCCCGCCAACGCTCACGCTGTCGCTAACTCCGCAGAACCGCGCGGAATGCCGCCACCCGGCCCCTTACCGACCGTCGATGCGGCCAAACCTGAGGAGTTAGCGACTCCGTGGCCCGACTTAGCGGTCGAAGCCCTCGCCGATGAGTTCGATGAGCTCCTCGCGCTCCTCGACGGGCAGGAAGGCGCCTGCCGCGGCGTTGAGCTGGAAGACTTCGAGGTCATCGAGGTCGTACTCGAAAGCGTCAGCGAGCAGGGCGAGTTCGCGGGTCAGCGATGTCCGGCTCATCGTGCGGTTGTCGACATTCACCGTCACCGAGAAGCCCAGCTGGTAGAGCAGGTCGAAGGGGTGATCGGCGAGCTCCTCGCCCCACTTTTCGATCGCTCCGGTCTGCAGGTTGGAGCTCGGCGAGAGCTCGAGTGGGATCTCGCGGTCGCGCACCCACCGAGCAAGGTCGCCGAACTGCACCAGCACCTCGTCGCCCGCCCGCGAGACGACATCGAGGTCTTCCGCGATGCGCACCCCGTGGCCCAGGCGCAGTGCCCGCCCATCGAGCAGAGCCGAGCGAATCGAGTCCAGGCCGGCAGCCTCACCCGCGTGGACCGTGACCGGGAAGAACTCGCTGGCGAGGTAGTCGAAGGCCTCACGGTGGCGCGCGGGGAGGAATCCGTCTTCGGGGCCGGCGATGTCGAACCCGACGGCGCCGCGCTCACGCCACTGAACGGCCAGCCGCGCGATCTCCAGGGACCGGTCGGTGTGGCGCATCGCGGTGATCAGCTGCCCGACACGGATGTCGTGACCTGCCTGCTCCGCGGCATCCTCGCCCTCTTCGATGCCGTCCTGCACGGCCTCGACGGCCTCCTCGAGCGACAGCCCGCCCGACAGATGCTGCTCGGGAGCCCACCGCACCTCGCCGTAGATCACGCCGTCGGCGGCGAGATCCTCGACGAATTCCCGAGCGACGCGGGTGAGTCCCTCGCGGGTCTGCATGACCCCGACGGTGAGATCGAACGTCTTCAGGTACTCGACGAGCGAACCCGAATCGGAGCGCTCGGCGATCCAGTCGGCAAGATCATCGGCCGTGTCCTCGGGAACATCGAGCCCGATCTGGTCGGCAAGCTCGAGGATCGTCGCCGGCCGCACACCGCCGTCGAGGTGGTCGTGCAGCGACACCTTGGGGAGCTTGCGGATCGACATCCCCTGCAAGACGTGGTCACCGTGCTGATCGATCGACATGAGGGCTCCTGAGTGTGGGGATGGCGGGCGCGGGGAAGAACGAAGGATGCTCAGGCGGTGATGCGCTCGAGGACGATGGGTGTGCGCGAGAGCTCGGCGTCACCAATCTCCCACGCGTTCTCGAGCGCGTCCAGTGCACGAGGGAAGCGAGCCGCATCCTGCGCCGAGAGTGTGAACAGCGGCGCACCGGCGGCCACCGAATCGCCCGGCTTGACGTGCAGGTCGATGCCTGCTGCGTGGATGACGGGATCTTCGGCGCGCGCTCGCCCAGCCCCCAGACGCCACGCGGCGACACCGAACGGCAGGGCCTCCATGCGGGTCACAACCCCAGCGCGAGGTGCGGTGACGGTGTGGGTCTCGCGCGGGGCGGGAAGCTCGGCATCCGGGTCCCCGCCCTGGGCGAGGATCATCGCGCGCCACGAGTCCATGGCGCGTCCATCGGCGAGCGCCGCCTCGACGTCAGCATCCGGCTGGCCCGCCAATGCGAGCATTTCTCGGGCCAGAGCGAGGGTGAGTTCCACGACGTCGGCAGGTCCGCCGCCTGCGAGCACCTCGACGGATTCCCTGACCTCGTTCGCATTGCCGATCGCAAGGCCGAGCGGCGTGTCCATGTTGGTCAGCAGCGCTGTCGTGGCCACCCCGGAGTCAGTGCCCAGCGCCACCATCGTGCGTGCGAGTTCGCGGGCACGATCCACGTCGCGCATGAACGCACCTGAGCCGAACTTCACATCCAGCACGAGCGAGTCAGTGCCCTCGGCGATCTTCTTCGACATGATGCTCGAGGCGATGAGGGGGATGGCCTCGACGGTGCCAGTGACATCGCGCAGCGCATAGAGCTTCTTGTCGGCAGGAGCAAGGCCGGATCCGGCGGCGCAGATCACGGCACCCACGTCCCGCAGCTGCGCCGTCATCTCCTCGTTCGAGAGCGCCGCGCGCCAGCCCGGGATGGACTCGAGCTTGTCGAGAGTTCCGCCGGTGTGCCCGAGGCCTCGCCCCGACAGCTGCGGCACGGCGACGCCGAAGGATGCCACCAGTGGCGCGAGCGGCAGCGTGATCTTGTCACCCACCCCGCCCGTCGAGTGCTTGTCGACGGTGGGCTTGCCGAGTCCCGCGAAGCTCATCCGCTCCCCCGAGGCGATCATCGCGTCGGTCATGACCCGGATCTCGTCACGCTGCATGCCGTTGAGGAGCGTGGCCATCGCGAACGCTGCCATCTGCGCGTCAGCGACGTATCCGCGGGTGTAGGCGTCGACCATCCACCGCAGTTCGGGTTCGGGAACGGCGCCTCCGTCGCGCTTGATACGGATGACGTCAACGGCGTCGAACGGCTCCATCGGCGCCTCGGTCATGCGCGTACCTCCTCGAGGTCGCGGGGCCCGAAGGCATCCGGGAGCACTTCATCGATCGTGCGGATGCCCGAGACGGTGTGCAGCAGCATCCCGGGTGCGGAGTGCTCGTAGAGGAGCTGTCGACACCGACCGCACGGCATGATGATCTCCTCCGCACCGTTGACGCACACGAAGGCAGTCAGCCTGCCGCCGCCGCTCATGTGCAGTGCCGAGACGAGTCCGCATTCAGCGCACAGTCCGACACCGTACGAAGCGTTCTCGACGTTGCAGCCCGAGACGGTCCTGCCGTCATCGACGAGCGCTGCCGCTCCGACCGAGTAGTTCGAGTACGGGGCGTAGGCGCGGCGCATGGCCGAGATTGCCTCGGTGCGCAGCCTGTCCCAATCGATGTCTGTCATGCGGGTCCTCCGAGGCTCAGCTCTTGATGTAGGGCTTGCCCGCGGCGGCAGGTCCCCTGACCTGACCGGCGAAACCGGCCACGGCGATGATGGTCACCAAATAGGGCAGCATGAGCATGAACTCCCCCGGGATCGGGGTCTTGAGCACCGTCAGCAAGTTTTGGAGGTTGGTCGTGAACCCGAACAGCAGCGCCGCGAGCGTCGCCCGTACCGGGTCCCAGCGTCCGAAGATGACCGCCGCCAGGGCGATGAAGCCCAGGCCCGCGGTCATCTCTTTGCCGAACTGCGGCACCGAGACGAGAGTGAAGTAGGCGCCCCCGATTCCCGCGATGGCCCCCGCGAGCAGGACGTTCCAGAACCGGGTCGGATTCACACGGATGCCGACAGTGTCGGCCGCCTGCGGATGCTCACCGACAGCTCGCAGCCGCAACCCCCAGCGCGTCCGATACAGCCCCCAGGCCACGACAGCGACCGCGACGTACATCAGGTACACGATGAGCGTCTGGTTGAACAGGACCGGCCCGAGGAGCGGGATGTCGCTGAGAAGGGGAATCGCGATCGGCGCGAACCGCTCAGGGCTGTTGAGCAGGTCCTCGTTCGGCACGAGCAGCGCACCGAACAGGAATCCCGTGACTCCCGTGACGAGCACATTGAGCACGACACCGACGATGACTTGCTCGACGAGGTACTTGATGGCGAAGGCTGCCAGGACGAAGGCGACCATCGCCCCGCCGAGCATCGCGCCGACAAGGCCTACGAGCGGACTGCCGGTGAGGCTTGACAGCACGGCAGCCGAGAACGCCCCAAGTAGCAGCTGGCCCTCGATGGCCACGTTGACGACGCCCGCGCGCTCTCCGATGACACCGCCGAGCGCGCCGAACACGAGCGGCACCGAGAGCGAGATGGCCCCCACCAGGAGGCTCGTGAGCGGCACGAGCCCGTCGGCTCCGGCCCAAACAAGAAAGGCGGTGATCGCGAGCACGCCGAAGGGGATCGTGAGCCACAGCGGGACGGTCCGGTACGCCCAGGATCGCAGCGCGGCCAGCGCCGTCAGCACGACCATCACCGCGACGAGGATCCAGCTCGTCACCGCGGTGGGCACCTCGACGCGCGCCGACGATGCGCCGCCGAAGTCGAACGTGGTCACGCCGTCACGGGGAAGAGCGAGCAACAGGAGTGCCAGCATCGCCGCCGCGATGGCCAGGACGATCGGCACCTTGAGATGACGTTCGCGGACTGTCATGAGCGCGTCCGGGCTCTTCGGCAGCGTCGCGCTCATGCCGTCACCGCCTTCTTCGCGGACTTGGCTCTGGCTGCGGCGGCCTTCTCCTCCTGCGTCTTCGGGAGGAAGAAGATCGCGCGCAGCAGCGGGGGCGCGGCGATGAACAGCACGATCAGGGACTGGACGACGAGGACGATGTCCACGGGGATGCCTTGCGCCTGCATCGAGAAGGATCCTGCCTTCAGGGCGCCGAACAGGATACCTGCGGCGAAGGTGCCCCAGGCCCGGCTGCGACCCAGCAGTGCGACGGTGATGGCGTCGAAGCCGATGCCAGCATCGATGTTCGCGGTGAACCCGTTCGTGACGGCGCCCTGGATCTGGTTCATGGCAGCCAAACCCGCGAGGCCGCCCGCGAAGAGCATTGCGTAGACATAGATGCGTTGCACGCTGATGCCCGCAGCCCGGGCCGCGTGGGGGTTCTCTCCCACGGCCCGCATCCGGAGCCCGAGCGCCGAGCGCTCTACGAGCCACCAGACGAACACGGTCGCTGCGATGACGATGACAAAACCCCAGTCCAGAAGTGGGAACCCTTCACCGAACAGGGTCGGGAACTGCGCGGCCTCCGGAGTCGCCGCCGAGATCGGCTGGTTGGTTCCCGGTCGCTGCAGCAGTCCCGGGGTGCGGATCATCCACAACAGGAGGTAATACGCCACGTAGTTGAACATGATCGTGAGGATGACTTCGTGCGCGCCGGTACGCGCCTTGATGAGTCCCACGATCCCGCCCCAGATCGCACCGCCGAGGATGCCGGCCATCAGCGTCACCGGCAGCTGCAGCCACATTGGCAGGCCCAGGTTGTAGGTGAACAGTGCGGCGAAGATCACGCCGACGAGCATCTGGCCGCGGGCACCGATGTTGAACAGACCGACTCGGAACGCGAGCGCGACACCGAGTCCCGCGGCGATCAGCGGGGCGGCGGTGCCCAGCGAGTTCGTCAGTGGCCGAATCTGGGTCGCGAAATCATCAGCGCGGTAGTTGAACACGGCGCCGCGCAGAAGCGCGTCGTATCCGCCCACCACTGCGTTCCACACGGCGACGACAGTGTCGCCGGGACGGGCGAAGAAGTAGGCGGATGCCGCCTGCACGTCTTCGTTGGTGAAGGCGATCAGCACTCCCCCGACGATCATCGACAGCACGATCGCGAGGATGGTCATGACGGCGTTGCCGCGAAGCAGGTCGGTCAGGAACGCGTTCACGCGCGGCGGCGCGGGCTGCGGGTCCACGAGGGGCCCCGTAAGGTGCGGGAGCTGCTCGGGAGGCAGACCCTTCGTGGAATCCTCGGCACCCGGTGTGGCACCACTCATGCTGCTGTCCCTTCGGAATCGGCGACCCCGGCCATGAGCAGACCGAGCCGGCTTCGGGGGGTATCGGCGGAAACGATGGCCATCAGCTTGCCTCGGTACATGACGGCGATGCGGTCGGCGAGCGCGACGACCTCGTCGAGCTCGGTCGACACGACCACGACGGGGACACCACTGTCGCGGGTCTCGATGACCCGTTTGTGGATGAACTCGATCGACCCGACGTCGACGCCGCGCGTGGGTTGCGCCGCGATGAGCAGACGCAGCGGCCTGCTCAACTCGCGGGCGATCACCACCTTCTGCTGGTTCCCGCCCGACAGCGTACGCGCGGGCGCTTCGGCTCCCTGCGTACGGATGTCGTACTCGTGGATGCGATCGCGGGCGAAGCGGTCGCGCTCCGCCGCCCGGACCGTTCCAAACCGAACGAACTCGGGATCGGAGGTGCGGTCCAGGATGAGGTTCTCTGCAACCGAGAACGGCCCGACGAGGCCGTCCACCGTGCGGTCTTCGGGCACGAAACCGACGCCGGCATCGAGGATGGCGTGAACGCTCTTGCCCGTCAGCTCGACACTGTCGAGTCGAATCGACCCCTCGACGCGCGCGGCGAGTCCCATGATCGCCTCGACGAGCTCGGTCTGCCCGTTGCCCTGCACTCCGGCGATGGCGAGGACTTCCCCGGGGTGCACGTCGAACGACACGTCGTCGACGACGATGGCGCCGTGCGACGTGATCACGCGAAGGTCCCGGACCGCCAGTCCCCCCTCACCCGGCCGGGCCGGCGCCTTGTGCACCGTGAGCTCGACGGCCCGGCCCACCATCATCGATGCGAGTTCCTCGTTGGTCGCGGTGGGTTCCGCTTCGCCGACGACACGACCAAGCCGGATGACGGTAATGGCGTCGGCCACCTCGCGCACCTCACGCAGCTTGTGCGTGATGAAAACGATTGCGGTGCCCTCGTCCCGCAGCTGACGCATGATGGCCATCAGCTCGTCGGTCTCTTGGGGGGTAAGCACTGCCGTCGGCTCGTCGAAGACGAGAACCTGGGCGTCTCGCGAGAGAGCCTTGATGATCTCGACGCGCTGCTGCACTCCCACCGGCAAATCGCCGACGACGGCATCCGGATCGATGTCGAAGCCGAACCTCTCGGCAACCGCGCGCACGTGGTCGCGCGCCCTCGACAGGTCGAGCATCCCGCCGAATGTGGTTTCTTCGTGGCCGAGCATCACGTTCTCGGCGACGGTGAAGACGGGGACGAGCATGAAATGCTGGTGCACCATGCCGATTCCCGCCGCCATGGCATCGCCCGGACCGCGGAACCGCCGCGGGGCGCCATCGAGCAGGATCTCGCCCTCGTCGGCCTGATAGAGCCCGTAGAGGACGTTCATCAGGGTCGACTTACCGGCGCCGTTCTCGCCCAAAAGCGCATGGATCTGTCCCGGCTCAACGACGAGGTCGATGCGGTCATTGGCGACGAGGCTTCCGAACCGTTTGGTGATTCCTCGGAGCTCAAGCTTCATATCTGCACCCTACTCAGCCGACGCGGTGCGCGAGAGCAGCGCGCCCGGAAATGGGTTCGGGGCGAACAGCGCCTCAGCGCTGCTCGCCCCGAACGGGGAACTCAGTGGTGCGAACTCACGGGGAGTTGGGCGAGTCGACGACGATGTCGCCAGAGATGATCTGCTCCTGCAAGGCAGCCAACTCGTCAAGCAGGCCTGCGGGCAGCTGCGATTCGAAGTCGTGGAAGCTCGAGAGCTTGACACCCTCGTTCTCCAGCGTGCCCACGTAGGGCTCGACCTCGAACTCGCCCATGGCGGCCGCGATCGTCGCGTCGTAGACCGCGACGTCGATCGCCTTCATGATCGAGACGAGCGTGATGCCAGCGACGGAGTCGTCGGCGACGGCGAGGTCACTGTCGACACCGAGCATGAGCGTGTCTTTGCCGCTGTCGGCGATCGCCGCGGCGGCGCTCTGGTAGATCGGGCCACCGACTGGCAGGATCACGTCGACGCCCTGGTCGAGCACGCCCTGTGCCGTCTGCTTCGCAGTGTCGTTCGCCTCGAAGCCACCGGTGAACGAGCCTTCCTGGGTCGTGGTGTCCCACCCGACGACCTCGACGCTCGCGCCCTTGTCCTCGTTGTACTTCTCGACGCCCAGCTGGTAGCCGTCCATGAAGACCGCGACCGACGGGATCTGCATCCCGCCGAAGGTGCCGACCTTGTTCACGCCCGCCTCGGCAGACCACGCAGCGGCCGCGTAGCCACCGAGGTAGGCAGCCTGCGCGGTGTCGAAGACGAGCGGCTTGACGTTCGGGGCATCCGTGGTGCCATCGAAGTCGTTGTCGGCCCAGTCGTCGATGATCGC
>Ga0310345_10002023_pt1 | contig 21140 bp, 17 predicted proteins | sample HC15DNA20500_MG_FD_204667 | JGI IMG/M metagenome (GOLD analysis project Ga0310345, IMG submission 204667) | Marine microbial communities from station ALOHA, North Pacific Subtropical Gyre - HC15-DNA-20-500_MG | ecosystem: Environmental > Aquatic > Marine > Oceanic | place: Pacific Ocean: North...
CCCGTATCCTTCGGGTACTGTCTTGGATTCAACTGTTGGCTTCGACTTAGTGGTCTTACGAGACATGACGGTGCTCCACTCATCATTAGGTGGAGCTGGAGAAGGGACTTGAACCCCCGACCCTCTGATTACAAATCAGATGCTCTACCATCTGAGCTACGCCAGCCCGCTTGTAGTACGTACTATTCATCAGTAGTACGCACTATGATACCGTTACATACATACCTCTGTATACTCGGAGCCGTCCACAGAGCAAAAAATAAAATATATTTTTCCTTCTGTTTCAGTACTTATGGAATAATTTAACGCATTGGCTAAAACAAGCGGATTAGGTTATGAAAAAATGTTCCTATTGTGCAGAAGAAATTCAGGATGAGGCAATCGTATGTAAGCACTGTGGTAGAGAGTTAGTAAAGCAAGTAGAAGCAAAACCTGAGCAGAAGGAAAAGCCCAAAAGTGGTATAGGTGGTTGGTTGATCTTGCTTGTTTTCCCAGTGCTATTTGTTCCATTCAGAATTCTTGGAAGATGGCTGGAAGGAATAAAATTAGTCCTTGAAACCGATTTTGATGAAGATTTCCTTGCAGCTGCTGGCTCGGCTGCAGATAACCCTTTTTGGAAACCGTTCCTTTGGGGTGAAATACTTTTATGGGGACTGTTTTTTGTTGCCAGCGTTTATGTTGCGTTTTTATTCTTTTCTAAAAAGGCCTTGTTCCCAAAGGCATATATTTGGATGTCAGTTGGTTTACTTGTCTTCCCAGTTTCAGACGCCGTACTCGTAAAGGTGCTGCTGCTACCCGATCAACCAATATTTGATCCCGAGATAACTAAAGAGGTTCTCCAGATGCTAACAGCAATAATAATCTGGGGGACTTACTTGCTTAAGTCAAAAAGAGTGAAGGCGACATTTATAAAGTGACTTTGACCTTAAGTCTCTGCTCATGTGGGAGCCGATGGATTGAATAAGCTAGTTATTGAAATTCCCCAAAAAATATATTTTCAAAATGAATTAAGCTATTACACTTTGCTATAGAAAGGGTAGAAGACTGTGAATAAATCCGGCTTCAATCTAAAGGACAAGCTTTTCTTCCTCGTTGTTACAGTTATCGTGGGGGGAAAAGCTTACTACCTCTCCTTGTTATGGCACGCTTGGTAAAAAAAATAAAAACAAATTTGCGAATGGGGTTATATAACGTTAGACAAGCGTGGAAAAGGGGGGTGCCCCCCATGAATTTGGGAATAAATTGAAGTATTATTACTGGTGTCAGTTCTGGTGCTCTTTTAATCGATGAATCAGTGCCGTTCTCTGCCGTTCTATGCGCTACCTATGAATGGATGAGTGTGCGTAAAGCCTCTACTGGTGGGTCTTCCTGCCGTTCCATGCCGTTCTATGCGTTGCTGTGCTACAGCGGAATAAATAGTGTGAATCACTATTCCTCAATTAAATATTTAACCTAACTTCCTGTACTCTGATAGCCCCTCACACCATAATTCCATACAAATAGAGCCAGTATTAAAAAACAAAAAGAAACTAAAGGGACAATTGCAAAAAACAATCCAAATTCATTTCTTCCCAAAAAATAGGTTGTTGGATAAAAAGATGCAAAAGCGAAAGGAATGATCCAACTAAGGAGAAACTGTAAAAAGGAATTGTAGATAGTGATTGGATAGCGACCAAAAGGAATCATATTGAAGATTGGTGGGCTAACTCCTACTCGGTCTTCAAACCAAAAACTCAAACTACTAAGTATTACAAAAACTGATAAATATATAACTACACCACAAGTAATCATTATCGGAAACAGAATTAAATCAACTAAGGTTACTGGCAATTGAAGCTTATACCAAGCATAGCCAACCACAGTTAACCCTGTAAAAACTTCCTGTAAAGATTCAATTCTAAACGCCTCAAATAATACTTGGAACAAGGAATGAAGTGGTCGTAGCAGGATTTGATCAAACCGGCCTTCCATAATATATCTTTCACCAAACTCATATAGATTCATGCTCAGAACATTGAAAACTCCTAAGCATATTAGGGCAAATCCATAAATAAAGAGCAACTCCTCAAAACTCCATCCCTGCAAAGAACTTACTCGATTAAATAGAATATAAAGGAACCCAAAACTTGTAATAGTGGCAATAAAACTTGTAAACAGGGCAATAAAAAAGTCTCCCGGATAAGCTAACCTTGCTTTAAGATACTGGGAAAAATAATATGCTAGAATCTTCAGATGTCTCATAGAAATAACTGTTTTACTAATGTTTATACTTCTTATGTCAAATTACCATTTGTAATTGGGTTAACATGCCTAATATCATAAAGTTTAGTTAGAATATTTTAATTTGATTAAATAAACTTAGTCTTTTAGCCTCCTTGTACGGTTAACTTAATTAAGGCTCTTTTCCAGAATATCTGACCCAGAACTAATAAAACGCAGGTCCATCCCAATCCCATCAAAAGATTTATTTTAAGTTCATCATTACTAAACTTTCCCATATAGATCATTAAAGGTGTAAAACTAATCAAATGAAATGGCAACCATTGCGAAACTTTTGCAATTGATTCTGGGAAGAAGGTAATTGGAATTACCAGCCCTGAAAGGATCTCAACCACAACATATTTAGCACGTATTAAACCAAGTATAGAATGTAGATATACAGCACATGTACCTATCAAAAAATTTAGTCCTGCAAATATAAGAAAGGAAAAAACTAATGCACATAAAAAAGCTATCATCGAATACATAGAGGCTGGCGCTTGTAAGGGGTAGATGGCGATAATCACCAATGCAGTAGGAACTGTAAACATGAACATTCTAAAGAAAGACTCTCCTCCTGCAAGAGCAATGTTCATCCACTGATAGTTAACTGGACGGGTCAGTTTCCCCGCAATGTGGCCTAATAAAATATCATTTGCTATCTCCCTATCAATATTATTGAAATAAAAAGTACGAATAATAAACCCAACTGAAACATAGGTAATCATTTCTTCAAATGTAAATTGATGCAGGACTTCTTTGTTCTGGTATACGGCCCTCCAAATAAAATAATATACCGATACATTTACCAAATACGTAACAATTCCAGTGTAATACCTTAATCGATACGTCAGTATTTTTAAAAAGGCAATCCGAGCAAATGCTAGATAGGGAAGAATCATAAGTTTCATTCTATTCCTCCACGGGTATAAATTTCTCGAACAATCTCCTCTATTGTAGTGTCATCAAGAGCTATGTCTCTAACAGAAAGAGAGTTAACGATCATTTTTATTAATTCAGCAGAGGAAACCTTCTCTTTATTAAACACCGCTTGGAAATGAAGAGGATCAATTTCTCTAAAGTCAACTGATGATTCAAGTCCTAGGGAATCAAACTTAAATTTAGTAGGTTCTCTTAATTCAAATAAAACCTGAGACTTACACTCAAACCGTTTTCGAAGAGATTCCAAAGTCCCATCGAAAAGCAGGCGGCCTCCATCAATAATCATTACACGCCGGCAAAGCTCTTCGATATCTGATAAATCATGTGTTGTTAATAGGACAGTTACTTTAAGTTCACGGTTGATTCGTTTTAAAAACTGTCTAATATTCTCTTTTGCTACTAAATCAAGCCCTATAGTAGGTTCATCCAAAAATACAATTTTTGGATTATGAAGAAACGCAGCAGCCAGATCACAGCGCATCCTTTGTCCTAAACTTAGTTTTCTAACAGGAACACCTAAGAGTGGTTTAAGATCTAAAACTGAGTTAAAAGTGTCTAATTGTTCTTGAAATTTTCGTTCTGGAATCTGATAGATTCTTTTTAATAACTGAAATGATTCGACTACTGCAATATCCCACCAAAGCTGGGTCCTTTGACCAAAAACAACTCCAATTCCATGAGTATATCGGTGCCGGTCCCGATATGGTATAAAACCATTTGCCTCTATTGTTCCATGTGAAGGCACTAAGATCCCGGTTAACATTTTAATTGTAGTTGACTTTCCTGCACCATTAGCACCAATATAGCCAACCATTTCACCTTCATCTATCGAGAAATTAATATTGTCCACTGCTCTTATTTCTCGGGACTTCCGAACAAATAAATTTTGAATTCCTCCCCAAACACCCTCTTTTCGATCGTATGTTTTAAAAACTTTTGTTAATCCACTAGCCTTAATCAATGACATAAAATTCTCAAATACTTTCTCAACGGAAGGCTACATATAAAAATGAAAGCACCACATGAGGCATAAATTATGAACTTCTCTTTAAAACACAAATTCCATTTCAAAAACTGAGGTCCACCTGTTAAACACAGGATAAGGAATTAGTCTCAAATCAAAACGAGACATAGCTATCCCTCCTAAAAGGAGGTTCACCTGCTTTGTTATTCAAGACGCAGGTTTAAAATATAAGACTAAAGAAGCTCCCACTGCTACAAAGAGAAAACCGACAAATAGTAATGGATTAGGTGCAGCCTTAGGTGGATGAAGCACCATTGATGCAATAACATTAATTAAGGGTGCCCCACCAAATACTAATGGCATTACATAAACTGGTCGGCCACCTGTTTTAAAAGCCCATATAATACAAATAGCTCCTATCGCCCCCAAAGCACCTGCTAAGATAGCGGTGCCCGTTCCTTTACTATTAAAATCTTGAAGCTGTCCCTGAGACCATAAACTTCCAAGCGGAACCAAAACTGCAATCAGAACATATGCAATGCCTACACAGAGTAGTGCTCGTAAAGGACTGCCCAACTGTATTTGACCTAGATGAAGGATGACTCCATACATTCCCCATGCACAAATCGCTCCAAACACAAAAATTAACCATGTCATTGGTTTTCTATCCTTTCTTCTCCTAAATGGAGGTCATAAAAAATTAAATCCGATACAGCAAAATAATCATTCTTTTACTCAAAAGTATATGGAACCATCATCCACAGGTACTAAATTTCAAATTTATCAAAAAAATATGAACTGATTTATACAATAGTTTTCTATAGATGAACCCATCTCTGTGACTTAAATTCAAACCGCGGCAGTGAACCTTTTGAAACTATCTCAACTAAAATATGTATACCAAAAGTTGATCGTAATTGTTCCTCAAGCTGCCTTTGAACAATATAAGAATTATTCTTTGCCTCTGAAATCATTTCAATCTGAACCTTAATTTCTATCAAAGTTACTTTAGTATCTATCCTAACTTGATATTCTTCAATATGGTCAAATGTTCGAATTACTTCCTCCAGGGCACTTGGATATAGATTAACCCCTCGAATTACAACCATATCATCTGCACGACTCAGTATTCCTCCTTTTAACGAAAGTTCATAACTGCCACAGGCACATTGAACCGAAGTTGAAATCTTTACAAGATCTCCTGTTCGGTAACGAATTAGTGGAGATCCTATTCGTCCTAATGTAGTTAATACTAATTCGCCCAGCTCTCCCCGAGAAACAGACATTCCATTCTCAGGGTTAATTACTTCGGCAATAAAAGCCGATTCCATGACATGCAAAACCTCATTGCCTTTAGGGCACCCATAAGTTACTGGGCCAGTTTCAGTCATTCCATGATGATCTAATACCGTTACCTCGCCCCAAAACTCTTGGATTTTTTTTATTGTATTAGGAATACTACCGCCAGGTTCTCCAGCAACAATAATTTTTTTTACCTGTCCAGAACTGAGCCTAATTTTATTCATTTGCGCTATTTCACCTAAACGAATAGCGTAGGTAGGGGTACAACAGAGTACTGTCACTTTGTTATCAATGATAGTCTTCAACCGGCCTAGACTAGTCATTCCTCCACCAGGAATTGAGAGGAAACCCAAACGTGTTGCAGATTCAAAAGCCGTCCAAAATCCCAAAAAGGGTCCAAACGAAAAAGCAAAAAATATTCGGTCATCAACAGAGACGTTTGCAGCACTATAGACCCGATCCCAGTTACCCAACATCCAATTCCAAGTTTCTGGGGTATCTAGCCAGGTCATTGGCTGGCCTGTTGTAGCACTAGTTTGATTAAAACGAGTGTATTCCTCTAGGGGAAAGGTCAGGTTAGATCCAAAAGGAGGATTATTCCGTTGATCTTCAATCAGTTCATTTTTAAAAGTGAAGGGCATTTCACTACGAAATACCCTTAAAGTAAGAGTATCAAACGAGAAGTTAGTCTCCCCTAACTTAAGTGAATAAAAACGATTACTAGATTTTAATTTAGTCAACAACGAGCGAAGTCTATCAACCTGATCAGCTTCAATCGACTTACGAAAATCAACTTTAGGGGATCCATTCACAGGTACTACCTAGCGTTATTTCTTTAAAAAGATCTACCTAGATACTGGATATTTTTAAAACTCTTTAAATTATAAAACTCAGGATAAATATTCATGGTGCAACATTAATCTTACGGAAAATTCTCTCTGGTATTGGTATTGAGGTCATTGATCCACTAGATTTATTCCGAGAAACACAGGCAACAACTAATTCGCCATCAGCAACTTCGTTCCTTAAATCTCCATTTGCCAAATAAAACTTAAAAGAATAAGCCAATGTTTTCTCTTTTTTTTCCTTTACCTTCAGGTGAATTTCAACAAGATCTTCAAACCTTAAAGGATGCCTAAAATTACAAGTGGCATGAACCCGGGGCCAGCCAATGTTTTTACATTGATCTTCTTCATGAATAGAAACTCCTAATGAACGAAAAAAAGCATGTTCCGCAGCTTCCATAAACCGAAAAAAATTCGAATAGTGCATAATTCCGGCTAAATCAGTTTCGGCAAACTCCACTTGCCGAGTTAATTTGAATTGAAAACTTTTCTGATTCATTAAAGCTCCACTTGTGGTTGTCCATAAGAAACAGGTTTAGGAAGCTGAGCAAATTCTGATACTCCTTTAAACAAGGGCTCCATATTTTGGAATAAGTTTCCAATCAGGCAATCAGTTAAATCTCCACGCAGCTCAGGAAAACGCTGAACGAAACCTCTAAAACTAAATTCATGATTATAAAATGCATATACTAACTTACGCATTGATTCAATGCCTTGAATCATCTCCCGGCTATAATCTAAAAATTGTTTGGCCGAACAGTCACCTATAGATAAAGCCCTATGAACTGCATCAGCCGCCAGTTCTCCACTTCGCAGTGCCAAAAAAACTCCAGACGAAAATACCGGATCCAAGAATGCATATGCATCACCCACTAGTAATAATCCATTTGAAGCGCAAAACTTAGACCGATAAGAATATTCTCCTGTTACCCAATATTGACCTACTTGCTGACTCCCTTTGAGGTGATTTTCAATCCATGGATTATTTGGTATTTCTCTGAAAAAAATCTTTGCTAATTCTTTGTCTCCACGATATAGATATTTTTTGTCGGCAACAATACCTACACTAACCAAATCACCAGACAAGGGGATATACCAAAACCAACCCTTATCAGGCAAATATGCTACTGTTGTTGCACCATAATCTAATCCTTGATCGCGTTGGCCACCTTTAAAATAGGTCCAGATTGAAATCTTGTTCAGTATTGGATCCCGCATTCTCCAGCGGTTCTGCGTCATACTCACACCATCTCGACCTGTTGCATCTAATGTTATTGGGGCAATAAACTTATATTTCTTTCCACTTTTATCTATGGCTTCAACACCTTCTACATCTTCATTTGATTTAACTATGCGGTTAACTAGTGTTTCTTCTATTACCTCAACACCTTTAGCTCGCGCATTATTAAGTAATATTTGATCAAATTCACTACGCATCACCTGCCATGTTGTTGAAGCCTCATGATCTAGGTGTTGAAAGAAATAGAATGGTTGAGAAACCTTTCCTTCAGTTGTAACAAACTGCACACTATATTTTCGAGGAAAGTTAGAGGCCTTTATCTGATCAATCACACCTAGTCGTTCGAGAGTAAAATAGCAGTAAGGCATTAACGACTCTCCAATATGATATCGGGGGAACTTTTCCTTTTCTAGCAGTAGAACCCGATGGCCCCTCATTCCAAGTAAAGCAGCAGCAGTTGAGCCAGCAGGTCCTCCGCCTATAACAATAACGTCAACTTCCCTATTCCCTTGAGTACTACTAAAGGTGCGTTTCATAGTTAGGTGTATCGACTATTTTGATGTTTCTCTAGGAAAAATGCTGCTAACAAATTATCAACTTGTAATAATCCTTCACGGCGAAGGTTCCATTTATCATTTCCAACATCAATATAATTTTGGCTTTGTAAACGAGATAAAACACTGGAAAACCGTTTATTTACATCAATTTTAAACTTTTTTAAAAAGTAACTAGGCTGGACCTCTCCAAGTTTAAGCTGGAGAATAAGTTCTCTAATTAAGCGTTCTTCTAAAGATGGTGTAAGCGCTCGATAAATAGGAAGTCTACCAGCTAAAAGAGAATCCTTATATTCTGATAGTTCCTGCTGATTTTGGTAATTGGTTCCCCCAACATGCGAAAACGAGGCTACACCTAACCCAATTAAATCTGCACCAGTCCATAAAAAGTCTCTGTACAAAAATCGTGTCTCCCTAGGATTTTTAACAGCGGTATAAGCACTTGTTATGGTATATCCTGATGCTTCTAGTCTTTCGAAAGCTTCGTTTACCCATCGACGTTTTGTTTGCCAGTCAGCAACAGGAGCCACCTCTTGACCCGTCACCTTCATCTCTTGGAACACTGTAGTATTAAAGGGAATTTCCATTTGGTAAATAGTTACACTGTCAGGTTCTAAATCAATTGTTTTTTCAATACATTTTTGCCAGTTCTCGTTTGTTTCTCCCACCATGCCTGCAATTAGATCGATATTGATTTGAGGGAACCCAATCAAACGGGCAAGACGATAAGCTTTGTCAATTTCTTTAGAACCATGAGCCCTACCATTTCCTTTTAATAATTCATCATTAAAGTTTTCCACACCTAAGCTAAGTCTTGTAACACCAATCTTCCTAATACCCTTCAGTTTGTTTTCTGTTAGCGTACCTGGCTCGCACTCAAAGGTAATTTCTTCAGCGTCATCCCATGAAAGCTTGTCCTTAAGTGCTTGTGTCAGACTAATAAGCTGTCTTGAAGATAAATAAGAAGGAGTTCCACCACCAAAGTAAATGAATTTGGGAGTTCGGCCAGTAATAGAAGCTTTTTTGGAATAAAGATCCATTTCCGCAACCATTGTTGAAATATAATTCTCCAACATAGATGCATCATTATTTGTGTAAACCTTAAAATAACAAAAGTGACACCGTTTGCGACAAAATGGAATATGAAGATAAACTCCAAGAGGTGTATCCACAGCCGATTGCTTGTCTAAAGCATCGAATGCCTCATCTATTCGATTTGTTTTCCAAAAGGAATAGGGCGGATAATTTGAGACAAAATAATTACCTGCTGTTGTCTGATTATTATAATTTTCTACCGGATGAACTGAGTTCAATAGAACTCCTTCCTTATTTTCATTGAATAAACTTAAACCAAGACTAAACTCAATTTATAAATCAATATATTAGCATGTCATTGACTATTCCAAGTTATACAAATTAAGTAACTTAATAGTATGAAGACATCAATTCTAAATTCACCGCTTTTCTACTAATACAACCGTAAACTTCCAAACTTTTAACATGTTTTCAAACTAACAAATTCTTACCTAAATAAAATCAGGGTGTTTTTTGCTAGTAGATAGATATCAAATTTACTTTGCCTCTAAAAAATTAATTCAGATCTCTTTTTCCACTAGTCCTCTGTTATAAACCCTATAAACCCAAAAACATATAAAAAATAATCCTCCGGCTAAATTCATGTAAGGAGCAATATTTATATGTCTAAAGGGTAGATAGGGAAATATCAGTGTAATTCCGCAAATAAATAAGACTACCCGATAAGAACTTGTTAATGAACGTTTAAAATAACCTGCAATAGCCGAAGAAATAGCAACGATACCCAAGACAGCACTTCCAACACTCCAAAATAACTCAAAAAGACTGGCATTATTTGTGAAATCAAGTGGCATATTAGTCGTCGCTCGGTCTAAAGCTACTGTACTGGTATCACGAGGTTCCAACAGAAGTAATGCCGGTCGATAAATAAACATAAAAGGTAGAGTAAAACCTACCAAGGTAAAACAGAATGAGGCTACAGCTGTTTTCATAACTTTGGCTCCAGCAATCGAAGCACTAGCGTATGCTGCTAATGCTACTGGTGGAGTTACCATTGACATCATGCCAAAATAAAAAATAAAAAGATGAGCGGCAAGCGGTTGAACCCCCATCTCATGTAATAAAGACCCCATTAGTGTTGCCATCAGGAGATAACAAACAACCGAAGGAACACCCATACCAAGGATAATAGAACAAATCATAATTCCCAGTAATGCCAAGAATAGATTAGATTCCACAACATCTTTGATGATACTACTAAAATCACTAGCTATACCTGTTGCCTGAACAACTCCAATAATTATTCCAACACAAGCACTCGCAGCAATCAGGGGCACTCCATTTTTAGCAGCCTTAACAAATACATCAGTAAACATCTTCCGTAACTTAGGGTGAGCTAGGGCAAACATAATTAATCCTAAAATACCTACTAAACAGGAATTTATATAAGACTCAACGTATAACCGAAAGGTTGACTCAGAAGGCATTGCAGATAAAAAAGTTTGATGAAAAACCATACCAAGGAAAAATATTCCTAAGGCCCACTGTCTAGCTCGACCAGTATGACTTTTGTGGTTGCTAATCATTGAAAGTATTAAAATGACCACCAGCGATCCACTCACTGCTTTAAATGGAGTAAAACCCAAAATTAAAATAGTAATAAGCGCAGTCAGTGCACTAAAAAAAACTAACCCTTGAAATCGTGAAATTGGGGCGGAATCCTTTTTATCACCTTCGAGTTTCTTTCCAATTCGACCAGCATAAAAATGAACAATCAAGAATATCGAAAGATAATAGAGAATGGCTGGGATCAATGCTGATCTAGCCACTTGAAGAAATGTGACTCGTGGCTGTACAAGTTCAAGCATCATGTATGCACCTGCACCCATTACCGGTGGCACTAATGCTCCACCTGAAGCAGCGGCTGCAGTTATTCCAGCAGCAACATGCTTTTTAAACCCAGAATTGCGCATCATTGGAATGGTGAATGCCCCAGTAGTCACAGCATTAGCTACTGCGCTACCTGATAAAGATCCCATTAGACCACTTCCTAATACCGCAACCTTTGCAGGACCACCAGGAGTTCGACCAAATAATTTTTCTGCAAAACTAATAATAAATCTTGTAGCTCCTGACATTTCTAAAAAAGCCCCAAAAACTACAAACAAAAACACATATTTCATCATCACACTAGCTGCTGGACCGAAGACACCTAATGATTGTGCAAAAGTAGTACTAACCATATAGCTGAATCCCTGTCCTGCATGTGGCAACAACCACATTGGTAAAGGATTTACGATGTCCTGGACCGCCAAAAAACAATAATAAGTATGAAATAAAAAGATACTTGCTAAAATTGGAACAGCCCATCCAATAGCTCGTCTAGTAGCTTCAATTACCAACAATAAACCTATAACTCCGATTAGGACATCTACTGTATTTTCAATCCCAGCACGGTCACCAAGAGATTTAGCATAGGGCCATAGAGTGGGAAACCAATGTTTGAAAACTGGTTCAGTAGTTATAACAACATACAGGCATGTAACTATACTTCCCAAGGCCAAAATAGCATTAACAAGGCTGTCCACTTTGGACTGTTCATATTTTTTGCTAGAGGGAAAGAATAGAAAACATAGTATTAGGCCCAACATTACAAATAGTGCTAATTCAGACTGTGGTTGCAATCGAGGAAAATTAACTTCGATTAAAGTAAATAAACAAAGAATTACACTCAAGCTTGTAATTAGACTATTACGTATTATCTGGAGCATAAAACATAACCCTCAACAGGAACCACTAGGCTCATCTTCGTAGTTAGGATGGCCTGATAATAATGAAAGAATCTCGTCTTCCTTATTAAATCCCCTTAAAAAGGGTATCAGGAAATACATTCCTTCGATTAGGTCGAACTCTGATTTCGGAATTTTCATTAAAAAATTCAATGGCTCCATCATGGAACTTAATACCCGTGTAAAAAAATGCACCTTGGAGAAGTCGCTTCTCATTACCTAAAACAATAGTTTTCGGATTTAGAAATCCTAACGCTGGATGCCTCTTAGCCAATTCACAACGATTAACCCAAAACACCTTTAGAATCTTCTTAATTAGGTTTTTATCTACATTTTCATTGGTTATAACCTGCATAGAACCAACATTTAACCAACCAAATCTAGCGTTAATCACTGCCTTCCTTAAGGCCTTGAGTTTTAGACCTTCGATCTCCTTAACACTTAATTTCTCTTGTTGAACAAAAGACAATAGCTCTTCTCTCTCCATTTTATTTATTCTATCTTCTTCCTCGTAATGAAGAATTTCGCCATATCTTGACTTAACCAATGAATGAGGTATAGGCTTAAAAAAATCATATTGTTGAATCAGTTTAGTTCGTACCCTAGGATCATAGGGCACTACAAAAACATCAAGGGACGCTGTAGCTTGGATGATTGCTTGAGCTGGCAAAGCTCCTCCTAAAAATGCTGCGTCAGCAGATCCATCTCTAAGCATATCAACTGCAGAACCTTGAGGAGAAAACAACGGGGTAAAAGTATTCCTTCCGACGCCATGGGCTTCAAGAATTGGGATAACAAACATTTCAAACCCAGCACCAGCTGGCCCAAGTACCACTCTCTTATCTCTTAGTTGGCCAATTGTCCGAATACCTGCTTCCCTTTTCGTAACAAACATTGCCACCAGTGGTGCTAATGTACAAACAGCTCGAATATTGTATGCGCCTTCATCTCTCCAACTAGACTCTCCTCGACTAGCAAAATAACTAATAGCTGAATTACACATGCCTAATTGAAATTCACCTGAATTAAGGCGACGAATATTTTCCTGACTACCTTTACTACCCTTGATTTGTACCTTCCATTGATTCATTCCTCGGTGTGAGTTGAGTATTTCTGCCAGTGCCCCACCAACAACAGGGAACGTACCTCCAATTGGGGAAGTACCAATACTCAGAAAGCGCGTTTCTTGTGCGTTTTGACAGCTCACAGAGAGAACACAAATGACAACTAAAGAAAAATTGAACAAACTCCACCCTATTTTTTGACCAAGATACATAATTTTAGATTCCATCTTATATCTACTAAAGGTAACTAAAGACATCTGGAATTTAACATAACTTCCTAGGTAGGGCTATGTTATCTGTTACGAATAATAAGGCAGCCAAAAATAACCTGATAAAACTAATCTATTTACAGTAGGACCTAAGCAGGCCAAGAGATTCTCCGCTCAGTACTGGACGATGTTCACATTTTCCCCTGTTTAAACTGTATGTGATATCCTATAAGTCTCAGGTTTATTTACTAATTCTATAATGCCTATACCTTACTGTGATTAAATAATGCTAAATAAATCAGAAAACTTTCTAATCATCGCTGTTTCACTAGTCTACTTTCTGCATCAGGACCTATGGTTTTGGGATACAGCTGAACCTTTCTTCTTTGGATTCATGCCGATTGGACTTTTTTATCACGTTTGTTTCTCCCTTGTTGCTGTAGGAATTATGGGCTTATTAGTTAAATATAGTTGGCCAGAATACCTTGAAAAGGAATGGGATGATTTCGAACACAAACAACACCCACCTAACTCTAAACCTCAGGATTAGTCTTAATCATGATCCCTACTATCGTTATTTTCTCCTACTTGGCTTTAGTTCTATATATCGGAATTTTTGCATTTAGGCGATCTTCTAAAACACCGGGGGCAGAAGATTTTTTTCTAGCTAGCCGCTCTCTTGGCCCCTACGTATTTCTATTTTCATTGTTCGGCACAAACATGACGGCATTTACGATTTTAGGAGCATCAGGACATGCCTTTAACCACGGGATTGTAACTTATGGACTTATGGCTTCATCTTCTGCTCTCATTATTCCCTTAACTCTTTTTTTTATTGGCACTCGAACATGGTTTCTAGGTAAAAAATATGGCTTCATAACTCCAGTGCAAATGTTTCGAGATCGCTGGGAATGTCGACACATTGGTACAATTATCTTTGTGGCACAAGCATGTTTTCTAATTCCCTACATAATAATTGCAGTAATGGGTGGTGGAGCTACTTTCTACTCTATAAGTGGAGGAATAATCCCATACTGGTTAGGTGGTGGGCTAGTTGCGGTGGTGGTGACAAGTTATGTCTTCTTTGGAGGGATGAGGGGTACAGCCTGGGTAAACACTTTTCAAACAACCCTTTTCCTTGGTTTTGGGGGGCTGGCCCTTTACGTTATTTCTTCAGGAATAGGTGGGTTTGACAATGTAGTAAATAAAATGGCTAATTCTCCAACTCTGTCATCCTTGTTGACAAGGGAAAATATTTCCCCTTTGATCTTTTTTAGTTATACATTTATCCCCCTTTCATCGATCGCTTTTCCTCACATTGGTATTTTTTGCTTAACAGCCAAAAAGCTTACTCAATTCAAAAAAACGGTAATTTTTTATCCTTTATGTATCTTGGCAATCTGGTTACCTTGCGTTTTACTTGGAGTTATTGCCAATGGTTTAACTGAGTCACCAGAGATCCAGGAAAAACAACAAGCACGTGAAATATTATCCAGTTCAGACACGTCACTTTCTATTACTGATCAAAAGAAATTACAACGACAAATGGCAGCTGATGACATTATTCCAATCCTTTTAAAGCGTTATGCACCTCTGTGGTTAGCAGGGATTTTGGGAGCAGGAATTATGGCAGCAGTTATGGCTAGCGACTCACAAATTCTTGCACTTTCTACAATGTTTACAGAAGATATCTTTGCTTTCTATGGAGGCAAACTACGTTTTGGAGAAGTTATTCAAGTCCAAACTGGTCGCCTTTTTATTGCTTTAATCACTCTAGTTGCTTACATTGTTGCCTTGAATTTACCTGCCTCAATTTTTGGACTGGCAATCCAGTATGCCTTTTCAGGGTATGCAGCTCTTTTCCCCTTATTAGTAGGAGCACTTTTTTGGAGAGGTAGTACCTGTTGGGGCGCATTAGCTAGCACTGTATGGGCGCTTTCTTCAGTAATAGCACTGGCTATCTTTCAAATAGTCTTTCCTGCCCCAGTTAGCTCTCCCTACATAGTCTGGTCCCTAGCAGGATTGGAAGTTATTACTAGAACTACTGGAGGAACTACCATCTTAGGATTTTTACCTGTGGTTCCAATGACTTTAATTTCTGCAGGTTTAATGGCTGGAGTATCTTTACTATCAAAAAAACCTACTCTGAATACCATTAACCGCTATTTTTTCAAGAACCTAGAACCCATACCACTATCTAAATAAATTACTGAATAACTTTTAATTAAAACTTAACTACCAAGCTACTAAAGCATCTTCAAAAATTCCAGCGAGATCATCCCTAGAAACAGCTCTAGGTGAAAGTTTAGTTACACGGTGTTGAGGCAGGGTCCCTTGGACTAGTTGAGGGATGTCTTCATAATCATAGCCCACAGCTTTTAACCCATTTGGCAGCTTTAATTCTTGCATGAACCTTATAATTTGATCGGAAAGGACTCTACCAGCGTCTGCTAATAATTTATCCGAAACATCAGCACCCAGAATTTTGGCCGCCTCAAGATGTCTTTCAGGACATGCAGAAGCTGTAAAACGAAAAGCAGAGGGAGCATTTAAGATAACTGAGATACCGTGTGGAACCATCGCATGATCAACATCATACCCATCAGGATAGAAATTTTTCACCATTCCCGAAACAGGATAGGACATACCATGAGGTAAATGAACACCGGCATTCCCAAAACCAACCCCAGCATAAGAAGCAGCTAATAACATTTTCGAACGGGCTAGATCATCAGAAGGGTCGGCAACAGCCCTAAACAAAAACTGGGAAACCAATCGTAAAGCTTCCAACGACCAAACATCACTGATAGGATTGGAACCTTGATATGCGGGTCTAATAATAGGTGTAACAGGATAACTACGTTGTTCAAAGGGGATTGCTGTATACGATTCAAGAGCATGACTCAAAACATCCAAACCAGTAGATGCACCCACTGCAGGAGGCATAGTTCTAGTATTCTCGGGGTCCAACAAGCCTAAGGTTGGTTTTAATCGTCTATGAGCAATTCCCGTTTTTGCTTTCATCGTTTTCAAATCAAAAATTGCAACTCCAGTTGTCTCACTGCCCGTCCCAGCTGTTGTTGGAATAGCAATCAAAGGTTTCAATATTCCTGGAACGGGTAATCCTTTACCTATTGGAGCATTAACGTAGTCGAGAAAATCTGCAGGATAACTAGAATATAAATTTGCAGCTTTTGCTGTATCAATTGTTGAACCCCCACCAATAGCTAGGAATCCATCCACTTCGTTCTCAACAGCAACTGAAACGGCTTCTTGAATTGACTCATCCGTTGGTTCAATTCTTACAGTATCAAACAATGTAAAGGATACATTTGCATCTTCTAGAGCCTGTAACGCTACTGTAACTGGAGGTAACTTCTGTAATGCTGGATCAAACACAACCATCACCTTATCAAGCTTCATGTCTTTACAATCCATACCAACTTCTTTAGTCACTCCACATCCAAACCGGATATTAGAGGTGGCCATATTAAAAGCAATTTCTTGAGACATCTACTCTCCTAAAAACCTAAATTGGGGAATAAGTTCAACATATTTTAGTCCTAACATTAGTTTGATTATCCAGGACCGAAACAAAACAGCTGACCATCATGGGACCCTATAACAATCCTTCCATATGCTATTGCTGGTGAAGCTGACAATGGACTGCCAGTGTCAAAATTCCACAGTTCTTTACCAGAGTCTACGCTTAACATGTAAAACCGACCATCATAGGATCCAACATAAACTCGATTACCAGAAATCACAGGAGAAGAATCAACCCTGCCACCGGTTAAAAAACTCCAGAGCATTTCTCCCGAATCTGCCTGTAAACAATAAACCCTTTTATCTCTGCCGCCAAGAATTACTCGACCTTCTTTTACTGCAGCTGAAGAATAGAAAGGAAGCTGACTTTTTTTAGACTGATATCGCCAAGAGATCTTCTGTGTCCTATAGTTAATTGCGATTACTTCATTACTAAATGTCCCAAAAAAAGCTTGGTCTCCGGACAGGGCTGAAGAAGCACCTGAATATCCAACGCCTGGAATATGAAAAATCTCTCTACCATCAGAAACCCTAATAGCTCGAAAAGTTTCATCACAGCCTGAAATATAGGTCACTTTTTTCATGACACTGGGAGTTGCGTGCACAAACCCATCTGTTGCAATCTTCCAGATAAGGGTTCCCGATTTAGCTCCCAACGAATAAAGATAACTATCATAAGAACCAACTAAGATTTGATCACCTACTATCACCGGAGAGGATTTTATTTCTCCATCAGTGCGAAAACTCCAGACCTTCTCCCCAGTTAACCTATTAACAGCATGCAAAACTCCATCTAAATCCCCTATGAAAACTAACTCCTTCCCAACACTGGGAGATGATTCTCCGATACCAAACTTTGTTGCAGAATACCTCCATATTTCTTGGCCTGAATCTAAACTTATTGCTAATAAATCCCCAGACTGGGATCCAACAAATACCATACCATCTAAAATAGCAGCAGAAGATTCTATGGAATCGCCAACATCAAAAGTCCACCGGAGATCAGTTAATTCTGGATTGTTAGCAATTGTTGAACCCGTTAGGCTTGAATTCCCTCGGAATTGCGGCCAGGCATCATTGCCAGAAGATTGTGCCTGTCGATTGTTCTGAACATTTGAAGAAATTAGATAATTAGAGAAAACAAAAATTAAAACTAAGAAAAAACATTTTATAAACAATTGAAATTTAATAAAACTCTTTGAAATCAATCTATTCACTCCGGCGTAGTTTTTATAATTCAAGCAAGGTTCTCACAAACTCCAACGGTAAACCTCAAGGGCACCAGATCCATCAAATGCTCGAGGATTAAATTGTCCTGTCCACTGTTTAGCTGCAGCATTAGCTAGTCTACTAAGGTCACCTTCTACAATACCGAAGTGTCCCAAGCTTGAAGGCATTTCACCCAAATCTACCATTTCTTCCAATTCAGAAGCTAATTCTTCGGGATTACCTTCATCCCGGTTATCTCTTTCTAGTATTCGAACAAGTTCATGATAACGATCTCCAACAACTGGCATGTTCCATCGAACGACCTTTGGAAGCAAAATTCCTATAGCAACTCCATGGGTAATTCCGTAAAAACACGTAAGAGGGTTAGCACAAGCATGGCTGGCACCTAGCATTGAATTCTCAATCGCCATCCCTGCAAAATGCGCTCCTAATAACATACCCGCACGGGCATTAAGGTTATTTGAATTCTCTAACATTCGTGTATAACTATTTTGTAAAATTCGCCAAGCTTCACATGAATAATCTTCTGAAAAGGGATTTCTTTGTGTCGAAACATAACTTTCAACAGCATGGGAGATAGCATCAAAACCAGCAGCAACTGAAACTTGAACGGGTTGAGACAGTGTTAGTACAGGATCTAGTATGACCGCATTAAAAACTGCCTTAGGGTCTCCACAGGCCATTTTCAAATTAGTCTTATTGTCGGTAATGAGAGCATAAGTTTGCGCTTCACTGCCAGTACCAGCAGTGGTCGGTACCCCTATCATAGGTAAAAACTTTTCGGATGCCTTACCATAACCCCAGTAGTCCTGCATGCAACCACCATTAGTCAAAAGAAAATTGATTCCTTTAGCACAATCCAAAGAACTTCCTCCACCCAAACCAACGATAGAATCAATATCAAACTGGACCGCAAATTCTTTCCCTCTACTCACCATTAAGGAATCTGGATTTTCCTTAAAATCATCAAAAACAATTGGTTCACAGCCAGTCTTTTCTAAATAACCTATTGCCTTCTCAACGTGACCTGAATTTACTAAGCCTCGATCAGCTACCAACAAGGGACGTTTAAATCCAAAGTCATGAGCTAATACACCCAATTTGTTAAGTGTTCCATCACCAAAAATAACATTATCTTTTAGTTTAGACTTGAAAGGAGTTAGATTCATTAAAATCGCATTTTATTGTTCTATTCACTCACATCAAAAATAGTGCAATGGGTAGGGTACTAGATAGTAGTTAAAAACCTGCAGCATGCCCATCTTTTCTAGATTCAGAGGCACCATGGTACACTTGGTTAAATGAATCAAACCCAATCGCTTGATACCCACCAAAGGGTCCTCCATTAAGATTAATTTTGTGTCCCATTTTCTGTAGTTTGTTCACTTGTTCCATACTAAACCCCGGCTCCAGTTGTATTATTCCTCCTGTCCTCATTTTACTACCAGTTGGGTCAGATGAACCATCGTGGTTAATTCTTGGTGCATCCCCCGCTTCCTGGAGATTCATATTGAAATCAATTAAATTAATAACCACCTGAACCTGCCCCAAAGGTTGAAAATCTCCTCCCATTACACCAAAGCTCAAAAACGGTTCTTCATCCTTAGTTACAAAACCAGGAATAATGGTGTGAAATGGTCTCTTATGTGGGGCATACGTATTAAAATGTCCTTCTTCTAGTGTGAACAGTTCGCCCCTATTTTGAATCATAAAACCAAGACCCTCTGGAGTCATCCCCGATCCCATTCCTCTAAAATTACTTTGAATTAGTGAGACCATACACCCTGATTCATCTGCAACAGCAAGATACACCGTATCAGACACCTTCAAGACAGGATTTCCAGCGTCGTATCGTTCTGCTGCCTTGTTAGAATCCATTAGGTTTCTGCGTTGACGGGAATAATCTTTAGATATTAAATGACTTACTGGCATTCGATTAAACTCTGGATCTGCATAAAATCGAGCTCGATCCTCAAAAACTAGTTTTTTTGCTTCTACAAAATGATGGATGTATTCAGCAGCTCCAAATCCCATATTCCTAATATTATAATCTTCTAAAATATTTAATATTTGCAGCACGGCAATGCCCTGGCTATTAGGAGGGAGTTCCCAAACCTGATAACCCCTATAGTTAGTGGATACAGGCTCAACCCAATTTGATTGATGCTCTGACAAATCCTTTTCCTTAATAAATCCACCTAATTTATTAAGATAGCGCTCTATCTTTTTTGCGATTTCTCCTTCATAAAAAGCTTCTCTTCCCCAATCACCTATCTTCTCAAGAGTATCTGCAAGTCCGGGATTTCTAAATATTTCTCCCTCCAAAGGAGCTCTACCATTTAGAGTAAAAGTTTCTTTAAATCCTGGCCATCTATCGTGAATAGGCACACTATTCCCCCAGCTTTTGGAAATTACTTCTGATACTGGGAAGCCTTTTCTTGCGTAGTAAACAGCTGGAGCCAATAGACGTTTCATTGGAAGCTTACCAAACCGTTTATGTAGTTTAAACCAACCATCTACACACCCTGGCACTGATACGGAAAGTGGTCCGTATGAAGGGATTTTCTGTAAACCCTGATTTTTTAAGTGTTCTAAAGAAAGTGCGTAGGGAGAGCGCCCGCTAGCGTTGAGTCCAATCAATTTTCGGGAGACAGGTTCCCAGACCATACCAAAAAGATCCCCTCCAATTCCATTAGATACAGGCTCAACAACTCCTAACATTGCATTTGAAGCAATAGCTGCATCAACTGCAGAACCACCACTTTTGAGTATGTCAATTGCTACTTGAGTTGCCAATGGCTGGCTAGTAGCAGCCATTCCATTTTGGGACAATACTTCTGAACGAGTAGCCCATCTACGACCACATTTTTTAATCACTTATCTCCTTAAAGAGATTGTTTTCAATGCAGAAGTTTTCACCCTCAAAGGCAAAAGAAAATCTACATTTATAAATCAGATTACTAAAAAGATATTCTTTTATATTCCTCTAAACAAATTCATCGGACCTCATTAACGATTGCAACCTGATAAGTTGGGCATTCAGATTTCTGCTACCTCTAGCTGTTAATACCTATAAATTATCTGAAACACTTAATTTGAGAAACAATTTTTAAATTTTAGTACTGGAGGTTTATAGGCAAAATTATCTATTACTACTATTG